>Ga0066829_10000467_pt1 | contig 15584 bp, 14 predicted proteins | sample ETNtaG_22_FD_65498 | JGI IMG/M metagenome (GOLD analysis project Ga0066829, IMG submission 65498) | Marine microbial and viral communities from oxygen minimum zone, Eastern Pacific Ocean - ETNP201306SV43 | ecosystem: Environmental > Aquatic > Marine > Oceanic | place: Pacific Ocean: Eastern...
ACGAAGTCGCCTGAAATAACCTGGTCTTTGTAGTCAGCAACCAGATCCTGAATGTCCTGCGGCACATGCTCCGAGAACGGGCCAGCATCCAACGCGCCACTTTCGAGCCCAAACCAGATCGTTCCAGATTCCCAGGTGCCATCAACGATGTTTTCTATCGAATCGGCAAACAACGGCCCCCATTCAATGAGCATCGAAGCTAGATAGGCATCAGGGCCATATTCACCCTGATCGTTCTGGTAACCGATCCCGTAAACGCCTGCCGCCTGGGCCGCTTGCAAGGACGCCGGTGATGAGGATAGGTGCTGCACAACGTCGGCGCCAGCCGCGATCAGACTCTCGGCAGCCTCCGTCTCCTTCGGAGGATCGTACCAACTGTTGATCCATACAACTTTGATGGTTGCGTCGGGATTGACTTCTTGAACACCGCGCGCAAACCCATTCAGACGGCGCAGTAGTTCTGGAATCGGGAAGGTCGCGACGATACCAATCACGTCGCTTTCGGTCATACTCCCTGCCAGAACCCCGGTGAGGAAAAATCCCTCATAGAGTCGCAGCCAGTGTGATTGAATGTTGTCGCCGGGGATATAGTGGCTTTCATTGATGAAGGTCACATCCGGATGCTCGCCAGCTTTGGTGGCAATTGCCTCAGTGTAGCCAAAGCTTGTGCCGACAATAATAGTACAATCTTGCTGGATGAAGTCTTCGATGACCTTTTCAACATCAGAGCCGCCAAAGTCGGAAATTTCCTCGATGTATGCAGTTTCGATTCCTTCAACCTGTTCATTGACATGAAGGCGTCCACGCTCGTTGCCGAATGTCCAACCCATATCTGAAATCGTTGAGCTGTAAATAAAACAAGCTTTGTGAGCCACCACAGCTTCCTCCGCCGGTTCTTCTGCCGCCGGTTCTTGGGCAGCAGGTTCTTCAACGGATGGCCCACAAGCCGTCAAGAGCAAGCCAAAGACAGCCAGCACACTAAGGTACATCATAAACTTTTTTTGCAACATCTTCATCATCCTCCGATATCTTCCAAGTTTTGACTTAGGTCCATGTTACCACATATATTCTTTCTGCATCTGCTCCTGTTCTTTGAAGAACTTCAAACAACCTGGGTTGCTGCTTCATCTCTGATCGTGGAGATCCCTCTCAGTTACTTCTATTCAGTTATTAATGAACATCCGCATCGCGAGATGAGATCGCCTCCCCTGAATAATCACGTTTCAATTCTTCAAGCAATGCCTCATTTTCATACGGGTCCGAATAATTACATTCATGGATGAGAACTATTTTCTTGACGTTTGCGTCCGAAGCAAACTGAGCAAGCTCCTGTGGTTTCAAGTGATATGCCCAGATGATCTTTTGCTTTTCTTCAAATGTCGAACCGCCCCAGACAGCATTACCCAGATCATCAACCGTACTCAATTCACAGAAGAGCACATCAGCATTTTTTGATGCCTCGAAGAAACTGTCACTTGTCTGCCCATCCCCAGCCCATACAATCACCCGGTCACGCGTGGTGAAACGATATCCAAAATTCTGAGCAAAACTACCATGAGTATGATGGAAGGCTTCGATCTTGACATTCTCGTCCTCAAATACCAGGCCAGTTTCCGCAATCTCATGAACGATCGTTTTCCAGCCGGTAGAGTTCTTTGCCTCCGCCTCCGGACCATACAGGCGCTCTTGAATGTCACCGTGATAAGCATCTGTGATACTGCTGACCAATCTCTCTGTGCCGACAGGCCCATAAATCGTCAGCGGTTCCGACCTGGCGTAACACCACGGCAAAAACATTAGAGATGGTAAACCTACTGTATGGTCTGAGTGGAGATGGGCAAGGAACAGTTTTGTGATCTTGGTGGGATCAAGAGAATCGGCCAGCAAACCATCATGTGCGGTTGCCGCCTTGGCAAATCCACGCCAGACGCCTTCTCCTGCATCAATGAGATAGGGCTGCTTGTTGACCACAACTGCTCCGGCAGGCCCGTTCTTATAAGGATTAGGCGCCACAGCCCCTGACCCCAGAACGACGACATGGGTGTTGGCATCCTTTGAGGCAAATAAGCGCGGTGGTCCAGGATCTACCTGGACTTCAGCGCCTGCCCAAAAAGGGCTCAAAAGTTTTTGTTTGTCTTTACCCATAGCTCGTGCTCCTGTTTCTTATGGTTATTCCAGTTAATTGTCAGTGCAAAGCGAAAGGCCACTGGAGATTATCATATAGGTTCACAATACACAACCCTGATTCTACACTACTCGCGAGTGGCGTGCTGGTATTGAAGGTCATATCTCCGTTCTCAAACGTTTCTAAATCGTTTGTCAGCACGCCGGGAAAACGTTTCACAATATCCCGCATTTCAATCAGCAACTGGCTTCCATCATCTCTGTTTTGAGCCATCAAAACACCTGCTATGCCGGGCGATCTAGCAGGGCTAGACATTTTTCAACAGCATCGACGGCGTCCTTTCCAAAGGAATCTGCACCAACTTCAGCAGCGTATTCAGCCGTTATCGGGGCACCTCCAACAATCACAGAGAAATCATCCTTGTGACCAAAACCATCCTTGAGTTCGACGACTTCTTTCATATAGGGCATCGAGGTAGTCATTAACGCAGAAAGACCAACGATGTCAGCCTGAACTTCCTTTGCCTTTTCAAGAACATCTCGTGGGAGCACATTTACTCCCATATCAATAACCTCAAAGCCATTCACGCGTAGCATCAGCACAACCATATTCTTTCCGATATCATGCAAATCGCCCTTGACGGAGCCGATTACAACCTTACCTCGGATAACCGCTTGATCAGAATCTGAGGCAGCCAACATCGGTTGCACCACATCATTACTGATCGCCTGCGCGCGGTCTGCAGCATCCATTAATTCAGGGAGGAAAATTTCCAGGCGGCCAAACTTATCACCAACGGCTGCCATAGCCGGGGTGAAGACCATATTGAAAAAATCTGTCACTCCAATATCACCACCCAACACCTCTTTTGCCCAGACCACTCCGGAATCTCCATCGCCGTCAAGCAGTAGCCCCATCAACTCTTTTTGCAATTGTTCAACATTCATTATGATGGCATCCCCCAAATATTTAAAATATTAATTTGAAATTTGCTTTGAAAATTGCCCGGATGGTTAGTCGTCAATGGTTGGTCATCATACATTCGATGACATGATAATACTAGCATTGTTGTTCACAAGAGTCAAATATTTCTTGACCACACGAGCCACACCTGCTGAAACATATATGTAGTCGAATCTTTTGCATCCACAACGGGACCGCCGTACGATCTATCAACAACTCCAACAATCAAATTTTTTGTTAAGTCCGAAACCTCTAATATGATATTTATGCCTCAGCACTAACCCATTGCTTTGCCAGCCGCACGGCCACCATAGCATCCGGGCCCCAGGCATCCGCACCGGAGTACTCATAAGCGTAATCATCAACTTGGCCACCGCCAATCATTACTTTTACCCTGCCGTGCAAGCCCGCCTCCTGAAGAGTCTCAACGGTGGCCTTCATAGGATCATAGGCCAGGGTCAGGAATCCGCTCAAACCCAGAATGGAGGCGTCCACTTCACGGACTTTATCTACAAAGGCCTGTGGGGATACATCAACGCCCAAATCAAAGACCTCGAAGCCGTTGATATCAAGCAAAAACACTACGATATCTTTAGCGATATCATGGATATCTCCTTGAACCGTACCAAAAACAATTTTGCCCAGGCGTTCCTGTTTGGGCCCGGCCTTTATTTTGGGTTTCACCAATTCGGAGATCTCCTTCAAAATCTCACCAGCCATCATCAATTCTGGCAGGAAAACCTCCTCTCGCTCAAATTGTCCACCGACAATAGTCATTGCTTCCCGGCAGTCGTCTAAAATATCCAGCGGATCGACACCTTCACCGAGTAGTTGTGTGGTTATGCGGACGGCATCATCTTCAGCCATACTAACGATTGCATCAACCAAATTGTTGTCTGGCGTCATTTTCGATCCTTTTTTCAGGTAGAAATCAAGAAAATCGCTGCAAGGGACAAGGCGATGCCGATACCCTGCCTGATAGAAACAGCTTCATGCAAAAAGACGAAGCTCAAGATGATGACAAGCATGGGATACAAGGCAGTGAGCGGGGCAACCAGAGCCAGGGGACCCTTGGATACAGCGAGCAGATACGTGAATGCGCCAAAGAAACCCAACAATCCTGCAACCAGGCTGTAGGAAAATCCCGGGGTGTTAAATTCAACCTGAAATTTTATTGCGATCAAAGCACCCAAACCAACCAAAATCCCGCCCAAAGACTGATAGACCGTTGCGCTATACGGATCGATATAGCGCGTCGCAATTTTCGGGAGGAACGCCCAAAAACTCCAGGCTAGTATGGTCAGGATCGTCGGTAATATCCATTCTTTCATGGCAGTCTACCAAACACAACTTACATTTCAAAGCATTCCAAAGCTCATGCCTGTCCCCTCTTTTTCACAAGCACACCTACGTTATTCTCGCGAATATGGAACGGCCAGCTTAGCGGGTTGCGCGGAACGAACGCGCGAAAGTGCCAGTGCAACCAATGCCAGCACATAGGGCATGACCAAAAAGAGTTCATAGGATATGGCGATCTCGAAGGTTGTCAGAGTAACCTGCAGCGCACCCAGGAAGGCAAAGAGCAGCGTGGCAATCACCATGCGCGCTGGCTTCCAGTTGCCAGCGATAACAACAATGATCGCCAGCCAGCCACGACCGGCGACCATTCCCGGCAGATACCGGGAAGTCACAGACATCAAAAACGCGCCACCAAGACCTGCCATCAATCCGCCGAATGTTATGGCGATCAAGCGAACGCGGTTGACATTGATCCCGCGCGTGTCCACCGCCCTGGGATTTTCACCGGCACTGCGAATCGTCAGACCATACTTCGTCCTACCAAGGAACCATGCGATCATCGGGACACTCAAGAAAGCAATGTAGGTGAAGATGCTTTGCTGGAAGAATACTTCACCTAGAATTGGGATGTCCTTCAGAAACGGGATACTTAATTGCGGAAGAATATCTACCATAACTTCTGTGCCCCCAGCATTTATCATCCGTTGAAAATATTCGCCGAAGCCAACTGCTAGCAAGTTGATCGAAAGACCGGCGACCGTCTGATCTACTTTTAGGTAGATCACCAGGATGCCCAGAAAAAGCCCCAGAAGCGCACCAACAATCAAAGCTACTACGCCGCCCATGACCGTAGTACCGCCCATGACAGTGACTAGCCAGACTGTGAACACACCAAATATCATCATACCTTCCAGGCCCAAATTCATGATCCCTGAGCGCTCGGAGACCAGTTCTCCCATCGCGCCCATTAGCAGCGGTGTTGAGATGCGAATGGTCGCGGCCAGGATGTTAAGAATGACAGCAGCCTGAAGAATATCATCTAACATGGGAGATCCTCCGAATACGATATTTCATTAACGCGCGACTTAGCAGCACTGAGATCAGCACAAAGGCCTGGATCACGAAGGTGACCGAAGAATGTACACCGGTTGAAGTGGCCATGATGACAGACCCGTTGATCAACCCCCCGAAAAATATAGCCGCCAGGATTACAAATAACGGGTTGAGTTCTGCCATCATGGCAACAATGATGCCCGTATAGCCGTAACCCGGCGAAATAGCCAAATTAACATTGTGATGAACCCCAAATAATTCACCAACACCTGCCAGACCCGCCAAGCCACCGCTTAGGAACATGGTGATCAGGATCAATCGATTGACATTGATGCCCTTGAATTGGGTGGCAACGGGATTAGCCCCTAACGCACGCAAATCAAATCCATAGGGCGTCTTTTTTACTATCCAGTAAACCAGGATCGCCAGGCCGATCGCGATCAGGAAGCCCATGTGCAGCCGGGAGCCTTCCACCACGATCGGATACCAATCTTCTTTTGGAATTGTGGCTGACCGTGGATAATAACCGTTTGGATCCATCCAGTATTTATGGTCATAGACCAGGAGCTGCAGAAAAGTGATAATGATATAGTTCAGTAGCACTGTGCTGATAATGATGTCAACATTAAAACGCGTCCGCAGCCAGCCTGCCAACCAACCAAGCAAAGCGCCGCCCAAAAATCCTGCTAGCACAATCAGGGTAAAGAACAACGGACGCGCCATACCTGATTCCGGCCCAATGAAAAGATACAAAACATAAGCTAACATTGCCCCGGCAAACATTTGCCCTTCCTGGCCAATAGACCATATCTTTGCCCGGAAGGCAATCACCGTCGCGAGCGCGGTGAGCAACAACGGTGAGGAACGTAGCAGCGTATTCCATATCTTCCGTTTCTCCCCAAAAGCGCCTTTGAACATCACCGTGAAAGATTCAACCGGGTCATGGCCTGTGAGCCTGATGATCCAACCAGAGATCGCAAAGGCTACCAGAAGGCCCACAAACACGATGATTACCTGGACGACAGGATGGACATCCCGCCTTTCCACGATCTCAAAACCCAGTGCTTTTAGCATTATGAACCTTCCTTCACCCCGGCCATCAGGAGACCGATCTGATCGACATGCGCTTCAGAGGCATCAAATACCCTCAGGATCTCGCCCTGGAAAATGACCGCAATGCGATCAGAGAGTGTCATGATTTCGTCCAGATCTTCCGAGAAAAGCAGGAGGCCTACGCCATCACTGCGCAACTGTAGAAACTGGCTGTGTACGTACTCGATCACCCCCACATCCAGACCACGCGTGGGCTGGTTGGCGATTAACACTTTAGGGTTGCTGCCAATTTCGCGTGCCAGCACAACTTTTTGCAGGTTTCCACCTGAGAGATTGCCGGTAACATGATCGACCGAAGGTGCGGCGATCTCGTAGGATTCCAAACCTTCATCCGCAAAAGAACGGATGGCTTCATCATTCAACTGTATCCCCTTGCGGAAAGGACTACTCCACTCATGCCCGAGAATCATATTTTCGGCAATGGTGAAATCCATCACCAAGCCTTCTTTTATACGATCACCGGGAACATGGGCTACTCCGCTGGACTGGATATCACCAACACTTTTCCCTGAAATGTCCTCGCTATCCAGCTGCACTTTACCGCCCTCCAATTCGCGCATGCCGATCAGGACCTCAAAGAGCTCTTTCTGGCCATTACCAGCAACACCAGCGACACCGAGAATCTCACGCTTATGCAGCGACAAGTCAACATTGTGCACACACTTTAGTCCGATGTCGTTGCAAGCTTGAACATTGTACATTTGGAGCACGGGATCGCCGCGCTCAATTTCATCCCGATGCACACGAAAGACCACATCGCGCCCGACCATCATGCGCGCCAGACCAGCCTTAGTCACCTCCTCGGAGTTGACCGTATCGACCTTTTTGCCGCGCCGCAGCACCGTCACACGATCTGAGACCTGCACCACCTCATTCAACTTGTGGGTGATAAAGATGATGGCAAGGCCATCCAAACTCATTTTCTTCAAGATCGCGAAGAGGCGTTCACTTTCCCGGGGTGTCAGTACGGCAGTAGGCTCATCCAGTATCAATAATTTCACGCCATCGTACAAAGCCTTTAGGATTTCCACCCATTGCTGCTCACCGACGGAGAGCTGCCAGATAAGAGAATCGGGGTCCATATTGACGTTATACTGCTCGCATAGCTCGGTGATGCGCGCCCGGGCAGCTTTTTCGTCGAGTAACACACCGGGGGTATCACGCCCAAGCAGGATGTTTTCAAGCACAGAATGGGTTTCTACCAGCATGAAATGCTGGTGTACCATACCGATGCCAAGATCCATAGCAACCGCAGGGGAAGAGATATCGACATTCTCACCTTTCCAGATAATCTCACCCGCATCCGGTGAATAGAAGCCAAACAGGGACTCAGCCAATGTGGACTTGCCAGCGCCGTTCTCCCCCAACAAGCAGTGGATTTCACGCTCGCGCACCTCAAAATCCACGGCATCGTTGGCCACCACCATTGGGAATTGTTTGGTCAATTTCTTGGTTTCAAGTAAGATCGGACCCTGTCCGACAGGAGTTTTGATTTTTCGGTCCAAGACTACCTCCTCCATAATTGGGTGTGTCTCCCTCCCTGAAGAAAGAAGCGCTCCTTTATACACTTGCACACTAACAAATCACATTCTAAGCGATTCCACTCGGAAACAGGTGTCTCTTTAGTTGAGATCAGGAATCAAATCGCCCCTACCAATAGCATCGACGGTCTCATGGACCGCTCGAGCACCTCAGACGAAAGGGTCTCTTCGATGCCTTCCCAGAACCTGAGTTTGCAGGAGCCACTGTGCATGTTGTTCTAGGAACCGAGCGGGCCACCATTCCAATCACCTGATATCTTCTAGGTTGTGGTGAGATCAACAATAACTGATAGCGCCTTACATCCAACTACCTTTTTTCGATCATCTCAACCATCGTTGCAAGATCAGGATAAGTTGATAATGTTCCAATTGCTTTTCAAGCGAAAGCGCCTTCTCTTCGCGTTTCGCATGACAAACTAGTTAGAATACGTCAGCATCCCGAGAAGAGATCACTTCACCCTTGTAATAACGCTTTAACTCCTCAAGAAGAGCTTCATGGTCAAAGGGTTCCGAGTAACCACACTCGTGATAAAGCACCAACTTCTTGACTTTTGCCGCAGTTGCCAACTCCGCAAGTTCAACTGGCTTAATATGATAAGACCAGATGACCCTCTCCTTCTCTTCAACTGTATCTCCTCCCCATATTGCATAACGAAAAGGTGCCGCCCTTCGGCTCCAAGGGATCGTGCGGCGCGCACCAGCACCGGATCAACCGTCGTAACGCCAACATGGGTATTGAGCCATACCGGGAAAAACACACCGTATGAAATCAGGAAAAGCTTGGCTGTCTCCCCCAGACCGAACCAGAAAATGGCCATTGAGACCCACGCGATCGATGGGATGGGCCGCAGTAATTGGATGACAGGCTCTAACAGAGTGCGGATTGGAAGAACGCGCCCGGTCAAAAGCCCAATGATAATTCCCAGGCCCGATCCGACCATTAAACCAGAAAGGGCGCGCTTCAGGCTGGCCCAAACATCAGCAAACCACATTCCTGACTGGATCATACCCACCATTTCTCTGTATACCCAGCTTGCCGGTGGAAAAAGATTCATACTAAGCTTACCGAAGCGGGCGACAAGTTCCCAGATGACCAGGAAAAGGAGGATTGACCCCACTCTCTTGAACCGGTTTTGATTGAGTCTCAGCCATTCAAGTAGGTTTGATTTTACCCGTCCTTGATCAAGTTCTTTTTCAGGCATAGTTTCCCCGATTATGGCTCACTTTCCTAAACACCCTTCATTGGCACGAGTTACGCTGACACCCTTCATTGGCACGAGTTACGCTCGCGCACCTCAAAATCTACGGCCTCAACTAGACTCTCTCTCATGGATTTCATTTACTCTCTCCAAATCGATCAAGTGGCATACCCATGGCGATCAACTCACCCCTGACCTCATCGTAGACACCTTGCCATTCGGCTGTGGGTTCAACTGTCTCAACGTCGTAAACTTCTTCAAAGGGCTTGCCGATCGGTTCTTTATCCAAATCGGCTTGATATAGTGGCACGATTCGGGAAAGCAATTCATTAGCATCTTTGCGCGTCAAGCCAGGCATGGTTCGAGTGACCTCAGCACAAATCCTGGCGTCCAGGCCACTACCATGGCGCGGAACCGCGCCTCCCGCAGAGTGGCTGGCAAGCAATTCAGATACACCCGAGGCAACCGACATTAAGGCAAACGCGGCATTTTCATATAGTATGGTCTTCGTGCCTGGACCACCCGCCGGCCCTGCCAGCGTTGCAATCATGAGATCGCTATTTCGGGTCAGGGCTTGGACACCCAGACTGGTAGCCCACAGGATTTCAGGTGTAGTATCGCAGCCGAAGAAAGGATGTGTTGGACGGGTACAAAAGGTATGGCCAACGGTAATTTGATTAAGCAAAATCATCCCCGCTGCCACCGCAACAGCAATGCCTTCAGTGCCACCCACATGACCACCATAGATTGGATTGTAATAGGCGCCAATAAATCCACTTAGATTGTGAATGTGGGTGATGACAGCAAGCAAGTCATTGTTGGTTTTGAATTCGCTGATGGTTGCCACGTGATGTCGGTCGAAAGGACGATAGCCCCCCCAGGTTACGCCTGCCAAGCCCCCCCAGGCGGTCGGAGCCAGCTCAACCGCAGAATATGGTATACCTGGCTTACCGACAATTTCCAAGGCTTCTTTAGCCAGTTCTGCTTCGCGCCAGGCTCCCAGAACTTCCCAACCCGTGCCAGCCTTAATAGGATATCCATAAGCCGTCTCAAGAGAGATGGTATCAATTGAATCAAAAATATTTTGCTTAAGAAAGCTCAAAGTCAGGGGAAGATGCAACTCTTCCGGGAAAGGAATGCCGACAACGCCTCCCAAGAGTGCTACGCGCTTTGTGTCTTCAGGCTTGCGTGCAATAATCGAAAACTGCTCCTCCCCCTGTCCCAGTGAGGCTTCAGTCCGGCAATTCTGAATGGCTTCATCGATTTCAGCACAAGTCCAGGTGATGCGGCGACTCGTGCTTTGATTGTACATTCCAACTTCACTGGCAAAATCTATACCAGCCTGATAAACGCGATCGGCGAGTTCATCATCACAATTAACATAGAACTCGCCAGTATATTGAATATCATATTTTTCAATCAGACCCTTGATTGTTGGCCCAACCAAATCACGCTCAAAATCGGCCTCGTCCATGATGAGACCAGTTTCTGATCGTTGAAGAACTTCAAACAGCCTGGGATGGTGCTTCATCTCCGATCAATGTTGGGTATACCCCACTCCCTGAAGAACAAAGTACGCTATTTTACACTAACCAACTCATTGCATCCGGTCCGTGGGTTACGAAACCCACCGACATTTGATCGCCGACAGCCTCGATGATTCGCACAGCCCCTTTGGGGCCGAACCAGCCACAAAGTTCAATCAATTGTATGCCATCGACAATCTTTTCAGAGATCATTTGTTAATGATCAAGAAACGCCAGCTCGTATCAATAGGGCAGAGCGAGCTGCGCGAAATTCTTTCAACACCTGGTCTTCATCCACCACCAAGATTTCTTTATCCTGCATTAAGATCTTTCCGTCCACGATCGTCATGGCAACATCACTCGATTTGGCAAAATTGACCAACAGGGATGGGACGCTCAACGAAGGCATCGTCATGCGTGGATCGCCCAAATCCACGATGATCACATCGGCTTTCTTGCCCGGTTCTAAACTGCCAATCTCGCTAGGCTGGCCAAAGGCATAGGCACTATTGCAACAGGCCATGCGGATAACCTGCTCGGGAGAAAGTATCGTGGCGTCCCCTGAATTGAGCTTATGCATGTTCAATACCCATTTAAACGTGTCCAACATTTCCTGACCGTTATTGCAAGCCTGCCCATCGGTACCCATGGCAACCGGTATCCCGGCGGCCAACATCTGGGGGACAGGAGAAACTCCCGATCCACAAAACATGTTGCACACTGGGTTATGCACTGTTGTAGCACCGCTGGCGGCAATCTGTTCGATTTCACGTTCACTCAACCAGACCGCGTGCGCCAACTGAAATTGAGGCCCCAGTAATTCGCGGTCGGCCAACCATTCAACATGGCGCATGCCTGTCTCTTGAGAGAACATGTCGATCTCTTCCTGAGTTTCCGCGGTATGCAGGTGAATGCCAATCCCCCACTCAAGGGCTTTTTCACCCACCCGCATAAGCGTGTTTTCCGTTACGAGGAAAAGTGTGTGGGGATTAAAATCTAATCGAAGCCGTCCATTCTCTTGATTGTGCCAACGTTCATACAACCGAGTCATATCTTCCATGATTGATTCGGTTGTTTCCAAGAACTGTTCCGGCACACCACGCTCATTGAAGCCGCGTGCCAGTTTATAGCGTATCCCTGAATCTTTCGCCGCCCGGAAAGCGGCATCAAAATTACCAGGCTTTGAACGAACCGTCTGGTTATCCGTGGTGGCCGTAGCACCACTGCGGATATTCTCAACCATCCCGACCAGTGTCGCCAGGTGCACTTCGCTCTCATTCATGGCACCATAAATTGGAAAGGCCACATTTTGAACCCAATCCCAGACTTCACGATCATCGGCCAGCCCACGGACGAGGCTTTGCTGCAAATGCACATGGGCATTGACCAAGCCGGGCATCACAATCTGCCCGGCAGCGTCAATGATCTCGTCCGCCTGAGTGCGGATATCCTGCGGCGCACTGCCTTCCGCGACCGACATGATACGGTCATCTTCTATCAGAAGATGACCTTTTTGATAAACATCATCGCTGGAATTTACGGTCAGTACTACACCGTTCTCAATCAGGATGCCAGACATATACTATTCCTTTCAAGTCTAAGCAGATTTCGGAAAGCGTTTCGAATTAGGCCTAATTAGACATCATGTAGCCGAATCTTTATTATAATGTCACTCGTAGAGTGCCACCAAGTTAATGCAATAAAGGATTTTTTTATGGATTTAACAATACATAACGCATTGCACGACAAAACCTTGGAAAAGGTCAACCTTGGAATCAAGGATGGCAAGATTGAAGTGGTCTCAACTGAGGAGATAAATCCAGGCAGCCAATCAATCGATGCCCTGGGAGCAATGGTCTCTCCAGCGCTGGTTGAGCCGCACTTCCACCTGGAGAATTCAGTCATGCCCGAATACCCCAACCAAAGCGGCTCATTGGACGAGGCGATCAAGATCGCCGAAGAAATCAAAGACCAACTAACTTCGGAGGACATCATGCGTCGGGCAACGATCTCGCTCAAAGAAGCGATGATCAACGGCACACTCTGGCTGCGAGACCATACCGATGTCGATCAAATTGCCAAGCTAGACTTGATTGAAGCGGTCTTTGCCGTGCGAGAGAAGTTCAAGGATGTGATCAATCTCGAGATTGTGGCCTTTCCGCAGTTGGGCCTAGCTGACAATCCGGAATCGGTGGATCTGGTCAGGCAGGCGATGGAGGCCGGAGCGGACCATGTGGGTGGTGTGCCGCACCGTGAGAAAGATATGGATAAGGCAGCCAAACATATCGAAATAGCTTTTGAGATCGCTAAGGCCAACGATGCTGGGGTGGACATGCATGTAGATGAGACTGATGACCCCTACTGGCACACACTGGAGCTGCTTACTGAGAAGACGATCGAGGAAGGCTATCAGGGACGGGTGACAGCCGGACATTGCACCGCGATGTCGGCCTGGGACGAAAAGCTCTTCCAGCGCATCTTGCCCAAGCTGGTGGAAGCTGAGATCAATATCTGCACCAACACCCCGGTTAACTTGATGATCCAGGGACGGGGAGACCAGCACCCCAAACGGCGGGGGGTCGCGCGGGTCAAGGACTTACTGGAGGCGGGTGTAAATGTCACCTGTGGGCAGGATGATTTGCAGAATATGTTTTACCCCTTTGGCAACATGGACGGTTTGTCGGTGGCCAACTTTGTGGCGCATGTTGCCCATTTGAGTTCTGTCAAAGAGATTGAGGCGGCCTTTGACATGCCTCGCTACAATGCTGCCAAAACCTTGCAGCTTGAAAACTACGGTGTTGAGCAGGGGGCATATGCGAATTTAATCTTGTTCCATGCCACCTCGGCAGCAGATGCGATCCGCAGACAATCTGAACGATTGTATGTTATTCGCCAGGGAAAGGTCTTGGTGGAATGCGAGAAAAAGATTTCATTTGCACCTGAACTTCCCTTTGCAGTCTAAAACATAATTGTTATTGAGAAGTGAAAGGGAAATTCTTGATGCGCGGAGAATTCTATTTAGAAGACTTATTCTACCGTATTGAGATTAGGTGATTTGACACGTGATGTCTATAGTATATTAGTGATGTTGACAACAACAAATTTGAATATTTGATAAAAGGACTATTGATCTAAAGGAGTTGTAATTGTGAGAACTAGAGGACGTTTACTCAATGTTTTGGACAAAGCCGAGACCGGTCCAATTGTCGAGGAAAAGGAATTTGATGTTGAATATATTCTAAAACCAATTAGAGAATTGGTTAACAAATACGACATCAACTGGGATAAAGATATGTTCCTGACCAACGATGATGACCTGGCGGACCGTGTTTTCCAAGCCGGATATGAATTAGCTCTCAATACAGGTGTTTACTGCACGTCGACCAAACGGCGCATGATTTGGACCAAAGTTGAGTTAGATGAGGTGATTGCCACCTCGCCCTCATCGGTTATTATGGGGCAAGGGGATGACCTAGCGCATATTCAATCACGTAGACCGGATGAAGACAGACGTGTGGCAGTTTGTGGTGGAGCTTATGGTATCCCCGTTCCTGAAAACTTGTTTGTCCCGATAATGCTTAGTTATGCCCAAGAACCATTGATTGATTTTATCGATAATTGCTCATTGGTTTCCACCTACGGCCGCCCGATTCGGGCGGGTTCTCCCTGGGAATCAATTGCTTGCTGACAAGAAGTTGACCTTTCCTTCGAAGTTGTCAACCGTGCTGGACGACCGGGGATGGCGATTGGTTGTGCTGAAAACTCTCCAACACATATCGGGGAAATTTCCTCCAACTCAATTGGCGGTTTCCGTCCCTCAGATTGGCATCATGCTGCCCTGGTCAGTGAATTAAAAACCAACTATGACCAATTGATCAAAGTTGCCCATTTTGCCCGAACCGGATCACATATCCATACTTTTGCAAATAATATTTATGGCGGGTATCCTGGCGGTGCTGACGGTATGGCGGTGGCCTTAGTAGCCAGCCTGATCTTGCTCCAGGCGACTTACTTTGGCTGCACCGTTAATCCTGGCCCAACACATGCCAACCTGAGCTGTGATACCTATCCAGAGATGCTGCCCGGGATCGGCGTGGCTTTGCAAGGTTTGAACCGCAATACAAATTTAATGACCACTGCCTTTGCTCGCACAGTTGGTGGGCCGGGTACAAAGACTATATTGTATGAAGCTGCGGCTTTATCACTAGTGGGTGTCACATCTGGTATTGCCCTCATGGAAGGTGTTCAATCTGCAGTAGGCGTCCAGAATGCACACTGCACTGGCCTCGAAGCCCGTTTCTTGGCACAGGTGGTGCATGCGGCGGAGAAATTGACCCGTAAAGATGCCGCTCCGATCGTCAAGGCTCTTACAGAAACATATCGCGATGATATGATGAAGCCTGAAAAACCAATTGGTAAACCTTTTGATCAATTGTATGATGTGGTCAAAGTGATGCCGATGCCCGAATGGCAGGGAGTTTATGAAGAAGTCTGCCAGGAATTCAACAAAGAATTTGGGTTGAAGTTATAAAACTAAGGACAAACAACGGGAGAATTCTTACAGGACTTCGGGCAGATTTGGAGAGTGGCTACAGATGAGGAACGAAAGAAATTGCTGGACTCGACGATCGACATCGCCTTCATACTAGAAGGCTCCATCAAGCCCAAGAGCCAAGCATGTACAACCTGCTGCGCGCGACTATAGGTCGTAATGAGCCCGATAAGAGCCCTCTTGCAGTCCGACTGCGGTCCCGACGGGTGTCGG
>Ga0066829_10000523_pt1 | contig 14980 bp, 10 predicted proteins | sample ETNtaG_22_FD_65498 | JGI IMG/M metagenome (GOLD analysis project Ga0066829, IMG submission 65498) | Marine microbial and viral communities from oxygen minimum zone, Eastern Pacific Ocean - ETNP201306SV43 | ecosystem: Environmental > Aquatic > Marine > Oceanic | place: Pacific Ocean: Eastern...
CATCGGAATGATCAATAAATTGACCAAAAATCCAACAGTCGAAACCTGATTGAAGTATAACATCATCAGGGGAAAGGTGCCGATGATGGCAAAAAATGAAACCAACATAAAGGTGCAGAATTTATTTCGAATGGAAAGCCCTTTTTTTAAGATGGAATTTTTCTTTTGCAAACGAAAATTCTTTGTTTGAGATAGGCCGTATACAATGGAAAGAACAGCTGAAAAAGAGAGCTGGAAGGAAATTGAAAAAAGAGCCGGTGGATGAAGGATAAGGATCAACATCGCCGCCAATGCAAGCGTATTCATCAGATCATGTTCTCTTTCGAACAGAAACGTTAGGAGAAAAAGAGAAACCATGATCACAGATCTCTGGGTGGAGGGGGACATCCCCGAAAACAATCCGTAAGCAACTACCGGAAAAGATGATAAAATTGCAGCCCCCTTTCTTGTCCACCCATTCCAGAGCAACGGTTTAACATAGGAAAGGACCCAGGAAAAAAGAAGGAATGCGGTAGAGGCCACGATTCCGATATGAAGCCCGGAAATCGCTAGAATATGCCCTACACCCGCCCGATGAAACGCCTCCCTTAAATTCTGGGGAATATCATTCCGGTCCCCGAGAATCAGTGCTTTTAATATTCCTTTTGTTCCTTTTTTTCTCCTCACAACATGTGACTGTTCAATAAAGGATGAGATATGATGGCGAACATTCTGCACCATCCGATCGATCCCTTTATCCGTTCGATTTTCTATCTTTACCGGCTGGTTTTTCGAAACATATGATGTTCCCCAAATCCCCTTGTACGCCATATATCTTCTGTAGTTAAACCCTCCAGGATTGGAAAAATTTCTGATCATCCGGATCGTTCCGGTCAGTGAGATCCTGTCTCCCGCATCTATATTGAGATGTTTTTCACGCATGGTAACCAGAATCTTTCCCAAAACAGGAAACGGTTTGCTTTTTTTCATGCTGTCTTCTTCAAGGGTCTCGATTTTGACTATAAATTTGGTTCGCTTACTAGTTCTGACAGGCGTCGTGTCGACAAAACCCACAATTTTCCATTGATGATTATCTAAAAAATGAGTGATATGCCGGGAGGGGAATCGGGGCGCAGCCCAGGGTTGTATGGAAAGATATCCCAGAAAAAGAAAAAAGATAAGCGGGAATAAGAAGGCTGTGTGGCGCTGTCTGACCCTGCCGATAGTTAAGCCCAGACAAACCACAACAACAACATAGGTTAAAATTCTGTAACCTGGGAACCAAAAACCGAAAGAAATACCGGCTATCAGGCATATCAGGAGCGGAATCAGGGGGCGGGAATATGGGTGGACCGACGGCGGTTCCCAGGTCGCCAGTAAAGACCGCATTGTCATCTCATAGTTGATGATGCTTCAGGGTTTTATAAAAAAGGGTAGCCTAGGGATCCACTCTTTTGATGGCGGCACCCAGCTGAGCAAATTTTTTTTCCATCATCTCATATCCCCGATCAAGATGATAGACCCGGCTGACCGTCGTTTGCCCATTAGCAACAAGGCCGGCCAGGATGAGTGAGGCACTCGCCCTCAGATCGGTGGCCATCACCGGTGCACCGGACAAATTCGGTACCCCTTTTACCATCGCCGTATTACCGGATACGATAATATCGGCTCCCATGCGTTTGAGTTCACTGACATGGATAAAGCGGTTCTCAAATATCGTTTCAGATATCATACTCAGGCCGTCGGCCACTGACATCAAAACCATGAATTGGGCCTGCATGTCTGTTGGGAAACCCGGATACGGCAAGGTCTTTACGTCGACACTTGCGATGCTGTTTTGCCCCTGGACCCTTATGCTGTTGCCTTTGATTTTTACCCCAAGGCCGGTAAGCCTCAACTTGTGAATGGCCGCTTCCAGGTGATCCGGTTCACAATTCAATATCTTCACATCCCCGCGGGTTAAGGCCGCTGCAACCATGAAGGTGCCTGCTTCAATCCGGTCGGGTATGATTCGAAGAGACACCGGATGAAGTGAAGAGACACCTTCTATGGCAATTGTTGTCCCCCCGACACCTTGAATTTTTGCTCCCATCTGGTTCAAAGCATCTGCAAGGGCTACAACCTCAGGCTCACAAGCTGCATTGCGTATTTTTGTGACGCCTTCAGCCAAAGTAGCTGCCATCATGAGATTTTCTGTTCCGGTAACAGTCGGGATGTCCAAATAAATTTCACTTCCTTTTAGGCCATCGGTAGTCGCTTCCACGTATCCGTGCTTTAGCTCAATGGACGCGCCCATCCGCGAAAGCCCCTTGAGATGCAAGTTGATCGGACGCGCCCCAATCGAACACCCTCCCGGCAATGACACCCTGGCCTTTTTAAGCCTCGCCAGGAGAGGGCCAAGAACCAGAATGGACGCCCGCATCTTCCGAACCAGATCATAGGGGGCCTCGTGAATGCAAAGACCGCCGGCATTTATCCGAACCGTACCTCCATCGGTTTCAATACCTGCGCCGAGGGTTGAAAGCAGCAGCTTAATACTTTGGATATCTTTTAAGTCCGGAACATTCGTATAAACATTCATTCCAGCGGTAAGCAGTGATGATATAAGTATCGGTAACGCGGCATTTTTAGAACCGGCAATCTTCACCTCGCCTTTGAGGGGACGACCTCCTTCAACAATGATTTTATCCATATTCTGGTATCAATAAAAAAGCGCTCCCCTAGGAATATGGTTGGGCCGGCGCTTTTTATCCTCAGACAATCTCTATTCGTTAAAGGTGCGGTTCAGCGGTTTTATTGATCGTATCAAGAACCGCTCTGATAATACAATAGATCAGACCCGTCCCTATGGTCACAAGTGAGAACCACAACCCCCCCATAAAAACGATATGAGACATATCCCAAATCCACTCAAAAATAGATGGAATCATTCTATATCCTCCTCATCTGTTTTCAGGTTTCTGCGGACCTTAGTTTTCGGTCTGATAGAATGGATGGTTTTTCCTGCTCTCCCGGACCCATCTGTCCCATCGGGTTCAACTCTTGTTCCTGTGGGAAAATGGGCAAATATCGATACGCAAGCGATATGAAAACAATACCGTATGTCACCGGAATCATCGTTGTTGCTATTTCCTGCCAGCTTGGAAAGTACATGGGCCATCCCTCAAACGGCAACACCGGCACCGCCATAACCTGCAACACCATAACCCAACGATTCAAACAAACCCCTAATACCGCCAAGACCACCGCCGTAATAAATAGAATCGGATGGCGGCGCCCTTTTTCAATAATCAAAATGGCGGCCGGAACAACCCCAAAAATTACAATTTCAAGCACGAGAATCCAGATGCCGTAAAGCGGATTGTTGGAATAGAAATCCATCAGGGTAAATCCCTTTGAAGGTGCAGTTACGGCCGCCCAGTACCAGGTATCGATAATCTTCGCAATAATATAGGTGGCCAGCATCCATCCTGATATTTTTGCCAGCAGTTGAATAACATTCTCCTTGACCAGCTTTTTTTGGGTAATCTGCTCTGCGATCCTGGTAATCAAAATGGTAAAGCAGGGACCGACAGCAGCGGCGGACCATGTAAAGAGGAAAAAGGTCCAGGGCCAGATAAAAACACCTTCACGAAAAGCAAAGGGACGGCCGAAAAGGACACCGGCGACGCCTCCCAGTGATCCTTGGTGAAAAAAAGAAAGATATGCCCCGGTTGCTGCAAAAACCGCCATAATTTCATGCATGCGGTATCCAAGATGGTGAAAAAACGGCACCCTGTCTATCTGGCGGTTCTCCATGATAAGCGGAACAAATTCAATGATCAGCACACCCAGGTAGACGGTCAGACAGAAGGCAACCTCGGTGAGCATGGAATGAACGTTCGCATGCCAAAAGATAAACCACCCCCGCAGCGGTTGACCAATGTCGATTCCCAGAATAAGAAGCGCTGAGCTATAGCAGATAACTCCGATAAGAACCGCATAGTTGATAATATTTTTCAATTCATTTTTGCCGATGATATATCTCAAGAAACCTGTAAAAAAGGCGCCGCCGCCCAGCGCAATCACCGTGAGGTCAGCCCATATCCACGCGGCAAATCCATAGGCATCATTCATGTTAGTCTGATTGAGCCCTTTGAGCCAGACCAGCAACATGGCGAAAACGCCCAACAAGAGAACAACGACAACCGGTCCGAGTAGAATGACAAATTGTGAAAACGGGCAGCGTTTAACCCCTTTGGGTATTAGTGCGTTATCCATGCGTTATGTGCTCCTCCCAGAAAGCGTTTTATTTTCCTTTTTCAGATAATTATCGCCGGCCCGTCTGACCCACTCCCGGCTTGACAGATAGTAAATTTTAGGATTGGTGCCCAGCCGTTCCAAAAGTCGAAATGCCCTGGGATGCTTCGTTCGTCCCCCGTTTTTTCGATCCGGACGTACCAGTTGTTGAACAGCATGCTCTGGGTTGTTCAAATCACCAAAGGTGATGGCATCCGCAGGGCATGCCTGGGTACATGCGGTTTGGTATTCATTTTCTTTCAGCTCTCGTCTTTTTTCCAAAAAGGCCTTGTCCATCGCCAACTGGTATCTATGAAAGCAGAAACTGCACTTTTCCACCACACCCCTCATTCGAGGTGATACATTCGGGCTTAAATATTTTTCCATATCGCTGGGCCAGACCGGATCCCACCAGTTAAAATATCGGGCGTGATAAGGGCATGCGACCATGCAGTACCGGCACCCGATACATCTCGAATATATTTGGCTGACAATTCCGGTTCTCAAACTATAGTCCGTCGCCGTTGCCGGGCATACCGACACACAGGGTGAATGGCCGTGATCAGCTTCGCAGTGCATGCATGGTCTGGGGATATAGCAGATGTCCGCTTCGGGAAAGGGTTTTTCATTTGTCAGTTTGTAAACCCGCATCCAGGTGATGCTGTCCAATTTATTCGATTCATCCTCCTTAAACGGCACGTTGTTTTCAGCCATACACGCGACCATACAGGCACCGCATCCGGTGCACTTGTCCAGGTCGATTACCATTCCATATTTTTTTTCGTCTCTCATTAGAACCTCTTTGGATCGTCGATTTCCGATTAAACAGGGGCCTTTTTGTATCAATCCCTCTTCATTTTTCAATGGAATCAGGTTTTGTAAAGCTTTGCTCTGATTCCCCAAGCAGCATTAAGACCGGAAACCGGATCTTCAACCGAGCCGATCAGTTCGTTCACATTAACGCCTTTCCCTGACAGAAATTTGTCGTAAGCCGTATGACCCAATCCACTGGGTATGGCCACTATTCCCGGCATGATGCCGTCAAACAGATGTATACGCACCCGTGCGCTCCCCTTTAGCGTCGTTAAAACCGCATAACTGCCTTCAGACAAGCTGTATGCCCGGGCGGTCTTTGGATTGATCTCGACAAAGCTATCTTTCTTTTTCAGCACCGTATCCTCAACTGTTTTGATCACAAAAGGAGGATCTCCGATAAAACCGTTCGCCAATCTCATGGAATCATATGGGATGAGTGTCAAGGGAAATGATGTCGGTTCTCCTTCAAGTTTGACCGGACGATATTGATAATCGATTGAGGTGTTATTGTTTAAAAAAGCAAATTTTTCCGATGAGAAATCCAATATCTCATCCCATTTCGGTTTCTTAAAATTCGGGTCTGTCCAGAATCCGGCTTCGATAAGCGTCTTCCACATCTTCCCCATCGTTTTTTCCAGGCAGTTTTCGTAATTCTCCCATGCAAAGGCATCTGCGGTCCCCTTCCCCAGTTGTTTTGCCAAACCGATGATTACATCCCCCACATGTTTTGTATTGAACTGGGGTTTAATAACCGGTCTAGACAGGCTGACGATCGGTTTCTGGAGCCCGGTTACGCCTGGTACGTCTTCATAACGTTCAAGGTAGATATGATTCGGAAGTATAAGATCGGAGTTTACAGCGGTTTCATCCATGAAAGAGGAAAAGCTTGCCACAAACGGGATCTTGTCGAACACCTCTTTGATGATCTTTGAATCAGGAAGGGTATAGCGTGGGTTGGCATCTGAGACCAGAAGCGCCTGAATGGGAGATATTTCTTTTGCATGAATCATTTTAAAGAATCGATTGAGGAGAGATCCTGATTGGGGATATTTTTTATCTCCCGCACCATCTACCCGGCGCTGCTGAAAACCTTTTGTGGCAGTTTTGTCCATTTTCACTTCCGGCCAGTCGATATAACCGGGTCGGGGAACAGCCCATACACCGCCTTTTCTATTTATACTGCCCACCAGTGCATTTAAGGCATGAACAGCCATAAATTCACCACTGCTCCCCGGCGTTTTTCCCTGACCCTTTCCGCAAATTGCCAGCGGTCTTGAACGCCGGGCAAAGTCCCTCGCCAAAGAGATAATGGTGGAGTTGTCAATCCCGGTAGTTTTTGCAACTTTACCAGGGTGATACTCATCGAGCACCCTCTTTTTCCAGTGATCAAATCCGGAAGAATGATTATCAATAAAATCCCGGTCATAAAGAGATTGTTTGATGATCACATGCGCAAGTCCAAAGGCAAGGTCCGCTTCTGTACCTGGATTTATGGGGATCCATTTGTCTGATTTTGCAGCGGTATTTGAAAGGCGGGGTTCAATCTGTACAACCTTCCCTCCGTTTGTTCGCCAGCGGCTATTCGCCCGAAACATCCGCACTGGCGATCCCCATCCTTCAATAATTCCACTTCCAAAACTCAAGACAAAATCAGTATTCTCAAAATCAAAACCAGCCTGTGCATCCACTCCCTGCATGAGGTTCAACACCATTGCATATGAATCATCCATCGACGGGGTTTGAAGAAAATTGCGGGAGCCGTAAGCGGTCATAAACCTTTCACTGAGTGCGGTAATAGTCCCCTGTTCTGAACCGGAGATAAATCCCAAAGTGTGTGATTGACCCTTTGATCTCAGCTCGACAAGCCGATAAGCAACTTCGGAAATCGCCGTATCCCAGGATATTTTTTTCCATTTTCCTTCGCCTCGTTTTCCCTCCCGCCGGAGTGGTGTTTTGACACGCGATGGACCGTAAAGGAGTTGAAGACCGGACAAACCGAGGATGCATATCCCGCCGTCATTTACAGGATGCCCCTTCATCCCTTCTATCTTCACGGCCCGGTCATCAATTTTTCGAATGGTAATGCCGCAATGACCGGGACAGAGTGTACAGATAGAATGGGTATAATTGGCTGCACCATCTTTCGGAACAGGTACCCAGGGCCAGTTCTGTGACCATATGGCACTATCATCCTGCATCTTCCACGGCAAGGGCGACAGCGTTGTACCTGCCGCACTGCCAATTACAAATGATAAAAAGGATCTGCGGTTGATGTTCATTATTTCTACCTCTTAAACCGGGTCACATGCAATCAATGGCCATTCATTTGAAAAGGGGTGTACTGACCTTTATTTATGACATACGAAACACGCTTCTTGCCGGGTCTGGGCGCTGGTCTTTCTACCCGGTCCTTCTGTCCCAGGAAAAGCTATTTTGACAAGATTTGTAAACAGGCCGTAAAACGGTTTTTTAATGCTTGTTTCGTCGGTGCCGATCATTTTGGCATGACAATCGGCACAATCATCCATTTTCATTCGATCCCATGTATTTCTTTTGAAGCCCGCAATATTCTTTCCCCAGATATCACGGCTATAGCCGGTGATCCTATTTACTTCATACACTCTTGATTTTTCGGATTCACTGATAGAACCATGGCATTCGGCACAATCAATTTCCACCAATTTGACATGGGCTGCATGGGAGAAGAACACATGGTCCGGTTGCCTCGAATAGACAAGCCACGGGACTTCTATCCCCTTCGCCATGTACTCTTCCACAAATTTGGCTTCATCGGGAGTTTCCCCCTGTACTTCCTCGTGACAATCCACGCATAGTACAAGCCTGGGTACACCTGAAAAGCTGCCGTCTTCACGAAAAAAATGGCAACTGTCACAACTATCTTCGACCTCTTCCAGATGAAGAACATGGTTATAATTAATCGGTTGTTTTTTTCTTGAATAGAGCAATTTGGGAAAAATTACCCATCCCACAATAAGACTTGCCGCCAGGCCAAAAATAAAAAAAAGGAAAATAGGTCCACCGGAACCGTGCTTCTTTTTTTTTTCGGTTTTGACGGATGGTACAATCACATCCTTATCAGCACTGTTTTCAGGAACCTCTCTTTCGCCACTATCCAATTTATTCATGGAAACTCCGTTATGCCCTTGTTGATCGTTTCAGCTTTTACTGAAAACTGTCTTGTTCAATCGGGATGAATGAGGGGATGCGCGCCATATATATTGAAGCCTTTTTTTTGTCAAGAGTGAAATCAATCTCCACAGCGTGATTGTCGAACCCTTTTCGTTCTGATATATGCGTGATTTTTGAAGCGTTGAACAATGAAATCGTGACAAATCCGATTTTTCATACAAGGATGCTTTGGGGGCCAAAGGAAAAACGAATCAGTCGCTGTTGATGGCTGGTTTGACAATAATGGTGACCGCCTTTTTGTTGTTTAGATATTTCTTTGCGATTCGGTCCAGCTCATCCACTTTTATCGATGCGTAATCCTTCATAATGGTGCGGCTCCAATTATACTGTACCGGGTGATTTCTTGATCCTGAAAGGACCGTATTCAGCCAGTACCCGTTTCGACGACGCATGTCTTTAATGCTGGTGAGCGTTGGATCAAGGGCTCGTTTCATCTCTTCTTCGGTAACTCCCGACCTCACCAGGTTTGAGGTCAGTTTATTAACTTCCGCCGCCACCATTTCCGCTTTTTGAGGATCAACATGGATATATATATGAAACACCCCATAACCGGGATAAGCGCGACTCGAACGGTTAAAAGCAAAGGGGGAATATGATACCCCCAGTTTTTCCCGTATCTTTACACGGAGCCGTTCTGAAACAACATCCGCCAATACGTTCAGACGGCGTGTTCTTTGCATATCCCACAGATCCTCCGATGGATAGGCGATAACCACAAGGCTTTTAGGAATCTGGGTTGAAACGCTGATTTGAAAAGATTGTTTTTCGGGAAATGTTAAGATCTTCGAGCGGTCAACCGTCCCAACACGCTGCGTCAACGGCAGGCTTCCCAGATATTTGGATGCGATTTCACGAACCGCCTCCACATCAAAATCCCCCACGACCGAAACCTCATACGGCGCGTTGCCGAGGTATGGTTCCATCCAGGAGCGGACTTGATCCAGCGTCAGTGTCTTAAACAGGTCATAGGCGGGAAGCCCGAAACGGCTATCCCCGCCGGCCAGAAACCGGTTTCCATGGAGTTGCATCGAACCGTCTATGGACCTGACGAGCGACAGGTATCGCTGCCTGAATCGTTCCGCGACAAGTCGATAGGCATCCTCCCGAAATCCTGGATCGATGATATGGGTATAAAGGAGCTGAAACAGCAGCAATATCTCTTTCGATACGGTCTTTCCGTTGAAAAAAAAGCTGTCTTCACTAATGCTGAACGAAATTGTTGTATTTTTTCCAGCCAGTGCGCGTTCAATTTCATCCCTTTCAAGTCGCCCTAGCCCGCTCTCATTAATAACCGCTTCACTGAGAAGCGCAAGCCCAGATTGATTTTCCGGTTCGGCAGATTGCCCGGGTCCGAAAACAGCCTTCAACCGGACCTCGTTGGCTGCAAAATCTGTTTTTTTTAGGTTCAAACGAACACCATTTTTAAAGGTTATCTCTATTATGCCCAGATCGGAGATCTCTTTTTGGCTCAAAACCTCACCCTTTTCTTCGGGTTCGGGAAGATAAGGGAAGGTCACCTCTTTTATTTCCGTCGGTTTGAAGATTTTGACGTTTTTGCTCTCGTTCAAAGCCATCCGAAGCGCCTTTTCAGGCGTTGTATTATCATTGCTCAGATCCGCATTTCCGGTAACCAGAATGAGCCGGTGGTCTGCATCCCATGTCTTTTTGAATGTGTTATGAACCTTTCTTAATGTCAGGGATTGTATCATCGGGACAAGAAGCGACCTTTCCTGCTCGGGTGACCGAAAAATCCGATCATTGTTCAGATGGCTGATGATGTTGCGTGCCAGCGCGCGACTGTTGCGGGTTGTCGCTTTTTTTACGGCTGTGTCCAATGCCGCTATAAAATCCATTTTTACCCTTTCCAGCTCCGAAAGCGTAAAACCGTATGTAAATGCTTGTCGCAAAGTTTGCTCGATGAATTGAAGGGATTTTTCCCATTTTTGCGCGCTACATTGAGCTGAAATCTCTGCGTACTCGATCTGCTGCAGGAAGGTTCCTGAACCAATGGAAGCAGACGTAAAAGGGGTTTGCGGCATTCCGAGCAATGCGCTTAAACGGTTTTGGACAATCTGATTGGCGATTTTTCGAGGAAGAAATTTCCTTCTGAAAAAAAGAGTATCAGGCCTTTTGTCAATCTTCTTCATCGTTTCAATGCTGACCGTGGTCTTACCGCTTTCCTTTTCGAAATGATAAAATACCTTTTCCCTCATATGACTTATTTTTCCGATGTCAGGCGAGGGTAATTCAGAGGCTCTGGGAGATAGCCCTGAAAATCTTTCTTCAATCAGCAAGCCGGCTGTTTTCGGATCGAAATCGCCGACCAGCACGAGAATCATGTTATTCGGCCTGTACCATGTATCGTAAAAGTTTTTAAGGCGCTGACGGTCCGCCGCTTGGATCACACGTTCCTTTCCGATCGGCAGCCTTTTTGAAATTCTTGCATCCGGAAACTCGAACTTTAGAGTCGAAACAAATGTACGGTACGATGCGGAATCTCGATCCCGCTTTTCCGCCAAAACAACCCGCCGCTCTCTAATGATTTCCGATTGCAACAATAGTGCACCTTCAGCGTAGTCTGCCATAACCAAGAGGCCGTCGGACAAGCTTTCCTTGCTTCCTGTCGGCAACAGGACATCATAAACCGTTTCATAAAATCCGGTACGGGCATTGGCATCAGGACCGAATTGCATTCCGATCCTTTGGAAATACTTTATGAGTTCCCCGGGCTGAAAATGAGTTGAACCATTAAAAAGCATATGCTCCAGAAAATGTGCCAACCCCTGCTGTTGATCTGACTCATGCATTGACCCGGCCTGAATGTCCAGGTGCATGCTCACCCGGTCCTTTGGCTCTTTATTCTTCATTAATACGTATCTGAAACCGTTGGGCAATTTTCTGAAAACAACCGCCGGGTCAGGTTGAAGATCGCTTTTCTCATGGGGCCATTTCAGAGGAGGATCGATTGATTGTGCCCAAACATTTTCCACATGGACAGGGTTTGCCGGATGTTGAAAGGAAAAGCCGTTCTGCCCACTATCTTTTCTGCATTTCATGGCCGGCTGTGTAAGAAAAAATAATATGAGTACCAATAAAAATAGCTTTACACTGAAAATCCTTAAAGGCTTAGCAAACATAATTGTGCCCCTTTGTTCATGATTTGATACAATCGGTTAAATCTGAATTTTACTCCAAAAAAAATAAAACATCTCTGAAAAGATCGCAATACAGGAAGAAGAATCTATCCGATGTTTTCAATGCAAAAACATTCGATATTTTGCCAACCTCGAAACCGCAAAAGGGTCGTTGAGGTTGACAAGCCCTTCGCCATATGAAAAATTTCGTCTACCCTAAATTTGACAGTCTCGTAAAAAGTTGGAATTAGACGGCAAAGTAAAAAACTTCAAATTCAAGGCGCGCAAATCCTTAGGGATGAGGCGTACTTACAGTACGCTGCAATGACGAAGGATACAGCGCAACACAGAAGTAGGACTTTTTACGAAGCTGCCAAATTTGCGTAAATAACATCACCATATGGGTATAAAAACAGTCGTGATCTGCAAACGATGCCGTGGGCATTAACATAAGGGTTTATCAAAAAACACCCCGGGGGGGTTTCATTTCAAAAATGCAACAGGAGCAACAGATTTCACATTCTCGATGTCCCTTTCGAATCGCTTATTCTAAAGAACTTAACCGATCACAGTTAGATGCCGTCACCTTTAAAGAGGGATCTCTTCTGGTAATCGCCGGTGCAGGGAGCGGCAAAACCAGAACCCTTACATACCGAGTGGCCCGGCTTGTCGAGGAAGGTGTCTCTCCCCGGGCGATTCTTCTTTTGACCTTTACACGAAAGTCTGCTCAGGAAATGTTGAGGCGGGCCACAGATCTGCTTGACAATCGATGCGAAAAGGTATCCGGCGGGACATTTCACTCTTTTGCAAATGCCAACCTGCGAAAGTATGCTGCTAAAATAGGATTCAAATCCGATTTTACCATTCTCGATCGCGTGGATATGGAAAATCTTATCGGCATGTTGAGAAAAAATACCAGAGACCTTCCGGAACACCATTTGTTTCCAAAAAAACAGACCCTCGCACAAATTATTAGCAAATCGGTGAACAAAGGCCTGCCGATTGATGAGATTATTTATGATGAGTATCCTCATTTTTCTCCAAATTCGGCACAGATAAAGAAAATTCACGAAGAATATGTCAGACAAAAAAGAGAGCATCATTTTCTGGACTACGACGATCTTTTGGTCTACTTAAAACAGCTTTTGCATGACCAGCCTGAAATCCGCCAAAGAATTTCTTCCGCCTATCAGTTTATCATGGTTGATGAATACCAGGATACCAATCCGGTTCAAGCTGAAATCCTATATCTTCTTTCAAATATCAACGAAAATATTATGGTTGTCGGTGATGATTCTCAGAGTATCTATGCCTTTAGGGGCGCCAGCTTCAAAAACATCATGGAATTTCCAAGGGTATTTCCCAACACCAAAATTATTCGTCTCGAAAAAAACTACCGGAGCGTTCAACCGATTTTGAATCTGGCCAATGTCATAATTGAGCAGGCTGCAAATAAATATAAAAAAAACCTTTTTACCACGAGACGCGGGGGAACCAAACCGGTTCTTATCACAGCGGAGAGCGAACATGCGCAGTCAAGATTCGTGATTGAAAAAATACAGGACTTGAGCGAAAAAGAGATACCCCTTGGCCAGATTGCCGTGCTTTTTAGGGCTAGTTTTCATTCCTTTGATCTTGAAATTGAACTGGCCAAAGAAGAAATTCCCTTCATCAAGGTGGGAGGTTTCAAATTTATGGAATCCGCACATATCAAGGATGTTCTTGCGCATCTAAAGGTCATCTCCAACCCATACGACTGGCTCAGCTGGCACCGGATATTTCTTCTTCTCGATAAAATAGGGATCAAAACCGCCCAAAATATATTTTCCGCCCTATATGAAAAAAGAACAGGGATTGTCGGACTCTTTACCGTCAACATCAAAACCGGCAATCCCGATGGTTTCAACCGGCTCAAGGAACTTTTTTCAATGATCGAATCCGGTCACATGTCAGTTGTAGAAATGGGTGAAGCGGTGTTCAATTATTATTGGCCCATTTTAAAGGAAAAATACGACGACCATCCCAAACGGTCAAGGGACCTCGAACAGCTCCTGACCATTATGGACCGATATAGGAATCTTGAAAAGTTTTTAACCGACATGGCCCTTGAACCGCCAAGTTCGAGCATCAACAATTCGCTATCCTCATATGACGGAGATCTGGATCGCCTCGTCCTTTCAACGGTTCACTCAGCAAAGGGCTTGGAATGGCACACTGTCTTTGTTATCTGGACCCTGGACGGACGGTTTCCGTCCCTCCGCTCGATCAACAAGGAAGAGGAGCTCGAGGAAGAAATGCGGCTCATGTATGTCGCAACCACTCGAGCAAAGGAAAATCTTTACTTCACATATCCCGAGGAAATCTATGACAGAAGCTCACGAACGATTTTAAATCGTCCATCCCGTTTTTTAGACGGGTTACCGGGCGACATCCTCCAAAAAAGCTACCTTTAACTTTATAGGAGCCACGCGGGGTTGAACCGGAAAAAAGAGCATCAGATGTGAATTCGCATTATTCAGAAAAGTATTCCACTTCATATATTTGAACAGTGGTATCGCTGCTTTTCCAGGATGTCTTTTCCATACAACCTTTTTGGCAAAGGCACTCCAGAAATTCTTCCTTATCAGGGAGCTGCTCCCAAACTTGAGGTAGAAACGTAGAACGATGCCATCCCTGCGAGAGTATGACGCCATGAATACCGGGTTTAAGTTTGTGCTTTAAGTCTTCATCATCGACGAAACTCAATTTTTTTGGAATGGTCAGCACACTGATCTCAATATCGATGTCCGAAATTTCATCTTTTGTCAAAGATGGAAAACGGGGATCTTTAAACGCCGCATTCTTCGAATTTTCTTCGACACTGGTTAGTAACGATGTTGTAGGCTCAATGGTGCCGATACACCCTCTTAGCCCCCCCCCTTTGTGAAGTGTGACAAAGCATCCCCGTTTTTCAAGCATCGCAGGCTTAGGCTCAGCTGGTCGTTTAATCTTTTCGCCTTCGATGAGCTCGGATTCTATCGAAGATCTGGCTAGTTTGAGAAGAAGATGTTTATCACGCTCATCTAACGCGGACAGCTGTTTCACGTCTTTTTTTTCTTTCCGAAGCACAAATCGAATGGTCTTAAACCCCGGGAATGCTATTGTCTAAAAAAAGCCCGCCAGAGATAACGGAAAAAGCCTGACCATGAAAAAAACAGGTGGTATAGGCCAGCCAGTTAAAGGATCTTTTGGCCCTTCCGCCGACATCCACTATGCCGACCTTAGCATGACATGAAAAACATCTCCTAGTATCAACCGGCAATCGGGTCGAACACTCCGGGCATATTTTCAGTGAATAGGCTTTGCTTTTGTTCTCTTTAGCAGGCATAAAAAGACTTAAGCTTTCACTTGGATAGACACACAATTATCTGACGCTTTGCCCGGAAAGGACTGAACAGATTTTTCACTGTTTTTTTATCCGCTATCTGACAAAATCATTCTCAATCGAAATATCGGATCTATTTCTGATCTGTGATAACCAGGCGTCTAAGGTTTTAAGTCTCTTTTGGCGCAGTCTTGACGCT
>Ga0066829_10000582_pt1 | contig 14001 bp, 8 predicted proteins | sample ETNtaG_22_FD_65498 | JGI IMG/M metagenome (GOLD analysis project Ga0066829, IMG submission 65498) | Marine microbial and viral communities from oxygen minimum zone, Eastern Pacific Ocean - ETNP201306SV43 | ecosystem: Environmental > Aquatic > Marine > Oceanic | place: Pacific Ocean: Eastern...
CTGTAAGATGTTCCATGGCGTAAGCTCCTTTTGGCGGCGGCAAACCGCCTTTCTGAATGTTTTACAATCAGGAGCTTACGCCAATTCTCCAATTTTCCACCAACCTTGCGACACCACCAATTCCCCTCGCTAGAAATTCCGTCCAGCTCATGGCAACGGTTCTTGGGAGCATCCCGCACACAAATGCAAGCACCAAAAGCCCCATCAGATGCACCGCACCGCCGTCATTAAAAATAAGGAATGCCTTCGAAACTGCCGTCATGGGTGTGGTACTGCTAGCGGGGTTGCTCCCCGAAGCCAAGTTGACCGCTGTACTCACTAGCGCGAGCCATATCACCCCCGGGAGGAGTGTTCCAAGGAAATCGACGATTGTGAGAGACAAGGGCCTATAGAAGGAATTCATTGTGCATATGCCTCGGGTGCCGCCCAACAACGATTAGATGGACCCGCATAAGATGCGGAGAACCGGTTTGCAACCCAAATAACCTAACGTTCAAACGGCACATACGGCGACTATAGCCGGGTATCTAGGGACAGTATATAATTTTCTGTATCTAGGGACACTATAGTACTATAGTAAGTATAGTATCTATGAGAGGGGGTCAGGCCTTGTGATAGGGGGTCAGGCCTTGAATGTTGAATTTCCGTTAGTTCTGCTGTCGCGCAACCGGCTTGGCCGCCGATTCAGCCTCGGAAAAGCGCATTAACGGGACGCCCTGGGTCTTTATACTTGATCATCTTCGCTGAATCGCGTTACTAACGAGACCGAGGATTTCCGCTACGGTGGTTGCCGCCGCGGTTTTTTTTGCCGTCTTGGGAGCGAAGGACCAGAGCCATGGCACGCAACAAGATCGCTCTTGTCGGCGCCGGCAACATCGGCGGTACGCTGGCCCATCTCGTCGGCCTCAAGGAATTGGGCGACGTCGTGCTGTTCGACATCGTCCGGGGAATTCCCCAGGGCAAGGCCCTGGACTTGGCCCAGTCCTCGCCGATCGAGGGTTTCGACGCCGCCGTCAAAGGCGCCAACAGTTACGCCGGCATTCGAGGCGCCGACGTGGTCATCGTCACCGCCGGCATCGCGCGGAAGCCAGGAATGAGCCGCGACGACTTGCTCGCCATCAACACCCAGGTCATGGACGCAGTCGGCGGCGGCATCAAGAAGTACTGCCCCGGCGCCTTTGTCATCTGCATCACCAATCCACTCGACGCCATGGTCTGGGCGCTGCGCGAGGCCGCCGGCCTGCCCCACAACAAAGTCGTCGGCATGGCGGGAGTGTTGGATTCGGCGCGCTTCCGCTATTTCCTCGCCGAAGAGCTCAAGGTTTCGGTCGAGGACGTCAGCGCCTTCGTGCTCGGCGGCCACGGCGACACCATGGTGCCGCTCGTCCGCTATTCGACGGTGGCCGGCATCCCGCTCCCCGATCTGGTCAAGATGAAATGGATCACCCGGAAACGGCTTGACGAAATCGTCCAGCGCGTCCGCGACGGCGGCGCCGAGATCGTCGGTCTGCTGAAAACCGGCTCGGCCTTCTACGCGCCGGCCAGCGCCGCCGTGCGGATGGCCGAATCCTACCTCAAGGACAAAAAGCGGGTGCTGCCCTGCGCCGCCTACTTGCGCGGCGAATACGGGGTCAGGAATCTTTTCGTCGGTGTTCCTTGCGTCATCGGGGCCAAGGGTGTCGAACGGGTCGTCGAGATCAAGCTGGATAGATCGGAAAAGGCTCGCTTCGACAAATCCGTGCTGGCGGTGCAAGGTCTGATCATTACCGTCAAGAAACTCAAGCGCCAAGCCGCCAAGGCGGCGCCGGCCAAGAAAGTGCCGGCCGGGAAACGCCGGCCGAAGCGCGGCAAGGGTAACGGATGAACATTCACGAATACCAAGCCAAACAGTTGCTGGCCAAATACGGCGTCGCCGTGCCCCGAGGCGGCGTCGCCTACACCGCGCCGGAAGCCGAGAACGTGGCCAAGGGTTTGGGCGGTCCCCCGTGGGTGGTCAAGGCGCAGATTCACGCCGGCGGGCGCGGCAAGGGGGGCGGCGTCAAAGTCGTCGAATCGTTGGAGGATGTGCGTGAAACCGCCAACCGGATCCTCGGCATGAACCTTGTCACCCACCAGACCGGCCCCGAGGGCAAGGAGGTCAAGCGCGTTTACATCGAGGAAGGCTGCGACATCGCCCGCGAGCTTTATCTGGGCATCCTCCTCGACCGCGCCAATGCCCGGATCACCTTCATGGCTTCCACCGAAGGCGGCATGGAAATCGAGGAAGTGGCCGCCAGGACACCGGAAAAAATCGTCAAGGTGGCCATCGATCCGGCCACCGGCATGCTTCCCTACCATGCCCGCAAGATCGCTTTCGGCCTTAACCTGGAAAGCCGGCAGGCGGGGGCGGCGGTGAAGTTCATGATGGCCATCTACGACGCCTTCACCGATCTCGACGCCAGCTTGATCGAGATCAACCCCCTGGTCATCACCGGCGCCGGCGACGTGGTGGCGCTCGACGCCAAGATGAACTTCGACGACAACGCCCTGTTCCGCCATAAGGATGTCGCCGATCTTCGCGACGAAGACGAGGAAGATGCCGCCGAATTGGAGGCCGCCCGGCACGACCTCAATTACATCAGGCTGGACGGTAATATCGGCTGTATGGTCAACGGCGCCGGACTGGCCATGGCGACCATGGACATCATCAAGCTGCACGGCGGCGATCCGGCCAACTTCCTCGACGTCGGCGGCGGCGCCAGCAAGGAGCGCGTCGCCACCGCGTTCAAGCTGATCCTTTCGGACCCCAAGGTCGAAGCCATTCTCATTTACATCTTCGGCGGCATCATGCGCTGCGACATCATCGCCGAGGGTGTGGTGGCGGCGGCCCGCGAGGTCAGCTTCGACGTCCCTTTGGTGGTCCGCCTGGAAGGCACCAATGTGGAAATGGGCAAGAAGATCCTCGGCGATTCGGGCTTGCCCATCGTTTCCGCCAGCGATCTGGGCGACGCCGCCCGGAAGATCGTCAAGGCGGTCGGCAAGGCCGCCTGATGGCTATCCTCGTCAATTCGGAGACCAGGGTCATCTGCCAGGGCTTCACCGGCTCCCAGGGCACCTTCCATTCCGAACAGGCCATCGCTTACGGGACGCGAATGGTTGGCGGCGTCACCCCGGGAAAGGGCGGCTCCACGCATTTGGATTTGCCGGTCTTCGACACCGTCGCCGAGGCCGTCGAGAAGACCGCCGCCGATGCTTCCGTGATCTTCGTGCCGCCGCCTTTCGCGGCCGACGCCATCTTGGAGGCCGTCGACGCCGGGTTGCCGTTGGTGGTCTGCATCACCGAAGGCATACCGGTGCTCGACATGGTCCGCGTCAAAAGGGCGCTCAAGGACTCGGCCACAAGGCTGATTGGCCCAAATTGTCCCGGCATCATCACCCCGGGTGAATGCAAGATCGGCATCATGCCGGGACATATCCATGTTCGCGGCAAGGTCGGCATCGTATCGCGGTCCGGGACCCTCACATACGAAGCGGTTGCCCAGACCACAGCCGCCGGCCTCGGCCAGTCCACCTGCATCGGCATCGGCGGCGACCCCGTCAACGGAACCAGCTTCGTCGATTGCATCGAGATGTTTTTGGCCGACGACAAAACCGAAGGCATCGTCATGATCGGAGAGATCGGCGGCTCGGCGGAGGAAGAAGCCGCCGAAGTCGTCAAATCGGCGCCGAGGAAAAAACCGATGGTCGGGTTCGTCGCTGGACTGACGGCCCCGCCGGGCCGCCGCATGGGCCATGCCGGCGCCATCATTTCCGGCGGCAAGGGCAAGGCGGGAGATAAAATCGAGGCCTTGAAAAGCGCCGGCATCTGGGTCGCCGATTCGCCGGCCGAGATCGGCGCCACCATCCTGGCGGCGCTCAGCTGATAAATACTCGCCAAGAGACATTGGACGCTGGCCCGTTGATGCGAATATAAATGAGCGGATAGGCTCTTAACAGAGAGGGGGCGAAATCGCGGATAACGGGTCCGCCCTTTCGCCACAACCATGGCAACGACACCCAACTCTTTTCTGAGCGGGATTAACGCCACCTATATCGGCGAGCTTTATTCCCGGTATCTGGACGATCCCGGCTCGGTGGACGCCAGTTGGAACGCCTTCTTCTCAAGCTTGCGGGAAGACGCAATGTCCGTCCACGACGAGTTGCGCGGGGCCAGCTGGGCGCCGTCCGCATCGGGCGTCATCGGCGACGGCAATGGCGACGGCTCGATGGCGCCGCCTCCGGCGGCCGCTGTTCCCGCCGCCGCCCTCAGGGCCATGAGCGCGCATTTCGGCGACGGCCGGGCGCGGGCGGCGACCCTGGATTCGATCAACGCCCTGATGATGATCCGCGCCTTTCGGGTCCGCGGCCATCTCATCGCCAACTTCGATCCCCTGGGGATCGAGGGGCGAACCCACCACCCCGAGCTCGACCCCAAGACCTACGGGTTTACCGAGGCCGACTTGGACCGCCCTATTTTCATCAACAACGTGCTGGGGCTGGAAACGGCGACCTTGCGCGAGATTCTCCAGGTGCTCGAAGAAACCTATTGCGGTTCCATCGGCGTCGAGTTCATGCACATCCAGGAGCCCGAGGAAAAGGCCTGGATTCAGCGGCGCATCGAAAGCATCCGCAACCAGACCCAATTCACCTTCCGGGGCAAGCGTACCATCTACCAGCGCCTGGTCGAGGCCGATGGTTTCGAGCGCTTCCTCGACAGGAAATATACCGGCACCAAACGCTTCGGCCTGGATGGCGGCGAATCCCTGATCCCGGCCCTCGAACAAATCCTCAAAAGGAGCAGCCAGCTCGGCATCAAGGGAGTGGTGCTGGGGATGCCTCACCGCGGCCGCCTCAACGTTCTCGCCAGTATCATGTGCAAGCCGTACGCGGCCATGTTCGCGGAGTTCAAGGGAGTCGCCGCCAGCCCCGACGACGTGCAGGGCTCCGGCGACGTCAAATACCATCTCGGCACTTCCGCCAACCGGATTTTCGACGGCAATTCGATCCATCTGTCGCTGGCCGCCAATCCGTCGCATCTGGAAGCGGTCAATCCGGTGGTTTTGGGCAAAGTCAGGGCCAAGCAAGCCCAGCGCGGCGACGATGACCGCAAACTGGTCATGGGCCTGTTGATGCACGGCGACGCCGCCTTCGCCGGCCAGGGACTGGTTCCGGAAAGCCTGGAACTTTCGCAGCTTCGCGGCTACCGCACGGGCGGCACCATCCACTTCATCGTCAACAACCAGATCGGCTTTACCGCCGTCCCGACCAAGTCGCGCTCGTCGCCTTATCCATCGGACATCGCCAAGGGCATCCAGGCGCCCATCTTTCACGTCAACGGCGACGACCCGGAGGCGGTGGTGCACGTCTCCCGCATAGCGGCCGAGTTCCGCCATGAGTTCAGCCGTGACGTGATCATCGACATGGTATGTTACCGCCGCCACGGCCATAACGAAGCCGACGAACCGATGTTCACCAATCCCATCATGTATAGGGCCATCGCCCAGCACCCGACCACCCGCGAGCTTTACGCCCGGCGTCTGATCGGAGAAAACGTGCTCGACGGGGAAGATGCCGAAAAGACCGTCGCCGATTTCGCGGTAGGCCTGGAAAAGGACTTCGTGGCGGCCGATGCCTACAAACCCAACAAGGCCGACTGGCTGGAAGGCAAATGGAAGGGACTGGTGCAACTCGCCGACGAGGAGGAACTGCGCGAAGACGATACCTCCGTGTCGATGGAAGTGCTGCGAGAAGTCGGCATGGTCATTTCCCGCCCGCCGGAAAACTTCCACGCCAACCGCAAGATCCTGCGCCAACTCGGCGGCAAGCGAAAGATGATCGAAAGCGGCAAATCCATCGATTGGGCGACGGCGGAGGCGCTGGCCTTCGGGACGCTGCTGGTGGAAGGGACGCCGGTCCGGCTGTCGGGCCAGGATTCGGGCCGCGGCACCTTTTCGCAACGCCATTGCGTCCTGATAGATCAGGAAAGCGAGGAACCTTACTTTCCGTTGAGCCATATCCGTCCGGATCAGACCGCCTTCGAGGTCATGGACAGCCCTCTTTCGGAAGCCGGCGTGCTGGGCTTCGAGTACGGCTATTCCCTGGCCGCTCCCAACACCTTGGTGTTGTGGGAGGGCCAGTTCGGCGATTTCGCCAACGGCGCCCAGGTTATCATCGATCAGTTCGTCGCCTCGGGCGAATCGAAATGGTTGCGCATGTCGGGGCTGGTGCTGCTGTTGCCTCACGGTTTCGAAGGCCAGGGGCCGGAGCATTCATCGGCCCGGCTCGAGCGTTACTTGCAACTTTGCGCCGAGGAAAATCTGCAGGTGGTGAATCCGACGACTCCGGCAAACTACTTCCATGCTCTCAGGCGCCAGATACGGCGCAATTTCCGCAAGCCGCTGATCGTGATGGCGCCGAAATCGCTCTTGCGGCACAAGCTGGCGGTCTCGAAACTGGGCGAGATGGGGCCGGAAACTTTATTCCTCCGGGTGATCAAGGAGACCGGGCACTTGGTTCTCGATAAAAAGGTCCGCCGCGTGGTGCTGTGTTCGGGCAAGGTTTATTACGATCTCCTGCGGGCACGCCTGGAAGCGGGCATCGACGACGTGGCGCTCATCCGCGTCGAGCAGTTTTATCCCTGGCCGCGGCAGAGCGTTTTGCAGCAACTCGCCCGCTACCCTTCCGCCGAGGTTCTGTGGTGTCAGGAGGAGCCGGCCAACATGGGCGGTTGGACTTTCGTATATCAGCGTCTCGAAAATATTCTAGACGAACTAGGCAAAAGCCCTTCCCGCCCTGTTTTCGCCGGCCGCAAGGCGGCGGCGTCGCCGGCCACGGGGATTGCCAAGGTCCATCACGAGGAACAGGCGAGACTGGTCGAGGAAGCGCTGACGGCGGAGGTGGACGCCATCGCGCAACCCTTCCGCCGTAACCCGGCGTGAACGGATTGCGGGCGAAACGGTTGGAAGGCGAGGAAAACATGGTGACGGAAATCAAAGTCCCGGCCTTGGGCGAATCGATAACCGAGGCGACGGTGGCAAAATGGATGAAGGCGGTGGGCGAGGCTGTCGCCGCCGACGAGCCGCTGGTCGAGTTGGAAACCGACAAGGTGACGTTGGAGATTAACGCGCCCGCCGCCGGCGTCTTGAGCGATATCGCCGCCCCCGAAGGCAGCGAGGTCGAGGTGGGCGCCTTGCTCGGTGTCATCGGCGACGGCGCGGGCAAGGTAAAAAAAGCCGCCGCCAAACCGGCCGAGGTTACCCCACCGGCGCCGGCGTCGCCACCACCGCCCGCCGCCGTACCCGTTGGGCCGGAAGCCGTCAAGCCGCTGTCGCCGGCGGTGAGGAAGCTCTTAGCCGAGCACAACCTCGACGCCGCCGACATCGCCGGCACCGGCAAGGACGGCCGTCTAACCAAAAGCGACGTCCTCGCCTACTTCGACAAGGACGGGGCGAAAACTCCGGCGGCGGACACTGCCCCGGCGGCGGCGCTCAAGACCGGCGCGGCGGACACTACCGCGGCGCCGCCGGCGCCGGCGCCCGCCGCCGCCCAGTACCCGCCGCGCCCGCCCGGCCCGCGCGAGGAAAAGGTCCGCATGACCCGGCTTCGCAGGATGATCGCGGCGCGTCTCAAGGAGGCGCAGAACACGGCGGCGATGCTGACCACCTTCAACGAGGCCGACATGAGCGAAGTCATGGCGTTGCGCGCCCGTTACAAGGAAATTTTCGAGAAGAAACACGGCCTGCGCGTTGGCTTCATGTCGTTTTTCGTCAAGGCCTGCGTGGTGGCGCTCCGCGAGTTCCCGGCCATCAACGGCGAAGTCGCCGGCGACGACATCATCTACAAGAACTATTACGACATCGGCGTCGCCGTCGGCACCCCGCAAGGGCTGGTGGTGCCGGTGGTGCGCGACGCCGACTCTTTGAGCTTCGCCGGCATCGAGAAGACCATCGGCGATTTCGCCCGCCGGGCGCGGGACGGCAAGCTCGGCGTCGAGGAGATGCGGGGCGGCACCTTCACCATCACCAACGGCGGCATCTTCGGCTCGTTGCTTTCGACGCCGATCCTCAATCCGCCGCAATCCGGCATCCTGGGCATGCACAAGATCCAGCAGCGGCCGGTGGTCATGCCCGACGGCTCCCTGGCGGCGCGCCCGATGATGTACCTGGCGCTCGGTTACGATCACCGCATCGTCGACGGCCGCGAGGCGGTCTCCTTCCTGGTCCGCGTCAAGGAATGCATCGAGGATCCCCAGCGGATCATGCTGGATACCTGAATCATGAGCGAAGATAGCTTCGATCTCGTCGTCATCGGCGGCGGTCCGGGGGGGTACGTCGCCGCCATCCGGGCGGCGCAACTGGGCATGAACGTCGCTTGCGTGGAGAAGCGCGGCGCGTTGGGCGGCACCTGCCTTAACGTCGGCTGCATCCCGTCGAAGGCGTTGTTGCAGTCGTCGCACCATTACCAGACCGCAAACCACGAGCTCGCCGCCCACGGGGTGAAGACGGCAAGCGTCACCCTCGACCTGGCCGCCATGATGGCGCGCAAGGACAAGGTGGTCGCCGAGCTTACCAAGGGCATCGAGTTTCTGCTCAAGAAGAACAAAGTGAGCCGCGTCGACGGCGCCGGCGCCGTCACCGCCGCCGACACCGTCACCGTGAAGGCGGGCAAGGGCAAGGCCCGGGTTCTCAAGGCCGAGAACATCCTTATCGCCACCGGTTCCGATACGGCCCCCCTGGCGGGGGTGAAGATCGACGAAAAACGCATCGTCAGCTCGACCGGCGCGCTGTCGCTCGCCAAGGTGCCGAAAGACATGGTGGTCATCGGCGCCGGCGTCATCGGGCTTGAATTGGGTTCGGTATGGCGGCGGCTGGGCTCGAAAGTCACGGTCGTCGAATTCCTCGATGGGATCCTTCCCGGCATGGACGGCGAGGTCCGCGCCCAGATGCGGCGGATTCTCTCGCGCCAGGGAATGGCCTTCAAACTGTCCACCAAGGTGACCACGGCTAGGCCGTCGAAGAGCGGGGTGAGTTTGACCGTCGCACCCGTCAACGGCGGGCCCGAGGAGACGCTGAAAGCCGACCTGGTCCTTGTCGCCATCGGCCGGCGTCCCTATACCGACGGCCTCGGCCTGGACAGGCTGGGCGTTGAAATGGACAAGCGCGGTTTTGTCAAGGTGGACGAGGATTTCCAGACCAACGTCGCCGGCGTTTTCGCCATCGGCGACGTCATCGGCGGGGCGATGCTGGCCCACAAGGCGGAAGACGAAGGCGTGGCGGTGGCCGAGATCCTGGCCGGCCAAGCCGGGCACGTCAACTACGAGACCATCCCCGGCGTCGTCTACACTCACCCGGAAGTGGCCTCCGTCGGCCTCGGCGAGGAGAAGCTGAAAGAGGACGGCGTCGCCTACAATGTGGGCAAGTTCCCATTTTCAGCCAATTCCCGCGCCCGCGTCAACGCCGACGCGGACGGCTTCGTCAAGGTGCTGGCCGACGCCGCCGGCGATCGGGTATTGGGCGTTCACATCATCGGTCCCGCCGCCGGCGAGCTTATCCAGGAGGCGGTGTCGGTTATGGAGTTCGGCGGCTCGGCCGAGGACATGGCGCGCACCTGCCACGCCCACCCGGGACTTTACGAGGCCCTCAAGGAGGCGGCGATGGCGGTGGACGGACGGGCGATCCACATCTAACATATCCGGGAATTCCGGGAAAAGTGTCCGTCCTTTACTAAGCCTGCCACTGTCCGAGACGGCGGTAAAGGGCGCCATGCGTCGCTTTGCGACGGCCAACGGCCGCCCTTGACAGCCGTCTCGGACAGTGGCTTGCCGATGGTAGGCCGGCTCGGGAAAGTGGCCTTGTTCAGCCTCTCAAGAAAGTAATCCGAGGAGAGCCAATGATTATTCCTTCGAGAGACAAAAACGGCCGGAGTTCCCGGATGAACCACATATCAGAGGCTGGAATCGAGATTCCGGGCGCAAGAAACTCCGATGTTTGAAATGCTTGCCGAAAGCGAGGGGAAAATGGTCGGCGTCCGCGCCACGGGACGGCTCACCGACGCCGACTACAAGGAGTTCCTGCCCAAGCTGGAGGAGATCATCGGCCGGCACGGGCGCGTCCGCCTTCTCCTCGATTTGGAGGGCTTCGAGGGCTGGGAGCCCCACGCCGCCTGGGACGATTTCACCTTCGGCATGACCCATTGGAACCATTTCGAACGGATGGCCCTGGTCGGCGATAAAAATTGGGAGGAGTTGGTGGCAAAGCTTATGAACCTTCTGATGCGGGGCGAGGCCCGTTTTTTCGCCACCGCCGAGATGGCCGCCGCCTGGGCGTGGATCAAGGAATAGGCGGTTCCCGCTCGCCTCCCCATTTCCCACGAAGATAAAGAAGGTTCATCGTCGCCGGGTTGTTTAATTCAGCCGGAAGCGCCGCCGGACGGCGAGGATGAACAGGGTAAGCAGGCCCAGCGAGATCACCGACTGCAAGGTGGCCAGGAACTTGAGCAATAAGGGCGGTGTGGCGAAGACGGCGGCTTCCGGGGCGCCGGCGGCTTTCAGCGGAATCCATACCGAGAACGGCCTGAACAGTTGCGCCATGGCGAAGTCGAAGGCGGCGCCGGGCGCGGCGGCGGCAAGGGCGTAGCAAAACCAGAACACCACCGTGACGCCGACGAGCCATCCCAGTGGGAGGACGACGCTACGCCCGTAATCGGCGGTCCGTTCATAAAGCAGGGTTAACAGCCAAACAAACCCTTTGTTGCTCATCAAGTTGCGCAGGCTCTTGTCCATCGAGTCGCGCAGGCTCTTCTGCTCGAGGGCGTAGAACATCGCCTCCTCGTTCCTGGCCCCTATATTGCCCATGGCCAGCTTGAGCGTCCGGTAGGCCCGAGCGGCGTGTTCCTTTGACGTGTCCTCGAACGTAGCGCCGGTGAAATCGGTATCCTGGCGGAGTTCCGCGTTGTGGAATTCGGGTGCGACGTGGAAGATGGTCTTCGTGAAGCGGGCCGTATCCAGGAACCGGCGGTTGAAGAAATCGGCCCGTCCTTTGAACACGACGTCCGCGAAATCGGCAATCCGGAACTTCCTCGACGGAGCCTCTTCGTCCGCGCCGCCGGAGAAGTCGGCGGCCCCGCTGAAGTAGGCGTCGCTGCTGAACGCGGCCTCGCGGAAGTTGGCGTTGCCGCTGAACGTGGCCTCGCCGAAGTTGGCGGCGCGGCTGAACGCGGCCTTGCTGAAGTAGGCGTTGCCGCTGAACGCGGCCTCGTCGAAGTTGGCGGCGCGGCTGAACGCGGCCTCGCCGAAGTTGGCGCCGCGGCTGAACGCGGCCTCGCAGAAGTAGGCGTTGCCGCTGAACGCGGCCTCGCGGAAGTAGGCGTTGCCGCTGAACGCGCCCTTGACGAAGTTGGCGGCGCGGCTGAACGCGGCCTTGCCGAAGTTGGCGTTGCCGCTGAACGCGGCCTCGCTGAAGTCGGCGGCGCCGCTGAACGCGGCCTCGCCGAAGTTGGCGCCGCGGCTGAACGCGGCCTCGCTGAAGTCGGCGGCGCCGCTGAACGCGGCCTCGCCGAAGTTGGCGCCGCCGCTGAACGCGGCTTTTATGAAACATACCCTGGGAAACGGCTTGTCCTTCGTGAAACCGGCGAAGGATACGTTTACCGGAAAGGCCACGCCCGTCAGGTCGGCGGTTTTTTTGTCCCCGCGCGCCTCGTCGATGAAGGCGAGGACGGATGCGTTGAAGCGCGTGACTTCATTTTCGCCCCAATCCGCCTTTTCGCTCCTGTTGCCTTCATCGTCTTCCATGGGCAGGTGGAAGCGGCACCAGGATTTGTCCGCGAACCCGAAGAAATCGGTCTCGCCCTCGAACTGGCAGCCGGGACCGAGGTTCTCAAAAGGCCACGGCCGTTCGCGGTGGAACTTGCAGGGCATGGGCGTATTCCTCGCAATATTCTCCGAACCATGCTACCGGCGGCCGCGAAGCTTGTGAAGGGGCGGGGCCAAATTCAGTTATCGGGCGCCAATTCCGTCAATTCTCTGTGATCTCCGTGTCTCCTCCCTACGCTATGTGTTGAAAAACGACGTTGCTCCTCCAGCCGCTTCCGCCTGGCCTCGGCTGACTATCGGCTATTTGGATGGCTTCAACAATGCGGCCAGGAGAGTCTCCTGGGTGACGGCGCTTTTCTTCGCCAGTTCCGCGGGTGACGGAGCCGGGCCGGAAGGGATCAGGCCATTCGTTAAGGGCACGGCTGGCGGCGCGGGAGGCGGCGGCGCTTGCGCGGCCGGCGCGGCGGGCGGTACGGGAGGCGGCGGCGCTTGCGCGGCCGGCGGGGCCTGTGGCTCGGGAGGCGGCGGCGCTTGCGCGGCCGGCACGGCCTGTGGCTCGGGAGGCGGCGGTGCTTGCGCGGCCGGCGCGGCTGGTGGCGCGGGAGGCGGCGGCGGTGCTTGCTGCGCGTCCGGCGCGGCCGTGTCGGCGCCCGGTGCGCCGTTCGCCCGCGCGGATGGAGGCGCGAAGTTGGACGGCATGCGCCCGGTTCCCCAAGGCAAAAAAACAACATTTCCCGCCTCCTTCGGTGTCGGAGCGGGCTTTTCGGCGCCGAAAACGTCGCCTCTTTCCTTGGAGGTGGAGGACTGAAACAAGGAAGACGGCGGGACGGACGCGGGCATGGGCTCCGGGTCGGTCCTTTCACGGGGCGATTTCTTGGCCAAGACCCTGGTCTCTCCGGGCGGTCCTGGCGGGACCGGTTCACGAGCCTCCCGCGGCTCTGTTCGATCTTCGGCTATCAGCGGAGTTTCTTGCGGCGGCAAGGACGCGTCTTTCGGGGCGGTCACGGCCGCCGGTCCCTCCTCGCCAGGGACAGGGGCTTGGTCCGGAGTGGCGTCCGCCGGGGAGGATTCCACCGTTTCCGGTGCCAGGAATTCGCCATCACCGGCATCAGCGGCGGATTCCCGCTTTCGGCCGCCGCTGCTGTCCGGGGACGCCCATTGACGGATCAGGAGCGGGCGCTCGGCCTCCGAGGGACGCTGGGCGTCCCGTTGTTGCTCGAAAACCTTGCGGATACGCGAGATGAGGGATTCGCCTTCGATCGGCTTGGCGACAAAACCGATGGCTCCTTCCTTGCGAGCTTCCGGAACACGGTTAAAATCAACGCTGCCGGTGATCATGATGATGGGGATGGAGGAAGGGGTCTCGGCCTCTTCGCCGGCGCGGATCCGCCGCACGAACTCCAACCCATCCATGGGCGCCATGTTCCAGGGACAGATGATCACGTCGAAGGGAGTCTGCTCGAGCATCTTCGAAGCCTGGGCGCCGTCTGGCGCTTCTTCGATCGCTTGCGCGCCGGCCGAACGCAAAATGGTCCCTATTTGCAGGGCGAGGCCAACACGGTCGGCGTCGTCGACAATGAGGAATTTCCAGAATTCAAAACCGGAAAGGAACTTGGCGTCGGTCCGCCCCCCCTTCGGCGTCTCTTCCGTGGTTGGCGTCTCGAACGTGACGGCCGCGCCCTCCTGCTGCCCGCCGAGAACCTTGCGGACGCATGCCAAGAGGATTTCGCCCGAGACCGGCCTCTCGATGAATCCGATATTCCCTTGCTCGCGGGCCTCGGGAAACCGGTCGAGGTCGCCGGGGTTCACGGGCATGACAACGGCCGTGGAAGGGGGGGTCTCGGAATCCGTGCCGGCGCGGATCCGCCGCACGAGCTCCAACCCATCCATTGGCGCCGTGTTGCAGGGACAGATAATCGCGTCGAAACGAATCCGTTCGAGCATTTTCAAGGCCTGGCCGCCGTCTCGCGCCTCGTGGATCGTTTGCGCGCCGGCCGAACGCAAAATGGTCCTTATTTGCGCATCGAGGCCAACATGGTCGGCGTCGTCGACAATGAGGAAATTCCAGAACTCAAAACCGGAAAGGGCCTTGACATCGGCCCGCCCCCCCTTCGGCGTCTCTTCCGTGGTTGGCGTCTCGAACGTGACGGCCGCGCCCTCCTGCTGCCCGCCGA
>Ga0066829_10000608_pt1 | contig 13685 bp, 13 predicted proteins | sample ETNtaG_22_FD_65498 | JGI IMG/M metagenome (GOLD analysis project Ga0066829, IMG submission 65498) | Marine microbial and viral communities from oxygen minimum zone, Eastern Pacific Ocean - ETNP201306SV43 | ecosystem: Environmental > Aquatic > Marine > Oceanic | place: Pacific Ocean: Eastern...
AGGTCGCGGAACTCGCGTTGTTCATCGGTCAGTGTAAAGTCAATCATTGCTGCCTGTCACCTTGTAATCTTTCTTCAACATAAGCCAGCAAGCCCCCGCTGGCGATGATGCGCTGCAAAAATTCCGGGAAGGGGGCGGCCCGAAATTCAGCGCCGCTGGTCAGATTCCAAATACGTCCGGCGGTTGGGTCAACTTCGACTTCATCTCCGGCGCTGATACCATCGACTGCTGCGGCGCATTCCAGAATCGGGAGGCCGATGTTGATGGAATTGCGAAAGAAGATGCGCGCGAAGGATTTGGCGATAACAGCCGAGACTCCTGCATGTTTGATCGCCAGCGGCGCCACCTCGCGCGAGCTGCCGCAGCCGAAATTGGCGTCGGCGACGATCAGGTCGCCGGGTGTCATCTTGTCCACGAATTCCGGATCAGCGTCTTCCATACAGTGGGCAGCGAGTTCGCGCAGGTCGGCGGTGTTGCAGTGCCGCGCCGGCATAATTGCATCGGTGTCGATGTTTTTTCCGAACTTCCAGACTTTGCCTCGAATCTCCGTCATTGGATGCGATCTCCCATCATTTGATGCGGGTCAGTGTTTTCCCATCAGCCATCAGCGGCGTCTTTTTTCGATACGCCATCCCATGCAGTTCCGCGATTTTTTGCCCGGCTTCGGTTGTCACTGTCATGCGATACAGCCCGGTGCGCCGGCTCAGGTTTTCTTCGGCCGCTTCCGCGATCAGTTTTTCACCCACTGCTGCGACCGAAAGAAAGTGAATATCCATACTCAATGCTACAGCGGTGCGCCCGTGTGCGTTGCAGGCGACGGCAAAGGCAAAATCGGCAAGCGTGAAGATCGCACCGCCGTGCGGTAGGTTGTGACCGTTGACCATGTGCGGTTCGACGGTCAGCGCTGCACGCGCGTATCCGGGGCGCATCTCCAGCAGCTCGATTCCAAGCCTGGCAGCGAACTTGTCGCCGCGCATGAAAGCAGCGAGGGCAGCCCGTTCGGTTTGGCTCATAAGTCATTAGGGGCTGCCAGCCGCCCGGCAATTGCGGAGGCGGCAGCTACATAGGGATTCACCAGATACACTTCGCTATCAATATGCCCCATGCGCCCGCGAAAATTGCGGTTAGTGGTCGAAACGCAACGCTCGCCTTCTGCCAATACCCCCATGTGCCCGCCTAGACACGGCCCGCAGGTGCTCACGCTCACCGAGCAATTTGCTTCCACGAAGATCTCAATCAGGCCTTCTTTGAGTGCGTCCAGGTATACCTTCTGCGTGCCAGGCACCACCACCACGCGCACGCGAGGGTGGATTTTGCGCCCCTTCAGGATTTCCGCCGCGGCGCGCAAATCTTCCAGATTGCCATTGGTGCACATGCCAATCGCCACTTGGTCAATTTCGAGGTCGGCAAGCTCGCTGACCGGTTTCACGTTCTCCGGCAAAAATGGCACGGCTACAAATGGCTCGAATTCACTCACGTCGAATTCGATTGTGGCGGCGTATTCGGCGTCCTCGTCGCTGTGCCAGTATTCGCCCTCGCGCGCTCCGGCACGCTCCATAAAGGCGCGCGTTTTCTCGTCGGCGGCAAACAACCCGGCTTTTGCGCCGGATTCAATTGCCATGTTTGCCATCGAAAAACGGTCAGCCAACCCCAGATGATCCAATGCCGGCCCGGTAAACTCCATCGCCTGATAACGCGCCCCTTCCACGCCAATTTTGCCGATGGTGTGCAGAATCAAATCCTTGCCGCCAACCCATTTTGGCGGCAGACCGTGATATACGAATTTGATACTCTGCGGGACTTTCAGCCAGATTTCGCCCAGGATCATAGCGGCGGCGGCGTCGGTGGAGCCAATGCCGGTGCCGAACGCGCCAAATGCGCCCATGGAACAGGTGTGCGAATCCGCGCCGGCGATTAAGTCGCCCGGCGATATCATGCCTTGCTCCGGCAGCAACACGTGCTGAATCCCGGCACGACCGACATCAAAAAAGCCAATGCCATACTTGCGAGCAAACTCGCGGCAACGCTTAACGATCTCGGCGCTCTTGACATCTTTGGCCGGCGTGAAGTGATCGGCGATAATGACCACTTTTTCCGGGTCGAAGATGCGCGCGCCCTTGACTTTCTCAAATTCGTTGATGGCGATCACACCCGACAATTCGGAAGCCATCACCAAGTCTACGCGTGCGTTAATGAACTGCCCCGGGAAGACTTCTTCCGCAGTGCATTTGGCGGCAAGGATTTTTTCGGCGAGGGTATGTCCCATGCTTATTCTCCCGAAAGCTCTCTCTTATCAATTACGCGCGGCGTTTTACCAATGGAGCGCTCAATTATTTTCGGCTCCACAAGTTTGATCTCGGCAGTGATTCCCAGCGCCTGATGGATTTCCTGCGTCGTGTGACGGCGCAGATTCTCCAGATGCTCTTTATCAGCCCAATTATAGTCGAGCGCGGTTTCGACCATTATGTCCAGTGTGTCCATACTGTCCTGTTGGCGGTCAATTGCGATCTCGTGTTGCGGCGCCAGACTATCCATTTCCAGCAAGGAGCGTTCAATTAACCGCGGGAAAACATTCACGCCGCGCACAATCAGCATGTCGTCCGTGCGCCTAAACACTTTCTCCATACGCACCATTGTGCGCCCACAGGTGCATTTTTCGAGATGCAGCAGGTGCGGTCGCGGGTGCGGGTGCGGTAACGGATCACCGGCATCACCTCTCTTTTGAGCGTGGTGAAGACCACTTCGCCTGCTTCCCCAAAGGGCAGCTGCTATCTTGACTCCGGCTTCCCGGGCCCCGCGCGCAATTGCCTCGTTTCCCGACAAAAGTTGCTTTATTGCTCCATCACCTTCTCGGGTTTGGCGTTGTGCCGCTGATCTACGTTTCCGTTCCCGCAAGCCATTAACTCATGCCGCTGACAATCCGCCGTACCTCGTCCTCCTCCAACATGCGGTTGGAGTTTTTCGCCGCTTCCAGAATTATTGGCACGGCGGTTGGCGTGGCGTCGATGCTGTGCACCGCTAGGAAAAAGCGAACATTGTGCTCGCCGCTCATCGGTCCGATTTCGATGCCCTGCTCGCGCCCGACCATGCTGGCCGGCACGCCGCAATACACGCGATCTGCCAGCCATTCATTCTCCATGTGGAGCGCCTTCACCACCGCCGCCGCGTGCACGCCGGTAGCGGTGCGGAAAGCATCCGCGCCCACAACCGGGTAATTTGGCGGAATGGCCACGTCGCACGCTCGCGAAGTCACCCGGCAATACTCTGGCAGCCGAGTTAGGTCCCGTCTGCCTATCCCGAGCAAATTCAGATTCACCAGCATCAATTCCATCGGCGTGTTGCCGGAACGCTCCCCGATACCGAGCGCGCAGGCATGTACACGGGTTGCCCCGGCCTCGATGGCTGCCAGCGTGTTGACAATATCCAGTCCACGGTCTTTGTGCCCGTGCCAGTCGATGCCTACTTCTGGGTTCACCTCGCCCACAAGTTTTTTAACGAAGCGAATCAGATTGCGAGTGCCCTGCTGCGTGGCATGACCGACCGTATCCGAGACGCACAGGCGCTGTGCGCCGGCGCGCATGGCGATGCTGTAAATCTGGCGCAGGTGTTCGGGCTGCGCGCGGGTGGTATCTTCGGTCACGAACATCACCGGCAGGCCATGGTCGATCGCAAAACGCACCGAGCTTTCCGTCAGCTCGAGCAGTTTGTCCAATTCCCATCCTTCGGCAAACTGGCGGATGGGGCTGGAGCCGAGGAAGACACAGGCTTCGATGGGAATCCCGGCTGCTTCAGAGGCATCCACAATCGGCGCAATGTCGACTTCCAGCGTGCGCGCTGCGCTTTGCGGCTGGATGTTCATTTTGTGGTCAACAATCTCGCGCGCCAGACGGATGACATCCTGCTTAAAACGCTCGCCCGCGCCGCATAAGCCCAGGTCGGCAGCATCGATTTGCAGATGACGCATTAGATGCAGGATTTCCAGTTTTTCTTCGATTGACGGGTGCCGCACCGATGGAGACTGCAGGCCATCGCGCAAGGTCTCGTCGACCACCAGCACACCTTTCGGGTAGCTGGGCTTATCGCCAACTTCGTTCCAATCGTAAATCAGATCAGCGCCTTTTACATTGTTCATGATCATCGTCTATTAGTTCATTAATGATCCCGGCCAGCCGCGAATGCCTTCAGGTTGGCCTCGCGGAACTTTTCCGGGATACGGGTTTCCAGAGTCTGGCGCCAGATATCATCGGGCAGCGGCAGCACTTTGCTGAGCGCGCCCAGCAGCACCACATTTGCCATGCGGACATTACCCAGGTCGGCAGCAATTTCCGTGGCGCTCAGCGCGCGAAGTTGAAAGCCCTTTTGGCGCGCGTAATCCAGCGCGTTGTAAGGATAATGTTCCGCCGCTCCGGCAACCGAGCCGGGCACCACTTCATAGTCGTTGACCAGCACTATGCCATCTTTTTTGTGAACGAAATGTGCGAAGCGCAGTGCCTCCAGTTTTTCCAGCGCGATGAGCGCATGCGCCTGGCCCGGGGTGACGATGGGAGAATGCACAGCTGCGCCAAAACGCACATGAGTTTCCACCGTGCCGCCCCGCTGCGAAACGCCGTGCACTTCGGTCTGTTTCACATCCGCGCCCCAGCGGGCGGCTGCCAGCGCCGTGAGCTCGGCCGCCAGCAAGACGCCCTGGCCACCAACGCCGACGAAAAGCAAGTTGAAAGTCTCTGCCTTCATCTCGTTTTGCCGTATTTCTTCGGTCAAACGGCCAACACCTCTTCTTGTGGCCATGGGTAAATCGCATCCGGGGCGCACACTTGCGCGCAAACCGTGCAGGAGGTGCACTCTGTGCTGTTTATCAGCGGGAAATTCTCATCAGTGCGCGTGATTGCCGGGCACCACACTTTGAAGCAGGCGTCGCACTGCGTGCACAGACTTTCGTCCACGTAGTATGGCGGTGCATCGCGACCCTTGATTTCCGGTAGCATGACGCACGGGCCTTGAGCGACAACCACAGCCGGAGCGTCATGTGCCAGCGCGGCGCGGATTGCGCGCGGCACTGCTTTTCGGTCCCACGTATCGACGACATCCACTTTTTCCACGCCGATGGCTTTCACCATTTCGGCGATATTCAACTTTGGCGCGGCTTGCCCGCCGATGGTCTGGCCGGAGCCGACATAGGGCTGCGCGCCGGTCATGCCGGTGGTGGAATTGTCGAGGATAATCAGGGTGAGTTTGCCGCCATTGGCGACCGCGTCGATGAGCGGCGGAATGCCACTGTGTATGAAAGTTGAGTCGCCGATAATTGCCACTACGCGCTTGTGCCCGGCCTGCTGCAGCCCAAACGCAGTGCCGATGCTTGCGCCCATACAGAAGGTGGAGTGCTCGGCCTCGTATGGCGGCAAAGCACCCATGGTGTAGCAACCGATGTCGCCGGCCACGGTGACTTTAAGCTGGCGTAGCGCGCTGAACACGGTGCGATGCCCACAGCCGACACAGAACATTGGCGGGCGCGGAATTAGTGTGATGTCCGCGTCGAGGGGCTGTGGCAGCTCGCCCCTCCCGAGCGCTGCTAGCAGCCGCCCCGGTGAATATTCGCCGATGTTGCCGAACAGCTCTTTGCCGACCAGGTTGGTGATGCCCAGCGCGCGCATCCGGTCTTCGATGAAGGCTTCACCTTCTTCGATGACGTACACGGTTTCATAACGCGCGCAGAAATCGCGCAGCATCTGCGGCGGCAACGGGTAGCTCAATCCCAGGCGCAGCATCCCGGCCTCCGGCAGCGCTTCTCTGGCATATTGGTAGGCGATTCCGGCGGTCACAACGCCAATGCTGCTCTCCGCACATTCGATTCGGTTAAGCGGGCTACTCTCCGCGTAGTCGGTCAGGCGCTGCAGCCGGGCTTCCAGTTGGGGGCGCAGCTGCTTGCGATAAATCGGGACGGAAAACCGCTTGGGGTCGGGAGTAAATTCACGCAGGGGCACTTCGCCGCGCTTGCCAAGTTCCACCAACCCTTTGTGGTGAGCCAGACGGGTGGTGGTACGCAGCATCACCGGGGTATCAAATTCTTCTGAGAGATCGAGGCCGATGCCGACGAAGTCTTTGCATTCCTGCGCGGTGACCGGCTCGATGATGGGCACTTTCGCCATCAGCGCTAGATAGCGGTTGTCCTGCTCGTTCTGCGATGAGTGCATTCCGGGGTCGTCGGCGGAGATGAAAACGAAGCCGCCGTTGGTGCCCGCGTAAGGGAACACCATGAGCGCATCGGCGGCCACGTTTACGCCGACATGCTTCATGGTGACGAGCACGCGCAGCCCGCCGATGGCGGCCCCCATGCCCTCCTCGAAGGCCACTTTCTCGTTGGCGGACCATTGCGTGTGCACTTCTGGATAATGCACCAGCGATTCTAGAATCTCGGTGCTAGGCGTGCCGGGGTAGCCGGCCGCGAACTTAACGCCCGCCTCCCACGCGCCGCGCGCGATGGCTTTATTGGATAGCAGTAGTTCTTTCATGCGCCGGTCTCTCTCAGGGCACAATCACGGCGCGAATGCCCTCGCCGCGCCGCAAACCATCGAAGGCAACATTGATCTTGTCCAGCGGATATTTGGCGGTCACCAGTTCGCTGATTTTGATCTTTCCCTGCGCCGCCATCGCCAGCACGCGCGGATAATCTACCGCGCGGCAGCCCAGCGAGCCGATAATTTCCATTTCGCGGTACATCACCTTGCCGCTCTGCAATGTCATCGGTTTGCTGGCGAAGCCGACCACCACGAAGCGCCCGCCGGTGCGGATACTGGCAAACGCCTGCTCTTGTGTAATCGGCAGGCCGATGACCTCGAAGGCGATGTCCGCGCCGCCGCCGGTCATTTTGCGAATCACTTTGTCCACCCGCTCGACCCCCTTGGAATTCACGGTCTCGGCTGCGCCCAATTTGCGCGCCCATTCCAGTTTGTCATCAATCAGATCGACCGCGATGACCTCCGCTCCCAGCGCGGCGGCGATTTGCACCACGTTCAGCCCCACGCCGCCACAGCCAAAGACAACGACTGTGTCGCCGGGCATCACCCGCCCGCGATTCACCACCGCGTGATAGGGCGTGGTTACGGCGTCAGCGATGATGCAGCCTTCCACCAGCGGGATTTCCTGTGGCAGCGCCAGAGTGTCTTTGGCGGGCGCAAGCATATATTCGGCATAGCCGCCATCGACGTTGTTGCCGAACATCACCATTCGCTCGCAGATATTCTCGCGCCCTTCGCGGCACAGACGGCATTGGCCGCAGCCGTAAACGGCGGGAAGCAACACGCGGTCACCTTCGCTCCATGCGGACACATCCGCGCCGAGCGCGGCGACGGTGCCGGAGACCTCGTGCCCCAGAATCAGGGGTGGCTTTTTGAAAGTGGGCGTTCCGTGATCCAGATAGTGCAAATCCGTGTGGCACAGACCGCACCCGGCCACTTTGACCAAGACTTCATCTGCTCCGGGCGAGGGGGTGGGGACTTCTTCGATACTGAGCGGTTGATCAGGTGCTTTGAAGACTGCGGCTTTCATTATTGATCTCCGTTTAGCGATGTTTCCAATCGGGACGGCGTTTTTCCATGAAAGCCGCCAGTCCTTCGTGGGCGTCCTCGGTTGCCATGAGTTCGTCCAGATAGAGCCTTTCGAGTGCGGCGGCGCTCCCCATCCCAGCCTGAGCGCCCACGCGCAGTGCGCGTTTGCACATGCGCAGCGTGGGCGCGCTGAGCTCCTGCAGCCGGCCTGCCAGCGTTTCGACTGCGGTATCGAATTCCTCCGCGGGTATGGCGCGGGTAATCATGCCCATTTTGACTGCGGCTGACGCGGTGACGGGCTCGCCGGTGAAAAGCAATTCCGCGGCGCGTCGATAGCCGACGACGCCGGGCAGCAACATGGACGCCATTGGCGCGAAGGTGGCCAACTTGATTTCGGGCTGCCCGAATTTGGCGTTCTCGGCTGCTACAATCAGGTCGCAACTCAGAGCGATTTCACAACCACCTCCCAGCGCATGCCCATGCACGGCTGCCAGCGTGGGCGCTGCGAAACCTGCAAGGGCGGTGCACACCCGGTCGACGAGCGGTATCATCTCGCCCACTTTTTCCGCAGTGTGGTCGGCGACATCCACCCCGGCAGAAAACATGTTCCCCTTTGCACGCACAAGCATTACGCGCAGGCTTTCGTCTTCTGCCGCGGCAGTTAGGGCACCCTCCATTTCGCGCAGCATGACGATATTCATTATGTTTAGCGGCGCGCGGTCGAGCATCAGTGTGCCAATCCCGGCCGCACTGTTCCAGCTAACGAATTGCGAAGCGGTCATTTCCTGGTCCTCATTCAGATATGGGCGTGGTTGCTAACACAGTGTCCACGTAGCGGTTGGCTCTGTCGGTAAGCAAAGTCTGGTAGGCGTCGAAAAGGCACGTGGCGGTTGCGCCCAGCCGGTCAGCGGGGAGCAGGTGGGGTGGCAGATGTAGTCACCGTGCAGTGTAAAGAAAAGGTCAGTGATGCGTGTTCGCATGGGACAGCATTAGTTGTTGCGGGTCTATGTCATAATCGAAACGAACGCACCAATAGTAATATGTAAATGAATCTAATGCAATAGATAAAGACGCCATGAAATATGGCGAAAACTGCGCTGACGTGTTAGCAGAGCACTATTGTCGTTAAAGAAATTGGACAAAATCTGGCCAGTTGATTGCGGCCGAAGCAGCGGTGAAAAAGATTGTGGCAGCGTTCACACGCCCAGATAGCGCTGTAGTACGTCTGTATTGCTGCGCAGTTCGCTCGGGTTGCCCTCGAACACGATGCGGCCCTTGCTCATCACATAGGCGCGGTCTACATTGTTAAGCGCGAGCGTGAGGTTCTGTTCGACGAGTAGAATCGAAAGCCCGTGCTTTCGCAGATCGTCGATGATACGTCCTATTCTAGCCACGATGAGCGGGGCGAGGCCCTCGGATGGTTCGTCCAGCAGGAGCAGTCTGGGGTTAGTCATCAGCGCGCGCGCTAGGGCGAGCATCTGTTGCTCGCCACCGCTCAGTTGCGAGCCGAGATTTTTCTGGCGCTTTTCAAGGGATGGGAAGGTTTCCAGCACGCGCGGTAGGCTCCATCCGTCGCCGTTTGTGTTTCGCATCGCCATGGTCAGGTTCTCGCGCACGCTGAGAGTGGGGAACACTGAACGGCCTTGCGGAACCAGGCCCACCCCCAGCTGCGCGATTCGGTGTGATGGCGTCGCGCTGATATCGGTTTCATCGATCGTGATTACGCCCTGCTGCGGAGGGGTGAAACCGATTATCGATTTGATAGTGGTGGATTTTCCGACCCCGTTGCGACCCAGCAGCGCGACTGCTTCGCCCGCGCCCACGCGCAGCGAGACGCCCTGCAGCACATGGCTGTCGCCGTAATAGGTGTGGATGTCATCAACGATAAGCATGTGGAAAGGGGTGCCCGGTTAGTCCATCGCGTCCGCGCGTAGCCTGAAGCGTTGGATTTTTCCGGTGGCCGTCTTTGGCAATTCGTCCAGGTATTCAATCCAGCGCGGTCGTTTGTACGCCGCCATCTTGTCCTTGCAATGCGCCACCAGCTCGGCGGTCAACTCGTCTGAGCCGCTGTAACCCTCGTTGAGCACCATGAAGGCGTGCGGCTTGACCAGATTAGACTGGTCGGTGCGGCCAACCACGGCGCATTCCAGCACCGCCGCATGGCTAATCAGGGCGCTCTCCACCTCCACCGGTGAAACCCAGATACCGCCCACCTTGAGCATGTCATCCGAGCGGCCGGCGTGCCAGTAGAAGCCATCCTCGTCTATGTAGTATTTGTCGCCGGTGAAGAGCCACTCGCCCAGAAAGGTTTGCTGGCTTTTCTCGTATTGGTGCAGATACGATAGCGCCGCTGTCTCGCCCTTTACCAACAGGTTGCCGATTTCTCCCTGGGGTACCTCGTCGCCGGCCTCGTCCACGATTTTCAATTCGTAACCTTCGAAGGGCTTGCCGCTGCTGCCGGGCCGGATGTCGCCGGGGTGGTTTGAAAGGAAGATGTGCAGGTTTTCCGTGGAACCAATTCCGTCGATGGTGTCTATGCCGGTGCGCTCTTTCCACGCCTGCCAGACCGGCGCTGGGAGTGATTCGCCGGCCGAAACGCAAAGCCGCAGCGTGGAGATATTGTATTGAGAGGTGAAGTCGTCCACGGCCATGGTGGCTGCATAACCGGTGGGAGCGTTGTAAAGAATGGTCGGCTTGTAGCGGTCGATTTGTTCGAGCACATTGGTGGCCACCCGTGGCGTCCCGGCAAAAAGCACCACACTCGCCCCGGCGTACCACGGGAAGACCAGATTGCCCCCCAGACCGAAAGCGAAAAAAAGTTTGGCGGCGGAAAAGGTGCGGTCATCCTCGCGCAGATCGAGCACGTTCACGCCCCATAACTGGGAGGTGAGCGGGTAATCCTTGTGCGCGTGCAGGATTCCCTTGGGCATTCCGGTGGTGCCGCTGGAATAATTCAGCGAACAGAAGTCGTCCCGGTGAGTGAGCGCTGCTTCAAGCTCGGTAGGCTCGCCGCTGATCCACTCGGCGTACGAGAGGTCATCCGGGTGTTGCGCCTCTCCGATGACGATAATGTGCTCCAGAAAGTGCTGCTGCTCCCTGATTTCGTTGACAACCGGCAGCAGCGCTGGGTGCACAATCAGCACGCGCGCACGGCTGTCGCGCAGCATGAAATCGTACTCATGTCCCTTCAGCAGTGTGTTCATGCCGACCGCAATCGCGCCGATTTTGGCGGTGCCGAAGAATGATGTGGCCCAGGCGGAGCAATCCAGCGAGAGAATGCCGACGTAATCCCCCATGCGCACGCCCAGCTTTATTAGCGCATTGCCGACCTGGTTGGTCTCGCTGGCGACATTCTGGAAGGTCATGTTGCGCTCGTCGCTATACAGCGCGGTTTTTTGCGCCCGCTCAGGCAAGTTCCGCTCCAGGATATCTACTGCGTTGTAGTAGGTGGGTAGGTCTGCAGCTTTCATTTCCCTTTTCTCCTTGGTGTGTTCGCGAAACTTCGTTTGTGCATATCTGTGCTCAGCACGAACGTTTCATGCAGCAAGACTTTCCGCGCCCAGATAGATTTCCTGCACGGTCGGGTCGGCGCGTACCTGCCCCGGCATGCCTTCGCTGACCACCTGCCCGTGATGCAGCACCGTGATGCGGTCAGCCAGCGTAAAAACTACATCCATGTCGTGCTCCACTATCAGCACGGTCAACGAGGGCGGAAGCGCATCAATCAGCTGCACCATGTCTTTGGTTTCGGCCGGCGACATGCCGGCCGTTGGCTCGTCCAGCAGCAGCGCCTGTGGCTCGGTCGCCAGAGCCAGGGCCACTTCCAGAGCGCGTTGCTGTCCGTAAGCGAGGGTGCTCACAATCTGTTCTTTGTCCGCAGCCAGTCCAACTTCTTCCAGCAACCCGACCGCCTCTGCCGTCACCGCCTCGAATGTCACCGCCGCCCGAAAGAGTTGCCGGGCAATGCCGCGGTGATGCTGCACAGCTAGGCGCACGTTTTCAAGGACAGTGAGACCGAAGAAAAGATTGTTGCGCTGGAAAGTATGTCCCAGCCCGAGGTTGGCGCGTGTGTGAACCGGTAGCGCGGTGATGTCCCGATTGTCGAAATGCACCATGCCGCCGTTGGGCGAGAGCTCTCCGGTGATTACGTTGAAGAGCGTGGTCTTGCCCGCTCCGTTTGGGCCGATGATGGCGCGGCGTTCGCCGGGTTGCACCTGCAGACTGACGTTGGTCAGTGCAGCCAGACCACCGAACTGCTTTGATATCCCGGCGACCTGCAACAAACTCATTACGGCTGCTTCCGCCCGCCGCGCAGCACGCCGACAATGCCTTTGGGCGCGAACAGCACAAACATTATCAGCACCAGGCCGAGAAGCGTTTGCCAGCGGTCGGTGTAAGTGCTGGCGAAATTGGGCAGCAGGCGCATAAGGGCAGCGCCCAGAATCGGCCCGGTGAGCGTGCCTGTCCCGCCGACGACAAGCATTATCAAAACCTGGCCTGACATCGCCCAGTAAAGGTTCTGTGGCGCCGCATGCCAGAAATACTGTGCCAGCAGCAGCCCAGAAACGCTTGCGAACATCCCGGCCAGCGCAAAGGCAGCCGTTTTGTAGCGAAAGGTGTTGTATCCCAGGGCGCGCATACGCTGCTCATTCTCGCGGATGCCGCGCAGGGTCATGCCAAAAGGGCTGGAGACAATGCGGCGCAGCAACAGCCAGACGGTTAGAAACAACCCCAAAACAAGGAAATAAAAACTCTCGCGCGACTCAAAAGCGTAAGTGAACCCGCCCAGCCCGAGCGCCGGGCGCGGCACACCGGTCAGTCCATCGGAGCCGCCGGTCACGCTCGACCAGCGAATAGCGATGCTGAACAGCATCTGGGCAAAGGCCAGCGTGATCATCAAGAAGTAGATTCCGCTCGTGCGCAGCGCGAAGAATCCAACCACCACCGCTACCAGTGCTGTGGCCAGCAGCACTACCGGCAAAGCCAGCAACAGGTTGTCGGTCAATCCGAGCGCCAGTTCGTTGCGGCTGGTCATGTAGGCCACGATGTATGCACCCAGCCCGAAAAAGGCCGCGTGCCCAAAAGAAGGCAGACCGGTATAGCCCAGCAGCAAATCCAAGCTCATTGCGAAGATAGCGAAAATCAGCACCTCGATTCCGAGGCTCAGGATGTAGGGTTTGACCACAAAAGGATAGGCGATGGCCGTGATGGCGGCGGCAGCCAGCACCAGACGCTGGTGAGCTTCCAGCCACGCGCGCGTGTTTGTCAGTTGGATAGCAATCATGATGCCTTCAATCCGAACAGCCCTGAAGGTCGCAACAGGAGTACCATAGCCATTACGGCGAAAATAATGAAGAGCGCGAACTCAGGCAGAAACGCTTTGCCGAAGGTGTCGGCCATGCCTATCACCAGGCTTCCGAAGAACGCGCCTTTAAGTGTACCCAACCCACCGACGACCACCACAACCAGGGTGAGAATCAGGATTTCGAAATCCAGACCGGGATACAGGCTGTGTACCGGCGCGCCTATAACCCCGGCCAGCGCAGCCAGCGCCGTGCCCAGCGCGAAGACGCCCGCGAACACCAGCTGGATGTTGATTCCCAATCCGCTCACCATGCGGGCATCAGAGACTCCCGCGCGCACGATTGCCCCGATGCGTGTGCGTTCGATGAATATCCAAAGAAGCATGGCGATTATGAGGCCGAAGCCGATAAGCGAAAGGCGATAAAGCGGGAACTGGATGCCGAAGAACGGTACTTGCCCCTGCAGCAGGGGCGGCGCTGGCACCGACACAACGTAGGCGCCCCAATTCCAGCGGATTAAGTCCGCCGCGATGAGCGCCAGACCGAAGGTGAAGAGCACCTGATCTAGATGCCGGTGCGTGCCGTACAGGCGGCGCAACAACAGGTACTCTATGGCCACGCCCAGCGCCCCCACGGCGAGCGGCGCAAGCAGGAGCGCCAGCCAGAAGTTGTCGAGGAGACGCACCGTGGAAAGGCCGACGTAGCCGCCCAGCATGTAAAAAGAACCGTGCGCCAGATTGATGACGTTCATCTGGCCGAAGATAAGCGATAACCCGGCCGCCATGACGAACAGCAACATGCTGAAAACCAGTCCGTTGAGGAACTGGATGATTAGGGT
>Ga0066829_10000616_pt1 | contig 13588 bp, 9 predicted proteins | sample ETNtaG_22_FD_65498 | JGI IMG/M metagenome (GOLD analysis project Ga0066829, IMG submission 65498) | Marine microbial and viral communities from oxygen minimum zone, Eastern Pacific Ocean - ETNP201306SV43 | ecosystem: Environmental > Aquatic > Marine > Oceanic | place: Pacific Ocean: Eastern...
TGGTGCCGAGGGCGGGACTCGAACCCGCACGGGATTGCTCCCACTGCCCCCTCAAGACAGCGTGTCTACCAGTTCCACCACCACGGCGAGGAAATAAATGATATCAACCACTCTTGGAATGGCAAGGTCAAAGCAGAGACTGGAGAGTCACACCCTTCGCTGTTCGGCCAAAAATCCCAGGAGGGTTTCCAGCATCTGTTTGGGAGCTCCGGATGGCATTTCGGACAATTCTGTGGCAGCCCGGGAAGCATGATTTTGTGTTTCTCTTCGAGCAGCATCCAATGCACCGCTTTGTTCTGACTTTTCGAGAGACCACAGGATATCCTCTCCGGTCACCTCAGGTCGGGGTTTGAGCAGGATCTTGCGCAGCCGTTCCTGTTCTTCAGGCATAAGACGTTCCAGCATTTCAATGGTTATCAGGGTCCTTTTGCCTTCCGCAAAATCACCTCCGCGTTCTTTTCCGTAGCCCCCTTCATTGGCATCAGGAGCACTCGATTCTGAGGACTCGGTGAGATTAAGGATATCATCACGGATTTGGAAACCGATGCCCAAAGATTCACCAAAATTTCCGAGGGACTCGAGCATGGGCTCATCCACTCCGGCGATCATGGCGCCGCACTGACAAGGCCCTCTACCGGAATACCATCCGGTTTTCCTGACTATCATTTCGTGGAACTGGCCTCGATCGGGAAAAATCCCTTCCTCAACCCAGCCGATATCAAGGGCTTGTCCTTCAAAGGTTTGCTGCATCACCCTGTTGAGGTGTAGGTGCACTTGCAGGGCTTTTTGAGCTCCCAATTTCGGGTGATTTTCAAGAAGCACCTGGTGCACGATCCCATGAAGTGAATCACCAGCATTAATCGCGAGCGGAATGCCATGAATCCTGTGCAGGGTTTTGGCCCCACGACGCATTTCAGAAGCATCTTCGATGTCGTCGTGAATCAGAGCAAAACTATGAAACAGTTCCAGGGCCGTTGCAGAGATCAGTGCATCTTCCGGATTGCCTCCAAGCAATTCACAACACAGAAGAACCAATGCTGGTCTGAACCGTTTTCCTCCTCGCTCAGGATAATCCCGGATCAGTGGATCCAGGTAAGGCCGAGTCCTGGACTGCGGTAGCCGCAGCATCACTTCTTCGAGGATTCTCTGTCCTACGGACTCGAGGTAGCTTCCAGGATCCGAGTGATCCTTCGCATAAATGGACATCTAGAGGTTCAGAAATTTCATAAGGACTGGAATCGGGGGATCTGAAAATTATTCTTGATCCGTGCGTCGGCCTTAGCCAGTTCCACCACTGGAAGGACCACTTGCACCCTCTCACTACCAGGAAGGAATTCAATCCGATGCAACCCCGTTTGTGGTTGCTTCAGGGCTTCCACCAGGCTTTCCAGATGAATCACCTTCCGACCATTGGCACGTTTCACAACAAGATTTCGTAATTCCTGATATCCTATGTTGACTGCATCGGGAAGCACCTGGCTCAGGATCACAATTCGTTCCTGGTCTTGGTTCTTTAAATTTTTCAATTTTGAAAATTTTTCAATCCTCGAACGGTCTAACTGCTTGAACAAACGCAGACGAAGAGGGGCCCGATTTTGCCAATTCTGTCCCCAGACCTCGAGGTAATTCACAGTCAATTCCTGGAACACCAATCCCCCGCGAATCAGGTAACGTGGTGGTTTTTCAAAAATTTTCATCGGAACCCGGTTGCCATTTTCTTGATAAATTCCAACCTTCGTAGTCAATTTTAATCTTTTGCCTTTCCGGTAAAGGCTCAGTTCAACTTCTTGTCCTGGCTCAAGGTCTTCCAGAAAAAGTGCATCAAAGAGGACATTCCCCCATTTTGAGTGTTCGATCTGCCCCTCCCTGCTCAGTTCCCATTTCCCGATGTGGGTCAGGTAATCTCCAACATTCAACACCTCGGAACCGGTTCCATAGGGAAGGACTCGGCTGACCCAGACTCCTTCCAGGTTTTCAGGAATTTTTGCAAAACCTGCGAGGCTTGGCTGTGAGAATGATTTCCATTGAAAACCACGGTGTGCAAGGCCCGTCTGTTCGATACCCGTTCCATTGGTCAGGAAACCCTTCACAAGTTGTAAAGGAAGCACATTGTGGTTCCCCTGCGAACCATTGAGCACCATCCCCACGGCCTTTTGCTTTTGAATGACAATACTTCCCTGAGGGGGGATTTCCTTAAGACTGAGTTGAAGGATGGGAAGCCAGGTATCCCTGACCTGACGGTGCCCAACGGTAAGACGGGTGATTTCACCTTGAAACGGTTTCTTTTGTCCGGGGTTCAAAACCGGAAGCTCAGCCTCTCCTTTTTCTGCAATTTCCCATTCCAGGGCTTTCAATCCCTCAAAAAAACTCTTTTCAGAAGACTCCAACAGGGCCAGGTTGAGGGCATGATCGATTCGGTTTAGATGCATTCTTGAGGGGAGTGAGGCATTTTTCCTTCTGGCTTCAATGAGGGTCGCATTTGCAACAAGATCGGCTGACGTCAACAACATCAATTTCCCTTTGCCCGTCTTGACCACTGATGCCACCCCTGATCGGGTCACTACGTCTTTTTTGTTCCAAGGATTCAGCCAGTCAAACTCCTGCTGATAGGTTTTGATCAACATAAAATGATGAAACGGATCGATTTGATTCTGGGTTTCTTTTCCATGCAGATTAAACAAGGATGAGAAAAAAAAGATCCCACAAAAAACCACCTTGGTTTTCAAGAATCCTGGAAGTATCGAGTTCCGAAAAAAACCTCCGGAATCCTTCAGAAAGGAAAAGATCATCCTTCAGACCCTCCAGGTTCGTGGAATCGGCGATCCTTGGAAATGCCATAAATGTTAAGAACCTCCTGATGGGTTTCCAAACTTTGGTGATAATCCAGGACGAGAGGGAGGGGTTCCCAGTCACTTTCAAAGACCAGAAATTCTGTATCGTTCGGTAATTTTTCCATCATCTGCATCAAATGACTCAGAGACATAACAGACTGTCCATTCAAAGAATGAACGACGAAATGACGTAACCCTGAGTATCCGGAATTGACGGATGCAGGAAGAACTCTGGAAACAACAACCACCTGATCCCGTCTTGTATGAGGTTCCTCGATTTCCCGGTACCAATGTTCATAGGCCAATTCCGGAGTCTGTTTGCCTTCCGAATGCAGGTAATCCCGGTTCAGTGCTATCAGCACCAACCCGCCCACGATCAAGTATTCAGGCAGAACATCATAGGTGTTTCGCAGTTCATCACTGAACGGAGGTGCTTTGAGGGTGATTTGAAGGTTCTCCAGTTTTTTTCTGCGCCAGACTTTGAACTCCACCGTATCCCCGACCTGAAGGTGTTCGGCTTCAATGAAAAAATCCACCCTGTGTTCCCCGTAATGGACCATACCGGCCCGATCGATGGTTTTTCCCTCAATCTCAAGCAGGACATCCCATACTTCCAACAACCCGTCTGCAGATGACCTAGGGATGATCCGTTCCACCAGTACGCCACCAGCACCTTCTGGCAACCCTAGCGACTGACGTTGATATTGGTTGAGTAGGCTGCTGGTCTGGATCCCGATTTCTGGAACTCCGTCATAATGACCATCCAACTGGTCCTGAAGAAACCGCTGGATGAGGGGGGTGGGAATGAAATAACCGATGTCATTGAGACGCAGATTGGACTGGAATGCGACCCCGATCGCCAATCCCTCTTGAATCACGGGGCCTCCGCTATTTCCAGGATTGATGGCCGAATCAGTCTGGATCAGTAAATGCGAGTCTATGCCTGGGTGCACATAGGTTCCAAATTCAATGCGTGAGACAACCCCTTCGGTTCTTGAAAGATCCTGCCCCCCAAGGGGGTATCCATAAGCCTGAACAGGACTTCTCAATTTTGGAATACCTCCAAATTCAAGGGCAGTCATGTCCGAGTAGAATTCAGGATCCTTGACGCTCAAAAGGGCCAGATCCGAATCATGCGCCATGGCCTCAACTTGTGCGATGTAGGGTTCTGGACTGGAAAGTTTGTTGATGAGCAACAATTTGGAATCACTAACGACATGGGCATTGGTCAGGATCCATCCGTTTCCAATCAAAAAACCGCTTCCATGTCCTGCTTCGGTTGGTTTCATCCGCCAGGGATTGGCCCAGTCCGGACTTTGACGATAGCTGGTAATCCGAACCACGGCCTGGGCTACGTTCTCACCTGCATAGATTGTGACGTCTCCCTCACAGAGTGTGAACAGGAGCAACAGTAGAACCAACGTTAAACTTTTGAATGTTCTCACTAAATTTCCCACCAGAAAAAGAGTATCGCTGAACCCAGCATGATTCGATAAATCACGAAAACCAGGGTTCCATGGGTGCGAAGAAATCTAAGCAGAAACTCTATCGAGAGGTAACCAAAGACGAAAGACGAGATAATTCCCAACATCAGGTTCCAATATTCCTGGGTTTGGATTTCCATCTGCCAAAGCTCATAAAGTTCAAAAACACCACTTGCCAAAATCGCAGGCAATCCCAGCAGGAATGAAAACCTTGCGGCTTCATCCCTTTTCAAGCCCATCATCAATCCCCCCATGATCGTGGAACCTGAACGAGAACATCCTGGAATCAGTGCCAGAGCCTGGCAGAGTCCGATCCACTGAATCCTTAAAAAACCGAGTTGCCCGACACTCCTTTTTACAGAAGAAAACCGCTCTGCCAGCCAGAGCAACACTGCCAGGATTATCAGTGCAAAACCGATGATCCATAGCGCCCGTGCTTCGGTTTTGATCCAATCCTTGAAAGTCAGTCCGAGAATGGCAACCGGCAGCGTCCCTGCGGCAATCGACCAAGCAAGCCTGGATTCCGGAGAATCAAACGGTTTTCTATTTTTTAATCCGGTAAGAACCGCCAGGACCAGTTGCTGGACATCTTTCCAGAAATAGACCAGTACTGCCATCAAAGTCCCAAGCTGGATCACTGCAGAAAATTCTGCACCGGGGTCCTCCCATCCAAGCCAATGGGGTACTACCCTCAGGTGTGCTGTACTGCTGATCGGCAAAAACTCGGTTAAGCCCTGTACCACCCCCAAGGCAAGGGCCTGCATCCAGTCCATCTCCTCTATATATCTTATTTTCTGAATCGCATTTCGAATTGATCAATGAAAGACACCTTAGGACTTTGGCAGCGAATAATTAAGCATTTTGAAGAATCCAATTTAACGATTACCGTTTTGGCCCGCATCAATGCATTTCCAATTCTGAAGAATCTTTCAGCATTTCCAGGGTTTATTCTGCAACATCGCCGGCAGAGATATGGGTGAGACAATTGAGATGCTCGAAAGGACATTGACGCTTAAAGCAGGGGCTGCATTCCAGACCGAGCTAAAATACCTCTGCCTTTGGATTCAGCGTAGCTGTCCATCGGGGTGTGCCAGATCCGAAGAAGGCGAACTGTGGACGTTGCAAATCCGCCATAACATGCATTGCACCAGAATCATTACTGACCTGCAAATTCGAACGGGTGAGAGTTTCCACCAACTGATTCAAACTGGTTTTTCCACAAAGGTTAAAAATGCCCGTGTATTTATTTTTAATAAGTTCGACAACCTTCCGACCTAAAGCGGCCCTTACTCAAAACGCATGTTCTGTCGAGTTTGACCACTGCAGAAATAATGACCGTCCGGAAGCACAATGTAGATGTGCTTCAACGGAACCTGAGCACCATCTTCCTTCGACATCGCATAAATAACCCGTTCGCGAACCATGAATTGAGTCAGGTCTGCATGTCTGCAAACCCACTCCACTTGATCTAGAAGAGAAACCGATGGATTTTGATATAGTTTTGGAGATTTGCTGGAGTCACTGCAACTCATCATGAAAATCAGCAGCAGTGCAACAGAAAGCAAGATTTTTTGGATCCTTAAGAATCTGGACCAGATGATGATGTCCTCCTGGAAGCATAAATTGGATTCCAGAAACTTTAATCGAAATAATGAAAAGAAGCCAGATTGCTCAGATTTGTTGGTCCAACTGAAACTGTTGCTCAGTAGAAGAAACTTCCATTTCCTTCAATTCATCACGAAGTTGATGAAGTTGACGACGAAAAAATTCGTCTGACTTCATCCTTTCGTATACTTTCATCAGGGAACTGTGGATGGTGGAATGGGTTCTTCCAAACATTCGACCCATTTCTGAGAGGGACATCAGGGTAAGTTCCCTGAAAAGATAGATGGTCGCCTGTCGGGCTTTGAGCACCCTCTGATCACGCCTTTTGGAACAGATATCCTGCTCCGTCACTTGGAAATGACTGCAAACCCTTAGGAAGATCCGTTCTTTCAATTGATCTTGACTGCCTCTCAGGGGCTGTTGATGCTCCATTGATTCAGCATGCTTAATAAGAAGATCCTTAAGGTTCAACCGTGCGAGTTCAATGGAAAGAGGTTCATTAAGAAGCGTGGCATGCACTCCGAGGCGGGTCAGGGCCCCTTCAAGCCGACCAACACTTCCACTAATATGATTGGCCATGAATTCTGCTAAATCATAAGTCAGGGGAATGCCCTTTTCCTGTGCTTTACTAACGAGGATTTCGATTCTCGTATGTGAATCCGGAACACCGACATCAATCACTAAACCGGATTCCAGGCGATTACACAGCACTTCCGTGAGTTTACTGATATTCGAAGGAGCATTCCTGCTCGTGATGACAATTTGTTTCTTTTGCTGTCGGAGGTGATTCAGCGTATGCAGGAGTTCATTCTGAACCTGTGTTCCGCTGGCAAGCAGATCCAAATCATCCAGGAGGAAAAGATCTGCATTACGATAAATGCCCCGGAAATTCTCCATTTTCTGTCCGCGGATGCTTTGAATGAATTCATTGAGAAACTGCTCTGCCGTCAGAAAAACAACATTCAGGCCCGGGTGCCTCTGCTTCAGTTCCCTCCCTACCCCCTTCAGCAGATGAGTTTTTCCGGAACCTGGAACACCATGGATGAGAAAAGGATTAAATGCATGCCCAGGCATTTCCGTAACGGCATGACAAGCCCTTGCTGCCAGTTGATTCCTTTCTCCTGCTACAAACGATTCAAGTTTGAATTCGAAATCCAGTTCTTGATTCATCCCTATTAAATTTTTCTCATCCGTTCGTTTACTGACTCCAGAAAAAGAAGACCTTTGCTGATTCTTCTGCTGCGGAACCTCCTTCAAGGGATGAGATTCAGATTTATTATCATCTGACTTCAGTTCAGCACTTCCTGATGTTTTTTGAACTTTTGTGCTTTGCTGATCTTCCTTTGTATCCAAGCCCTCGTGGAACAAAACATTTTTCCTGCTGAAAGGCCCGAATTGCGGACATACTTCTTCAAGAACGTCCACAATCATCGAAAAATGATTGCGCTTGATATCAAACCAATAGGCTTTATGTGGAATTTCACCAAAAACAATTTGCCCTAATTCTGCTTTCAGGAGCTTGAGGTTGGCAAGCCATGAGGGTGCAGAATGGGTTTCCAGCTTGCGAAGGAGGACTTTGTTGAAACGATCCCTCAGACTGGATTTGGATTCCATTTCTTAAATAAATGATGTGTTTAAGATTTCATCAATTCAAAGAAATCCTAGGAAGTGGGCGGCACTTTTTAACTATGGGAACCAAAGGAAAACGTGAAAAATATGCTTGAAAAGTTCAATCCAGACAACAGAAAAAAACACCTTAAAGATAAATCATTTATAGCTAAGTGATTCATACACTTGATGAAAAAAAACACTTTTCAGGATCTTTCAACCAGTCCTCTTTCTCAAATATGAAAAATCCATTGCATTTTCAGAAGGATGGAATTCATTTAAATCAATCCTATTGAAAATCTCTGAATCATCATTTTTATATATATGTTTTTCGAATTCCCCAATTCAGAGATTTAGATTAAATATTATTCTAATTATTATCAGTGACTTAATGAAACAACATGTTAAACATTGAAGAAACCTCTGAATCGGAACAAGGATTCTCAGGGCTCAGATTCTTATATGATCTAGCTCTTTGGCATGTTAGAAAGCGGGTTCATATCCCTTTTTATTTATTTTTTCAAATACTTAGAATAAATAAAATTAACATAGGGCTACGAGATGAATTGTTCCGAATTCGATGAAACTCTACTTTCTGAAGATTCATTCCAGCACCGCCTCAAGCAACTCCTGGGTATAAGCAGTTTGAGGATGTTGAAAGATTTCCTGGGATGTCCCCTGCTCAACCACTTTCCCATCCTTCATAACGAGGATGTGATGACACAATGCCTGGACTACTTTGAGATCATGGCTGATGAAGAGGTAGGTGAGAAGGTACTTCCGCTGAAGTTCTCTCAGTACTTCCAGGACTTGAAACTGGACGGTACGATCCAGGGAGGAAGTGGGCTCATCGAGAAGGATAAATCTTGGTTTGAGCACCAGGGCCCGTGCGATGGCGATTCTTTGACGCTGCCCACCTGAAAACTCATGGGGGTAGCGATGGCGAATTTCCGGATCAATCCCCACCTCCCGAAGGGCTGAAATCACTTCCTGCTCCCGTTTCGCTTCATCTCCAATTCCGTGCACTTCAAGGCCTTCTCCCACAATCCTTTCAACCGGCATCCTTGGACTGAGGCTTCCGAAAGGGTCCTGAAACACGACCTGCATTTCACGTCTCAGAGGCAGCATTTGCCTTTGCTGGTATTTTTCGATCGATGTCCCATCAAAAACAATCTGTCCCTCACTCTGAACCAAACGAAGCAGTGCCAGACCCAAGGTGGATTTCCCGGATCCGCTTTCTCCAACCACCCCGAGGCTTTCACCTTCCCGAAGGACCAGAGTGACACCATCCACGGCCTTGACGTGTCCCACTGTGCGTCTCAAGATACCTTTACGAATCGGGAACCATACTTTGAGGTTCTGGCTCTCAAGCAGGGATTTGGTGTTTTGATCCGTTTTAAGAGATTCTCCTTTGGGTTCAGAATCGAGTAGTTTACGGGTGTAGGGGTGTTCGGGATTCAGGAATAGTTTGGAAGTTTCCGCAGTTTCCACAATTTGGCCCTCAGTCATTACGGCCACCCTTTCGGAGTGATGTTTGACGATGCCCAGATCATGGGTGATCAGCAAAATTGCCATTCCCAGTTGTTGTTGTAATCTGCTGATGAGCCCAAGCACTTGGGCCTGCACAGTAACATCGAGAGCCGTAGTGGGTTCATCGGCAATCAGCAGATCAGGATCATTGGCGAGGGCCATGGCAATCATCACCCTTTGGCGCTGACCTCCGCTGAGTTCATGGGGATAAGCTCTCATCTTCTGTTCTGCATCCTGAATTTCCACCAGTTCAAGTAACTCCAGGACCCTCTGCCTAATCCCATTCAAGGAAAATCCCTGATGAAGTTGCAAAGTTTCAGAAATCTGTTTCCCAATCGAATGCAGCGGATTCAAGGAAGAAAGGGGTTCTTGGAAGATCATCCCAATGCGATTCCCACGAAGCTGGCGCATCTCCTTTTCCTCTGTTTCAAGTATCTCCTTCCCCTCGAAACGGATTGAACCTCCTCGAGGATGTCTGGCAGAGGCAGGAAGGAGCCCCAAAACAGAGTGAGCCGTGACAGATTTTCCGGATCCACTCTCACCAACCAAGGCCAGGGTCTCGCCTTTTTCGATGCTCAGCGAGACATCCCGAACGGCATGAAACTGCTGCGAGCCCTGGACAAAATCGACTGAGAGATGCTTTACTTCCAACAGATTCATATGCATTCAGCGGTTGTGACGGGGATCAAAGGCATCCCGAACGGCTTCCCCGATAAATACCAGCAAGCTGAGCTGGAGGGCTAAAATCATAAAGGCCGTTATCCCCAACCAGGGTGCATGTAAATTAGCCTTACCCTGCGCCAGCAATTCTCCCAGTGAAGGAGAACCAGGTGGCAGACCGAATCCTAGAAAATCCAGGGCAGTGAGGGTGGTGATGGAACCGGAAAGGATGAAAGGCAGAAAAGTCATTGTTGCCACCAGTGCATTCGGAAGAATGTGACGGAACATAACTTGCCGGTTGTTCATTCCCAAAGCATGTGCAGCACGGACATATTCAAGATTACGACCTCTGAGAAATTCTGCCCGAACTACCCCAACCAATGTCATCCAACTGAAAAGAAGCATGATCAGTAGTAGCCACCAGAAATTGGGTTCCACAAAACTGGCCAGAATGATGAGCAGATAGAGCTGGGGCATACCCGACCAGATTTCCATGAAACGTTGAAAAAATAGATCTGTTTTTCCTCCGTAATAGCCCTGGACTGCTCCGGCTGCGATGCCGATGATGCTGCTGAAAAAAGTCAAGACCAACCCAAACAGTACAGAAATGCGAAATCCATAAATCAACCTTGCCACCACATCCCGGCCCTGGTCATCTGTTCCCAACCAGTTTTCTGATGTCGGAAAGGAGGGTGCTGCACTGGGGAGTTTATAATTGATCGTGCGGTAGCTGTAATGTATTAGTGGCCATATCATCCAGCCTTTTTCGTTGATCAAAGAAGCAACAAACTCGTCGCGGTATTCAGCTTCAGTCGCGAATTCACCTCCGAATTGAGTCTCCGGAATTCCAGTTAATCCAACCAAATGCCTGAACGCTGGAAAAGTCCAGTCGCCGGAAAAACTGACCATCAACGGCTTGTCGTTGGCAACCAATTCTGCAAAGAGGCTGACGAAAAATAGCAGACCAAAGAGCCAAAGAGACCAGTAACCACGTCTATTGGCTTGAAATGACTGAAGCCGGCGCTGATTGATTGGACTCATCCTAATATTTCCATGCCCTTCCCAATAGTGATGTTAGTGTTCTCGGGACTCGAAATCGATACGGGGATCGACGATGGTGTAGGTGAGATCACTGATCAATCCCACCACAAGGCCTAGCAGGGTGAAAATGTAGAGGGTCCCGAACATCAATGGATAATCCCGCTGCAGGGCTGATTCAAAACCAAGCAGACCAAGTCCGTCCAATGAAAAAATGATCTCAATCAGAAGGGAACCTGTGAAAAACATGCTGATGAAGGCTGCTGGGAATCCTGCGATGATGATCAACATCGCATTGCGGAAGACATGGCGATAAAGCACCCCCCGTTCGGTGAGCCCCTTGGCTCTGGCAGTCATCACATATTGTTTATTGATTTCATCCAGAAACGAATTCTTGGTCAGCATCGTCAACGTTGCAAAAGCACCGATCAGGATCGAAATGATGGGTAATGTGAGATGCCAGAAATAATCAAGAATCTTTTCCCCCCAGGAAAGGGTCTCGAATTGATCTGAAAACAAACCGCGCAGGGGAAACCAGCTGAAATAGTTGCCTCCTGCAAAAAGAATGATCAATAAAATTGCAAACAGAAACGTCGGGATAGCATTACCAAATATCACAATGGTACTGCTCCAAACATCGAACCTGGACCCATGACGTACTGCTTTCCGAATGCCAAGGGGAATGCTCACAAGATAAACCGCCAGGGTACTCCAGACACCGAGTGAGATGGAAACAGGCATTTTTTCCAGGATCAGATCGGTTACTTTGCGGTCACGGAAAAAACTTTCTCCAAAATCAAAAAACACATAATTTCGCAGCATTTGAAAAAATCGGACATGAATTGGCTTATCGAATCCATACATTCTTTCGATCTCTTCCACCAATTCGGGTTCCAGGCCCTGTGCACCACGGTACTTGGATTCCCCACCGGATTTAGACCCAGAACTGCGTTTGATGTCTTCCCCACCTCCGGAAATGCGCTCTGTGGAACTGACTTCCGTCCCTTGAAGTTTAGCAATCATCTGTTCCACAGGTCCTCCCGGAGCAATCTGAATCACAAAAAAATTCAGGGTCATGATCCCGAGAAGGGTTGGAATAATCAGAAGCAGACGTCGAATAATATAGGCTGTCATCGATCAGGTCCTGTTTCAGAGAGGTTTGCCCATGCAATACTGCTTTCCAGGATAAAACCGGAACAATCAGGAATGGGAATCACGGAATAATGAGGAGGGTAAAAAGTCTGGAATTGTAAGATGATTTCAGCTCATCGAAGCGACTTCTTTTTGTTCGAATTCAATTCTGACCTGGATTTTTTCCAGGAGTTATTGACCAAGAGGTCATCGAAAAGGATTCCTCATTCACTCTTACCCGGGAAACTGCAAGGTCTCGCGTTTCACAGTTCAGTTCCATCAAGAACTCTAAAAACATCCCCCGGACAACGCCTTCAGGCTGATGAGGATTTTTTTGACCTTTCCAAAGTATAGGTTTTTTCACCTTCTTTTGGGAAGCTCTCCAATTCAATATTGTTCGTCTAAATCGTGTTCAATCCTATTTTCTGGGTCAATCGAAGTTGCGCTTCTATTTCTTCAGGTTTGGTTTTTTTGAAAAAAGATCCTTTTGTTTTTCCACATCGATCCACCAGCTAAAGAATCCCAAACCGTATTTGGGGGTGATTTTGGGTCGGGAAAATTTATTCCAGTAAGAAAGCCGGTAGTAGTTGATGTGCCAATGGGGGATGACATAATGCCCCCAAAGCAGGGCCCGGTCCAGTGCACGGGTGTTGGTTACCAGGGATTCTCGGTCCGGGGCTTGGATCACATGACTGATCAATTCATCGATGGCAGGATTTTGGATTCCCATAAAATTACGGCTGCCATTTCGATCAGCTGCTTCCGAGTGCCAGTAATTGTTCTGCTCATTCCCGGGGGACAGGGATTGGCCGATGACCATTACCATCATGTCAAAATCGAAAGCACGAATCCGGTTGATGTACTGTGCAGTATCCACCACCCGGACACTTGCCTTGATCCCCAAACGTTCAAGATTTTTTGCGAAGGGAAGTACAATCCGTTCAAAGGCTGGAGAAATCAAAAGGATCTCAAAATCCAGTGACTGACCACTTTCAGCATGGACCCTTTTGCCATCCTTAATCACCCAGCCTGCTTCTTCCAGCAAGCGGGACGCCTTTCGCAGTTGTTTGCGGATGTTTCCTGAACCATCGGTTTTCGGCAGGACAAAAGCTTTATTGAAAACTTCCTCAGGTAAATTTTGTTCCAGTGGCCTCAATAGCTGCAATTCCGCTTCGGAAGGCAAACCGTTGGAAGCCAACTCTGAATTGGTGAAATAACTGGGACTTCTCTTGTATTGTCCATAAAACAGGTTTTTGTTGCTCCATTCGAAATCAAAAACATAGCCCAGAGCCTCACGAACTCTTCGGTCCTTGAAGATGGCTCTACGCGTATTGAAGGCAAAGCCCTGCATTCCTCTTGGGAGTTCATGGGATATTTCATCACGGATCAAGAGTTTTTGCTCAAAGGACTCCCCTTTATAGGCTGTCGCCCAAAGCTTGGAATTGTTTTCTTCACGAAAATCGTATTCACCCGCCTTGTAAGCCTCCAGTGCAACGGTGGCATCACGATAATAATCGTATCGCACCTCGTCGAAATTGTTCATCCCACGATGAACGGGAAGTTCTTCCGCCCAGTGGTTTTTTACCCTTTTGTAAATGATGTACTTGCCTGCTTCGAATTCACCGACCTGATAAGCCCCACTTCCCAGGGGAGGTTCGAGGCTTGACTTACTGAAATCACGACCTTCCCAATAGTGTTTTG
>Ga0066829_10000647_pt1 | contig 13288 bp, 10 predicted proteins | sample ETNtaG_22_FD_65498 | JGI IMG/M metagenome (GOLD analysis project Ga0066829, IMG submission 65498) | Marine microbial and viral communities from oxygen minimum zone, Eastern Pacific Ocean - ETNP201306SV43 | ecosystem: Environmental > Aquatic > Marine > Oceanic | place: Pacific Ocean: Eastern...
GCATCATCACTGTGAAATGGTTCAAGAATTCTTGGCGCGGGACTGTTTTTCGGGCTGGGTCAATGAACTTATAGAAGTCCGGCTCCTTGGCACAGCTGGTACATTGGGCGCAAATGCTGATAAATTTTCCTCAGGCACAACTCTTTTGATACATGCTGATAACTGGTGCCAGTGCGACTTTCAAGCATTTCTTGATTTTCATCTTCACGCTCGACCCGTGGACACCGTGATGACTATGATGACGTTTCATACGAGTACACCAGAATCGTGCGGAATCGTAGAGCTTGGCGATGATGGGGTCGTCATTGGGTTCCATGAAAAAGTGAGTAATCCCCCAAGTAAATTGGCAAACGGTGCTGTATATATTCTCGAGCCCGAAGTGGTTCGGTGGATAGGACAAAGATCCCATTTGATTGATTTCAGCACTGGGGTGATCCCAAAATTTTTGGGCAGAATCGCTACGTGGGAAAATTGCGGGATTCACCGAGATATCGGGAACCTACGATCTTTGCTTGATGCCCAGAGTGACCCACAACGGGATTCGCCCTGGCCGGAAGATGATGGGTGGGTGCGCAGTTATAAAGAACACCCAGTGCACACATTCTTATCTGAGGCTGCCAAACTTTTGTCATGACCAGCGTCTTTCGTCTCAGTGAGTTTCATCAGTTGATGATTTTGATCGATCATCAGGAGCAACGACCTGTTTTGGATACATCAATGCGATTCATCCGGGTCATATACGCTATTTCCGAACGGTACGTGAGCAAGGCGACCCATTGGTGGCTGTGCTCGATCAGCTGGAACCGGCCCTTATCGACCGCCCAGCCTTGGTGCTTGAGTAGAGCTCACCCGGCGGTAGCGGTAACGGCCATACTCTTCTGCCAGAGAAACAATGGCCTTGGTCAGTGCCTCATCTGCTCTTAGGGTCGGCACCTAACGCTGGGGACAGCGGGGCTACTGGACTACCCGACAGGGGCTGCGTTCAGAAACCTGAAATACCGATTGCAGCTTGATCACGGCCTGACAGCGTCGTTTAGAGCTTAGCGGTTTCCCCGGGATACCTCTTCGAGCATCGCCTTGTCCAGCGGGGCCTGCGCTTTTAATAAGGGCTGCAGCATTCATATTGCCAATCCAATTGCAGCCCTACTCGAAATAGATGAATTCATAATCACCGGTGTATCCGAAATGCTTATAAATCCAACGCCATTCTTCATGATCAAAAAATGATTCGCAAGTAAGCGCCCAACACTGCAAGTTAAATAGTTCCTGTTCATTTCTATAGCTTTCCAACATAACATATCCCCGCTTGCCTACACGTTCTACTTCGGCTAATGCTGTTTCCAGCTCAAAAATACGCAGATTGTGAAAACAACCGAGAGAAATTACAAGATCAAACTCTTTATCTTCGTAAGGATAAGGCTCCTGAGCGCGATGAATGAACAATGAATCCCTAATGTCTTCCTTGGCATTTGCTAACCCATATTCCGATATGTCGAAGCCGGCGACTCTCAGTTTTGGTAATAGAAGCCTCATTTCGTACAATAGGAAGGCCTTTCCGCATCCAACATCAAGCACGCTAGATTGATTGGTGAGTTTGTATTTCTCGATGAGTGCTTCTGCTACCGGTTTCCACCTGCCTGCCATATACTTGTATCCACCATAACCAAAACGGCGATCTCCATCCCAGTAATCTGCTTCGTATTCTTTTGCCTTTAACATACAGTGGACTTTATCGGCCATCATACGATCAATGTATGCACGGCTAGTAGCTTGATGTAATCGTGTAACAAACCGGACTAGTTCTCCCATGAATATTTCCCTTACACACTTTTGGTCTATTTTCAATCAGTAATTATGGTAAAAAGCTATTCCGTTCCTGTAATGGAACTGGTGAGGGTGGGGTCAGTTTTTAGGCTAATAAAAGCGGGGCCGTTTTCCTCATAAGCCTCATACATCATAGACTGGGTTTCGTCCCCGTCTTTCGGGAAAAATGATGAGATATTGGCAAAAAGGCGCACAATCATTTTTCTATCTAATTCTCGATGTGTAGGACCCAAAGTTGGATAATCGGCAAAACCTACAAGTTTAACGTTGGTGTTCTGCTGATCGATGTCGAGCTTGATCTGTTCAAAAGGTCGCTCGATGAGAAAAGGCGTTATAGTGTAGACCCAAGGCTTGAGTCCTTCGAGAGCCATACCAGCAGACACCCCAATCATACTCTGTTCGCAAACACCTAAATTGATGAATCGGTCTGGATACTTTTCGCGGAACTCGTCAAATACTCGGTAGCCTATATCTCCAACGAGGACAACAATATTTTCATCCCGATCTGCTAGTTCGGTGATAATTTTTCCGAAGCGTCGCCTCAAATCAGTCCTAACTCCTTTCTTCCAATTTGCAAGTCTTCACCCTTGATTTTTCGAGCATGCCAAATGGGGTCGTTTTCGAAAGCTTTGATACCCTTGCCCTTGATCGTATGGACGATCAACACCCGGGGTTTTGACAATGTATTGGTTTTCTTTAATGCAGGCAGTAATTGATCAAAGGAGTGTCCATCCAAGACTTCTTCGCATTCCCAATTAAATGCCTTGAATTTAGCAGCAAGACTTTCAAGCGGCAGAGCTTCACTTACGGTAGTGAGAGCTTGAATCTTGTTATAGTCAACTAGTACGATGAGATTATCGAGTTTGTGTTTGGCCGAAATCAATAGTGACTCCCAAGTAGTGCCCTCCTGACACTCACCATCACTAATCATGACGAAGATTCTGCCCGGACGACCCAATCGTTTTCTCGCCATGGCCATACCCGTAGCAATTGGCAGACCATGTCCCAGACTGCCCGTGGTGCAGTGGATTCCGTTTGCAGGATCCAATTCAAGGTGTGTACGTAATTCCGGATGCAAGCCTTTCTCACGAAGCAACAGACACAACGGAAAAGAAGCATGTGCCTTGCTAAGGATGAATTTGTCTTCCTCCTGCAAAACACTTTCATAAAGACCCAGCAGCATTTCAATGATAGAGAAGCTCCCTCCTAAATGCGCCTCACCATGCTCCACAAAAGCATCGAATGTTTTTTGACGAAGCTTTTGAGCTTTGCTGATCAGATTGTCATACATATGGGCATTCCATTTTCCCCCCACGGATGCGCTTGCAGATCTCTGCGGCTTTCCGTAGCTGCCGTTGTTGAATCTGTTTTTGACTCTGCTGCAATTCCTGGTTAGCGTGAACACGTTTTTGCCAGCTGTCCTGGCGGAACTCGTTGAGCGTGATTAAAGCCCAACGCAGGCCATAAAGCGGCCAGGCCGCGCGGAAACGCTGCGGCAGATCCGGATCTTGATCAAAGATCGCGAAAATACCATCCAACCAACGTGTTTTGTGTTCCGGTTTTAGATCCATGGCCGGATGCCAGAGAAAGTCAGAGATTAGTTTTACCGGATCGTCTAGCCCAAAATACTCAAGGTCGATAAAACGTAGGTTGCCATTGCTTCGCTCTAGCGAATTGTGGAAACCGAAATCTGAAGGGCTGAGCGTTTGTTTTGACTGAGCTAGTTCTTTCGCAAACGATAGGGTTGGCCATTTTGACCTGGACCATTCCCAAATTTCCTCCGACAGTGGCTTAACTGAGGTTTGAAGAAAATTCTGTAGTTCCAAATTTTCGATAGACTCCAATTTTCGCATTCTTTCCTGCACCTGCGAGAAAAGCTCAATAGCTGAAAAGCAGGCTTCTGACGCGGCTGGAAAATCGTTGTGTAAATCATCAGTAAGTTCATGCAACTTTTCAACAAAGACCAAAGCTTGATCAATGTGTGTGCTCTCGATTGTCCCTGGAGGCTCCCCATCAACCCACTCGAAGAGCCCAAGATTGAGTTCTTTATCATGGGCGATTGATCGAGGTGTAAGATGCAAATGCTTGAGGAAATCACAGGCCTTCACTTCATTATGAAGGCGGGGCCTAGAATCGATAGCGAGATCCGGGTAGGACTTCAGGGCATAACTAGTGCCCGAATTTGTGAGAACGCGGTAAATTCGGCTGTTACCACGGCCAGGAAGTTGGGTGACATTCCCAATCTGTTCCCGACAAAAGGTCTGCACAAGCGCCTTGTACTCGGCATCCAGCATTGGCCCGAAAAGTTGTTGTCCAATTTCGGTCCAATTGTTGCAGAGAAGATCATGATGGTGGCTTTTTGCTTTCACATTGAACAATACTTTGTTAATCGGTGGGAATTCTTCTTCCGCAAAAACTTCCTCAAGATCATCAATGAAAATGTCGAGGTTCAGGCGGGCAATCTGCTCCACCTTTTCGCTCCGAGTTCCTGCAAAAAACACGTTTTCTTTTGCTAAACCAAAACGACTTTGGTCGAAAAACCCCTGGGATTCCATCCAGGCCAGCGCTGTCTGGTGCAAAGGCGTCTTCGTCGAATCGAAATGGCCAAATTCGGTTTTGTGACTAACGATGAACAAATCCTCGCCCCTTTGCTTGCTACGCATTAGGAAAGAAGCAACTCCGGGAAATATAACAGCCTGTCCCATCCCCAACCCATATATTCGCCCCTGTAGTGTCTTCCAGAGCTGTTCACCGTTGGGACGCGACCGTAATTCATCCCTCAACTCCTGTTTCGCCCCTGTCCAATTTGCAGGTATCATCCCTAGTCTTTTTGACTCCAACATGAAAACATGATCATAACGAACAAGCGTGTTGTCGAAATCGAGGCCGATTCTCACTTTACTGAAGATTGAGGGACTGCATGCGCCGAATGTTGAAGTAGCGCTCGTCCTCAAGGGAGTTGGGCAAGAGATTATTCCTAAAAGCCTGCACGAGATCTTCAGCAGCCTCGCGGATGCTATGGGTGGCGGTAAACCCCAATGCTTCCCTGATTTTTTTTGAAGAAATATGATAGGAACGGTTATCATCCGTCGGCGTTGTTACGAGACGAACGTCATTACCTACGACCTCCTTGACCGTCTGTGCTAGTTCAATCACTGGCTGGTTTTCGTAGCCAACATTGAAAATTTGGCCGGCGATTTTCTCGCTAGGAGCTTGAAGCAGTACTACGTACGCCTCAACCATGTCGGCAATGTGAATGTTTGGTCGTAACTGTGCACCCCCGAAAACAGTGATCTCACGTCTGTGGTAAGCCAGGTTGGTAAGGATATTGACCACCACGTCGAGCCGTTGGCGAGGAGAATAGCCGCAGACAGTTGCGGGACGAATCGTCGCTGTGGTGAATTTATCAGACTGGTAATCGGCAAGAATCTGTTCACAATCTACCTTGAAGCGAGAGTAGTCGGTGAGAGGCCCTAGAGCCATATCCTCGTCCACGTCCGTCTCCTCTTTGATGCCATACACGCTGGAGGAAGAGGCGTAAACGAAGCGCTGCACTCCGGAATTACGGCTTATTTTTACTAGCGGAGAAAAGGCGTCGAGATTGATAGATTTTCCCAGTTCAGGGTTGAGTTCAAAGCTCGGGTCGTTGGAGATACAGGCTAGATGGATAACCGCGTCATGCCCCGTAATGCAGGATTGGAGTAGTTCCTGGTTGCGAATGTCACCCTTGATTTTTTTTAGGTTTGGATGTTCAGGAAGTACCCTCTCGCCGTAGAGCATCAAGTCCAAAACCGTTACCCGGTAACCTTCTTTTAACAGGCGAGGTACTAACATTGCCCCGACATAACCGGCGCCGCCCGTGACCAGAATATGCTTATTCTGCATTAGAGACCGCACCTGTTCGCAAGGCAAAATTGACTAATTCTTCCAGCCGAACTGGCTGGTTACCTACGGTCTGTACGGCCAGCGCTGCCATACATGTCCCCAATGAGGCCGACTCCATCAAAGTCAAACCACGAGCGAGTCCTACCGCCACTGCTGCTAGCAGTGCATCCCCCGCACCCGCGACATCAGCTGGGTTCGAAGTAAGCGCCGGAAAATGCTGTCTATCAAAAAAATTACTAAGCTCCTTCCGGGCATACGCAATAAATCCTTCCGCACCTAGCTTGATAATCAGATTATCTGCGCATGTTGTTTCCATTAACAAGTTCGCGACATATTCAACACTATCATTTTGATTGCTAAGCGCAATCCTTGCCTCACGCTCCGTTGGACAAAGCAACTGAAAGTCTTGAAATTTTAATACACTGCCGACCTGACTACTACACTGTAAGTCACCAAACAATGGAACACCATGCTGCCGAGATACTGCTGCCAATGCCTCAATAATTCTAGGTGTAATCACCCCGTAAACAAAATCACAGACCAATATTCCTTGAAGAGATGGGGCCAGTTCTTCGATTTTTTTTATCATAGTATTCTCAATATCTGTTGACAGGTTATGCTCCTTCAGTCGACTCACACGAAATAATTTTTGATTTTCAACCATATAACGAAGTTTGTTTGTTGTTGGACGGCTGAGATCTTCTAGAAGATCTGCAGTTACTTCTAACTCCGACAGATTGCTCCTCACCATCTCTGCCTGTTGATCCTTGCCAACAACTGAAAGGTAGATGCACTCTGCATTAAGCGTTGCGACATGAGCAGCCACTATGGCAGCCCCACCCACAAAATCTCTTGTCTCTAACTCCTTAACCACAACTACTGGCGCCTCATTACTCATACCGACTGGATCGCATGCTATGTATCGATCGACGATCGTATCACCTACAACCAAGATTCTCGGAGCCGGGCCGCTCTTAAGCCGTAAAAGAACTTGATTTAGGTCAATGTTCCAGATGTTCAAGGCTGATCGGAACTGATCCCGTCTTTGACGTTCAATTTCATGCTGCGTACCTCGAAAAAACTCTGCCGTCGCGTAGTGAATCTCACCAGGTTCGTAAATTACTTGACCCCCATGTCGAGTAACTGCTTCTGAAATTTCATTGAAGTGATCTCGTTCATATTCACGTCCAAGAACAAGCGACTGCGGTTTAATAAGATCTACTAAGTCTTCTATTCCACCGGTGTTCAATATGACTACTTTATCTACGATTTCCAAACTAGCAACGGCCTGTGCTCGTTCCATCTCGGGAAAACATTCCTCCCTCTTTACTATCGACAACACATTGTCACCCTCGAGTGCAATGACGAGTTGCTCTCCATGAGTTCGGGCTGTTTCGAAATATCGAAGATGGCCTGGATGAATAACATTGAAGTGTCCAAAACATAATGAAGCATCTTGCCATCCTATTAATGGTTTTTGGTGGAGCAAATTTGTCAAACTGACAATCTTTTGGCTGTATTCTTTCATCGTCTCAATAAAGAGGGGTTTTGATGCATGGGACTATGGTCAAACTCCTTCTCCCAAGAATCTTCATTCGGTATGGTCCGGCACAGTACTCGGCGCTCCAAGGGATGTTTGCCTATGACTAAGAGCAGAGGGGTTTTGTGTACGAACGCTACCAAAATGAAACACGGTGGTCAATTAACTTTCGGGTGAAGTCCGTGTTTTTCCCATACAGTGAGAAGAATCTGCGGGAGTCCTTTGAACCAATTACGCTGCAACTGGCCTCAAGAGTTGAGATGAATTACCGGTATCCTGGAAGTAGGCCATAGCTCCGAATTTAGGTTCCGTAGCTATATAGGCAGTCTCCCGTTTGGAGATGAGCGTGCACCGAGAGTGTTCAAAACCTCGTTATTTGTGCATACTGTGATCGTTATTAATTACAATACCTCCTACGTGCAACTGAACTCGCATTACCAAATTCTTTATTGATGCTTGAAAAACTACTCGACGAGCTCGGTGGAATAATGCTAGCCGCTCGCTCCACTTTGCAGTTGAAGGCATTGGTGTGATTGATTGGGCGAGTGGCTCTGGTTGTACGACTGATTTGAGTACACTGGGAATTATGAATTCATATTTTTTGATAGAGTGAAGTCTTGAGGAAATGGTGCGGTTGGCTTGTTATCTCTAAAGTAGGTTACAAGGTTTCAATTACGCTAATGTATTGGTTAATCGTTGGGGGAGAAAGTCAGATTGGTCAAGCCCTTTCAAAAGCTTGGTCGTCAGATGGCCACCGTTTTCACAATTCTACAAGGAGGTGGGGGAGAGTTTCTGAGTCTCGCCCTTATATTTGTTTAGGCGAACAAATTTCGTTGGCCGAGTTTCCGTTATACGAAGCTGCGGTAATTTGCGTTGGCGAATCCAATGTCACATACTGCGAGAGACACCCGTTGGAAACCTGGAGGCTGAACGTTGATCAAGTCTGTGATCTAGCGCGAATTCTGTCACATCAGGGCTGTTATGTTTTGTTGCTTTCCTCGGCCCGGGTTTTTGATGGCCGGTCGCCAAAAAAACAAGCGGAAGACAAACCTGGTCCTAGAACTGAGTACGGCCGGCAAAAGACCGACGCGGAAAGCGGAATTTTGAATCTTGGAAACAGTGGAATACTGCGCTTATCGAAAGTCATACATAACGATACCAGGCTGATCCGCTCATGGAGGGCGGCACTAGAGCTTGGACAAGAAATTCATCCATTTGATAACGTTTTTGTTTCCCTAATTAGCCTTGATCGAGTGGTCGATGAGATAACGGTCCGTCTTAAAGAGCGGGCCTCAGGAATTTTCCACGTCCAGTCTGAAGAAGATATTTCATATGCGGATCTCGCAAGGAAATATTGCCTTGAATGGGGTTTAAATAGCAGTCTGATCGCGCCAACCTCAGCGACAGACCATATTCTATATCCGCGGTATTCTTCATTGATATGAAGGACAATAGTGAGTGTGTAGCGTGTACTGGGCAACTTCTAAGGATAGATAAGTTCAAGGACTTCAGTTGCGTTTCGTCGGATTGCCGGCCACTGGACACTAGGTCAGACCTAAGAATTTGTAGCCTATGTTGTCTTATCCAGAGACCGCGTTCTTTTTCGTGGACAACTAGGTGCCAAGAAATATATGTAACATATGATGCGTATCCGCAAGGGAGCGAACTGGATCAAAAAACACTTGAAAGAAAAAGCGGGCTTTTACGCTCAAGGTCAGCTGTGATTCTTGATCAATTTAAAAAAAGGCTGCATCCATCCCAATCGGGGACCTGGCTCGATTATGGATGTGGCCAAGGCCATTTGTTGAGTGAGTGCGCAAGACGATATCCGAACCTCGTTTTGATAGGGGTCGATGAATCTCAGAAATCGCGTGAGTATATTGAACATATAAAAAATGCGACTTTCATTAGTAACATTGAAGATTGCGACCAAAGGCTTGATATTGTTTCCATGGTACACGTTTTAGAACATTTGGAATCACCGGTTAAGATATTGAGTAAACTCAAGGAAAAAATGAAAGAAGATGCGTTGTTACTGATTCAGATTCCCACGTTTGTTCGTAATCCATTTGACTTAATTATCTTTGATCATGGAATGTTCTTTACCAAGAAAACGATCAGCGCGTTGTTAGAAACTGCGGGTTTTAGAGTGTGCACTTTTGCGCGTGCCGTTAGCCAAAAAGAGATTACGGTTGTTGCGCGTAAATCAACGGCCCGGTTAAATCGACGAAGTGTAACCTCACGAGATGTTAAATTGACTGAAGCGAAGCTAAGAGAAGGTGCGAATTATCTGAGCGGTTTAAGAGATCATGCTCAACTGAAGGCCAGTGGAGGGAAGGTCCAGATCTTTGGTAGTTCAATCGGTGCGTGTTGGCTATTTAATGAGCTAGGTACCAATAACGTCGCGTGTTTTCTAGATGAGGATTCAGAAAGAGTAGGAAATATATTCCTGGGTAAAGAGATTCGGCCATTCGCTCAGAAAAATATCGACAGAACTGTATTTCCTCTTGATCCAGAAACCAAGGATCAGGTCATTAGGCGGTTACAGGCAACTAAAATCTGAAAGTGTCTTATGAAATTCTATTTCGAGATTCGTACCGGGATGTAACCAGGAGCGGAAAATTCCGATGGATGGTAGCGAAGGCAGCAGAAATCTCCGGAATTGGGTGAAAACATTAGATTCTATGGGTCGTGATTTCTTGCTAATTTGATAGTTGGCGAAAAAATGGGAGGCTCTTCCTAATCTGTGGGAGGCGTTAGCCGGTTGAAACGTCTCAAACATTCGCTTAACAATCGATTTTTCCAACGCTATTGTGGTTTCACGTGATCAAGAAAATAGAATTAGAGGTGTAGTATGCGAAGTACAGTAGCTCGCCCCGATGAATATTGGGGGGGTGATTCGTAATTTCGCATAGGTTGGGGATATCCGTATTAAACCAGTAAGGCGCTGGATAAGTCGCACGGTGAATAATTAGGGGGGGCGTCTGAATTGGGTTTGCGCGCGAGGGGGCATCTTGGTTAAATTGGCTCGTGTTGAGGAATCATAGGGCTTTCCGGTGGGATAAGATTGATTACAGGCTAGGAAGCAACCTATTCGCCGCAGATAAACTCGGGTCTTAGAACAATTCAAGTGTCTATATATCATGCAAGGACTCATAAAGGGATCAACGATTGGAGTTTCTCGGAAAAAAGTAACTCAAGTGTGGGGTGTTGGCATCAAGATTGTCGCCACCATCGCCGCCATTCCCCTAGTTCTTGTATTTCGTGTGATTTCGCCGTTTGTTAGGGTTCAAGTTGGGGGCTTGAGGTCTAATATTATTGGCCACTATGTATTTGATATCGAACACTACCTGTCATGGAAGGAGGTCAATAAATCAAAAAGTATGGACCTATTTTTCCTTGCGCATAAACCATCAGTTAATCGTCAGTGGGACAGAATGCTGGAAAGGGTCGTCCGCGTAAAGGCATGGCACCGATATCTCTTTATTGCAACTAGATTTGTGCCTGGAGGGGCAGCTCATCGGATTTATTTTCCTGCGGTGGGCAGTAGGGATTGCCAAGGCGTGCTAAGCCAAACTAAACCGCATGTTTACTTTATTGATCAAGAAGAAAACGAGGGTCAGGAATATCTCAGAAAGGTTGGCTTGAAGAAATATGATAGTTTTGTGTGTTTAATTGTTCGGGATGCAGCCTACAAAAAGAAAAGAAATATCGAGCTAGGAGAAAAAAGGGATTGGAGTTACCATGATTATAGAAACTCAGATATCAACTCCTACACCGGGGCGATTGATGAGTTGATAAAATCGGGTTTCTGGGTCTTTCGTATGGGGAAAGATGTCGAGAAGCCTCTCAATATGACCCATCCTCAACTGATCGATTACGCAACCGAAAATTGTCAGTCGGACCTGTTAGATATCTGGCTCATGGCAAATTGTAGTTTTTCCATTAGTACGTGTATTGGGTTGGACGAGGTTTCACGCATATTTCGCCGACCGGCGGTATACGCGAATTTTCTTCCAATGCGCAATATGGTGACGTATACCTCGAGTATTAATGCTCCGAAAAGACTCTTCTGGATATCTACAGGGGTTGAATTGACACTTCAAGATCATTTAGAGCATGGTTATATCTCGTCCCAACAATATCATAAGGCAGGTATTCAAATTAAGGATCTGGACGATGAAGAACTGCGGTACGTAATTCGTGAGATGATTGAGAGAAGATCACGAAGATGGAAAAGCTGTCAAGATGCAGATGAGCGACAAAGGAAATTCTGGCAAGTCATGAAAGCTCATTCAACATGGTCGACATACCATGATGAAGTTCATCCAGATGTCTTTCTTAGTGACTACTTTCTCAAAAAGAATCCTAAATGGCTGGGTTAGTCAGAAGTGATAATAATTGCCGAATTCCTAAGTCAGTTGATCTCTTTGAATTAAATTTCGAAGACTTGGTAGGGAGTATATCTTGAACTTCTCGATCAAAACATGTTGTTCTGAGAATCTCTGACAACGAACTAAGGGAAATGGAAGTGTGACCTGGGATAGAGTTTGGTGCAACTGGAATGGGATACGGCTTCTTGTTAGGGCATTCACGGATTATCGGATCAATAATTCTAAGATATTGTGGAGTCGAGGTTGGTACAAAATTGCTGATTGGTCGGGAAGTGGAAATTTTCTTTACCCAGCGTTCCCCACGCGCTATCGGGTGCTTTCGCTAAGATATTTGAGAAGGCGTAAAGGAATTATTTGGTTACGATTGGGGTCGGATCCAGAGAAACCTGAGTTGGCGAATGGAGCTCTTGGAGATATCAATACATTTGCACGCGATGTGATTGGAACCTTTACGGGTCCAGTTGTACTGGTTACGACCGATGGGGATAGATCGGTTCCTTCGGGATTGCCCTGGGAGACCGTAATGCGAATATTAGCGGACCCAAGAATCGTAGCTTGGTACTCCCAAAACCTCGACAATTCTTTTGTGCACAAAAAATTAAGTCCCATACCAATCGGCATCGACTTCCACACTAGAATCAGAAAGGGAATTGGCCCAAGGAAAAAGTCAATACTTTTCGGGTATGCAATCCGTAATTCTATAGAGCCTAAAAACAGAGTGCTCCGTATCTGGAGCGATGTACATCTTGAGCAGGATTTGGGCAACATGGTTGAAGAATTCCCAGATGACATGGGCAAACCTGGTGCGGCTTTGTTCGGAACGAGGGGTGAATTGCGCTCGGCTGTCGAGCAAAATAGGCTAGACGCGGTCGTTGATGCACCGGAAGGTCGACTTCCAGTAGAGAAGGTTTGGGAAATATATGGGAGATATTTTTTTGTTATCTCGCTCCCTGGTCATGGAATCGACTGCCATCGCACGTGGGAGGCTCTTGCATTAGGTGCGGCCGTAATTACGATACATAGCCCCATTGATCCGCTTCTAGAGCGATACCGCGTCATTTTTTTGGATCGCGTACCCGAAGATAATGAATGGTGGCGACCAATGCAATCACCGGGGTGGCTAGAGCAAGCGCGTGATATCGTTGAGGGCCGCGAGCCGTTAGATTTAACCTGGGATACTTGGGTACGACCAATGAGAAAGTTATTGACCTCAATGGAACACAAATCAAGCGTTAACAAGTAATGCCGTGACTGTTAAACCAGTTATACAATATGTCAAACCAGTTATACAATATGTTCGTAACTTTAGTACGATGAAAGAATTCTTGAGATGGCGATCACTATTTGTCAGAGTATTAAGGAGTATATGTACTGTCATTCCTTTTTCAGTTGCAATGCGGATCGTAAATGTTCTGCTCGAATCACAGGGATTCGGGTCGGGCGCACGAATAGAAAAGAGTGGAGAGATTCTCGCGGCCCGCCAATTCCTGTCTTCCCGCCGGAGGACTCCGATTACGATTCTCGATATTGGGGCGAACCGCGGGGAGTATACAGAGGCAGTCTTGAAAGAGTTTCCAGATGCTGTGGTGCATGCGTTTGAACCTTCCCTGCCCACCTATTCATTGCTTCAAGCTCGAGTCTCTGG
>Ga0066829_10000681_pt1 | contig 12901 bp, 9 predicted proteins | sample ETNtaG_22_FD_65498 | JGI IMG/M metagenome (GOLD analysis project Ga0066829, IMG submission 65498) | Marine microbial and viral communities from oxygen minimum zone, Eastern Pacific Ocean - ETNP201306SV43 | ecosystem: Environmental > Aquatic > Marine > Oceanic | place: Pacific Ocean: Eastern...
GAATCGGTCCACTCCCTTAAAGTTGAATGCTTGAAATCAGGATGGTGGAGGGTTTCGATGTGGCGAATCTGGGACATATCCACTTCCAGTTCCTCGGCCAGGAGCATGGCCAGCGTGGTGTGGGTACCTTGTCCCATCTCAGCGCTGGGCACCCCAAGGTGGATGCCCCCGTCCGGGGCGATGTGCAGGTAGGACGGCAGGCCCGAGCCTGCGTCTGCTGTGGCGTGTTTAACAACTCCGGAGAGGCCGAGAGTCAGCCCGCAGCCAGCTAGGGTGGAGGACTTGATAAAGTTTCGCCGGTTGAGCTGGATGACTTTCATAGGTCCTCTTTAAATACTGAGGCACGATGAATGGCTTCACGGACTTGGTTGTAGGTTCCACAGCGACAGATATTTGTTATGCTTCTGTCTATGATCTTGTCGGAGGGTTTTGGGTCTCGATCAAGCAGAGCGGCGGCCGCCATGATCATACCGGTCTGGCAGTAACCGCATTGGGGTACGTCCACCTCGGTCCACGCCTTCTGGACCGGATGGCTGCTGTCTGGGGAGAGTCCTTCGATGGTGGTGACAGCCTTTCCCGAGGCTTCACCCACGGTGATACCGCAGGAGCGGACGGAACGTCCGTCGATGTGGACGGTGCAGGCGCCGCACTGCTCGATGCCACAGCCGTATTTGGTACCATGCAGTTTGAGGTGGTCGCGGAGTACCCAGAGTAGAGGGATATCCGGATTAATATCTAGTAGGTGTTCTTTTTGATTGATGATAATGCTCAACATTTTTTATCCAGGTTTTATTTTGTTAAAAAAACAATTGGATTTATTAACAAAATTATTTCCAGGACTTCACTTAAAATCTTCCGTGTATTTGGTGTTTCCTGGCAGTCCAAGTTGTGTTTTTTGATCGTTGATTTGGTATTCCTCATTTTTCAGGAGGAGGCTTTTTCGCGTCGCTAAGGGCCCCTGGTCGATGCCTTGAGTTAAGTTTTGGTTGGAGACCTGCAGGAATTCATAATTTGTGTTTTGACTGGAGGTGAACATTTTCCGAAGCCGTTTTGCCTCCAGGGCCATGTTTTTGCTGGCGGCTGCGTTCTGTACCACCATCGAAGAATTTTCCTGAGTCATCTGGTCCATATCAGAAATGGCCTGATTGACCTGGTTGATTCCACTGGCGTGTTCCTGGGATGCAGCTTCAATGTTGTCCATCATTTCTGAGAATTCAATCACGGCTCTAAGGATTGCTTCAAGGTTTTCGTTGCTTTGATTTTTTAAATTCTGAAGCATTTCTTCGGTTTCTTTCTTCATGCTGCCCAAGGCTTCATCACTTTTCTCGACAAAATCCCTGCCGTTGTTGATGCTTTGTAGGCTGGATTCAATCAGGTTGCCAATTTCTGAAGAAGCCTTAGCGGAACGATGAGCCAGTTTCCGGACTTCGGTTGCCACCACGGCAAAACCTTTCCCGTGTTCTCCAGCACGGGCCGCTTCAACCGAAGCATTGAGGGCAAGCAGGTTGGTCTGAAAAGCAATATCGTTGATCAAAGTGATGATTCCTGAGATTTTTTGGGAGCTTTGGCTGATGGCCGCCATCGCTTCCACGACACGGGTATTGGTTGTCTGCAGTTCATCCAGTATCCGTTCATTGGTTTCAATAGTCCGGTGGACGGCTTCGAGGAGGCTTTCACGGCTCGAATCGACGGTTCCGCGTGTGTTGCGAACCAGGCTGGATGCGTTCTTGGCTTCGTCGGCATTGTTCTGGACGATGCTCGACATCTCTTCCATCGAAGCCGCGGTTTCCTCCAGAGATGAACTCTGACGTTGGGTTCGATTCGACAATTCATTGTTAGCATCAGCTATTTCCTTGGAACCTTGATCGATCATCATTACCATCTCGCTCACCGGCCTGGTGATCAACCTGCGAATCAGAAAAATCGTCAGTGGACTTAAGAGCAACAAAACGGCAAAGCTAAAGATCAGGGCCGTGGTCAGAAGTTCCCACTCCAATTCCTGAAGTTGATGCTTGCTCCAGAGGATGCCGATGAATCCTCCCACTTCTTCCCCTGGAAGAATAGCAGGTTTGAATATCACCAAAGAATCCTCGAATTCTTTGATGAAACTTTCTCCCTCACTCAAATCCTTAAAGTTCTTTTTCAGGATTTGTTTCAAAGCCGGGGTGTCCTCGCTTTTCCTGATCTCGTAAACATCATTCTTTTCTAAGTCAAAAGCCTTGAGTAGAATCAGGTTTTCTTCAGAAGTAGCGACGAAAGCTTTCACCTTTTTCCCAATGATGCGGCCATCACCTAAATGAAGAGCCGGAGCCATTTCACTGGCCATTAAACTCGTCAGCCTTTCATGGCGTTCAATGAACTGACTTTCTGCATAACCGCTTTGCATCCGAATCAGCACAAAGGAGAGGGCGGCAAGGGAGATAAGCGCTCCGATCATCACAAATAACGCAAGTTGGAGGTCAATTGTCAGACGATTTTTTGTCATCAGGAAGCCTTATTCAACGATGATATTTGTTACTTTTGACATCACTGGCGGATCGTGTGGAACGTGGGAATAGTCACCAAATACCGCCTGAAGTGTATGTTTCCCAGCAGGTAATTTAACAAAAATCTCTGTCTGGCCCAGGCTTAGGTGAAGGTGTTTATTGCTGATGGCTTTATTTGGATTGGGAGTAGCAGCATCGATGATCAGATGGTGGTGCCCGGTGTCCGGCCAGTCTGCCAGCGCGGGAGCGATTCCCATTTCTGAGGTCAGTCCAAATTGAACCAGAAAGGGGCTTTTTACCGTCTGACCCTCTTCTAGATTGATGAAATAAACCTTGGTTCCTTCTACGGAAGGGGTTTCTCCAGCCTGGATCACAATTGAAACACAAATCCAAATTAAACTACTTAAGACTAGAGTTCTTAATAATAAATTATGTTTTAAATTCAGCATTTTACTCATGGAAAAAGGTTTCTAAACAGAAGGCATGAGCCCATATCTGACTTGTTGAGTCAAGCTTTAAGTTAAAGTTCTACTCGATCGATTATTGGGTGACGAATGGATACATGAATATTATTACAAATAAAAGAGATCAAAAAGAAAAATTTAATTTTTATAAAATCATGATTAATAAAAAGATAAATTCATTTTTCTTGAATTTTCAAATGAGTAATGGATGATTAAAAAAATGTGTTGGAAACAAACTTATCAAGGAGCTAAATGATTGAACTTACCATCAACAACAAAAAGCATCAGGTTGATGTGGAAGCAGATACTCCTCTTCTGTGGGTTCTAAGGGACACCCTAAACCTGACGGGGACCAAATACGGTTGTGGGATTCAACAATGTGGAGCCTGCACGGTGCTTATCAAGGGACGTCCGGTTCGTTCCTGTGGAGTGACGATAGAAGAAGTTGCTGGGAAGGAAATCACAACGATCGAAGGGCTTTCCGAAGATAACAGTCATCCTGTCCAACAGGCATGGATCGCAGAAGAAGTTCCTCAATGCGGATACTGCCAATCCGGTCAAATTCTTAGTGCTGTCTCCCTACTTAAACGGAAACCGAACCCATCGGATCAGGACATCGATCGAGGGATGCTCAATCTCTGCCGCTGCGGAACCTACGTTCGGGTCAGAAAAGCCATCCATCGTGCAGCAGAAATGACGAAGGAGGCCTCATGAAAAATACAAACATGAACCGACGTACCTTCTTGAAGGTGACAACCATTGCTGGTGCAGGGATGTTGGTCGGATGCAGTTACCAGTCCAATCCAAACCTCAGTACTCCAATGGCCAAAACGGAGGATTTAGGATTGTTCATCCGAATATCCAAGGACAACAGCATCACCATTATCAGCCCAACTTCAGAGATGGGGCAAGGTACTCATACGGCCCATGCGATGATCATTGCAGAGGAACTGAATGCTGAATGGGAAAACATCAAAGTGGTCACCACTCACACCATTCGTTCTGAATACAATACAAGTTCCGATGTATCCACAGGTGGTAACCGTGGAATCAGAATGTGGTGGGACCGGCTTGCAGAAATAGGAGCAGGAACTCGTGAGATACTTATTGAGGCTGGCGCCAACAAAATGGGGGTCTCTGTCCAAGAATGTGAAGCCAAAAACGGTTTTGTCCTCCATCAGCCAAGCAACCGAAAATTGAGCTATGGGCAACTTGCTGAAGCTGCCTCCAAACTGGACCCTCCTTCAAGTCCAAGATTGAAATCAAGAGATCGGTACCGTTTTGTCGGAAAACCGATGTCACGAATTGACACTCCACAAAAGGTCAACGGCAGTGCACTTTATGGCACCGATGTCCGCCTTCCAGGAATGCTTTATGCGGCTGTCAGCCAGTCCCCTTTTTTTGGAGGAAAGGTCACTACTTTTGATAAGAATGCTGCAATGTCTGTGAAGGGCGTGGTAGCTGTTTTGCCAATCACTCATGGGATTTCTGTAGTTGCAGATTCTACCTGGCATGCACAAAAGGGATTAGAAGCATTAAAAGTTCAATTCGAAGGTGGAAAAACACATAATTTAGGCAGCGAAGAGCTTGAACAGCTTTTCACTTCCACCTTGGATGAAATGGGAAAAGCTGAAGTTGAGGGGAAAAACACACTGGATCTGGATTATGAAATCCAATTCCTAAGTCATGCTGCGATTGAGCCGATGAATTGTACGGCTTCGGTCTCTGAAACTTCTTGCGAAGTCTGGGCTCCTTTTCAGTTTCAGTCCAATGCATTGAGCAAAATCAAGGATACGACGGGACTCTCTGAAGATCAGATCAAGGTTCACACGACCTATGTTGGAGGCGGTTTTGGAGGAAGATTTAGATTGTGGGGAGAAGATTTTGTGGAACAATCCGTCGTTCTTTCAAAGGAGTTAGGACAACCGGTTCAGGTTTTCTGGTCCCGTGAAGAAGACATTCAGCACGACTATTATCATCCTACCAGCAGAAGCCGCTTCCAGATCAGCCTTGGAGAGGATGGTATGCCCAGGAAATGGGAAAACCAGCAAGCTGCAGGATCACAATGGGTACAAAATAGTCCAATTTTGAACATGATCGATGTAAACCCCATGGCATATTCGAGTAGTGCACACTCGGGATTGTCCAGTTCTTTAGCTTCTGTCTTTGCTCCAAAATTCAAACCTCATTATGATCTTGAGGGAGTGAATTTTGATCACACATCAGTGGATTTGGAGATTCCTTTAGGTTGGTGGCGTTCCTTCATGTTTCAAAATACGTTTTATCTCGAAAGTGCAATTGATGAATCCGCACATCTTGCGGGAGATGACCCCTTTGAGTATCGAATGAAACTGCTGAAGAATAGCCCAAGATTCAAGAAAGCTTTGGAACAAGTTGCAGAGGATTCGAACTGGAGCAGTCCGCTGTCTGAAGGACACGGCAGGGGGATTTCAATATGTAATTTTCAGGGGAGTGTTTGCACAGAAGTTGCAGAAGTTTCCGTGAATAAGCGGGGTAAATTGGTGGTACACAATGTCGATTGCGTTATTGATGTTGGAAAGTACGTCAATCCTGATACTTTGAGAGCTCAGGTTGAAGGTTGTGTCATTTGGGGTATTTCGATTGCGACCCAAGAAGAGATCACCTTTAAAAACGGAATGGTGGAGCAGAGCAACTATGACGAATACAAGATTGCAAGGATGAAAGATGCTCCAACTATCAATGTCCGAGTTATGGATAGCAATTACGAACCTACTGGTTCAGACGCCGGATTGCCCCCAACACCACCAGCCATCACCAACGCCATCTTTGCTGCTACTGGGAAACGCATACGTAAATTACCCATTGGAAAACAAAAATTAGCCTAAACTTTAATTTTATCGAACTCAGAAATAGTGAAGAAAAGTTTTGAATTTAGTGAAGAAAAGTTTTTATTTAATTTAAAACAAAATTGAGATGCCTACAGGTTTACAAGAAATAAACCGCAGGAATTTCATCAGAGTCACTTCCATTGGTACTGCAACCATGCTGGTGGGTTGCAGGATTCATTCTCCCCCTAAAATCAGTAGCCTAGATGAAAAATTTGAAAATTTAGGCTTATTTGTCCGTATTTCAAAGGACAACAAAATAACCATTATTAGTCCGGTTTCAGAAATGGGCCAAGGAACCCATACTGCCCATGCAATGATTATTGCTGAAGAATTAGAATGTAATCTCCAAGACATCAAGGTGATCACAGGATCACATAATGATATATACAGGAGTAGTATAGGTGCGCAATTTACAGGAGGTTCAAATGGAATTCATGTTTGGAAAGAGCTTTTAGCCAATATAGGTGCCGGATCTAAAGAATTACTTCTCCAGTCTGGGGCGGAATTCATGAATGTAAGACAAGATGAATGCATTGCAGAAAACGGGATAATAAAACATGTCCATACAGGAAATACCATTAAATATGGAAATTTAATTGATATTGCCTCAAAACTCGAATTCCCTAAATCCCCTAAACTCAAATCACCCAACGAATATCAAATAATCGGAAAAAAGATTAAACGCTTAGATACTTCATCCAAAGTTAACGGAAAAATCATATACGGTACGGATATCAGATTGCCTGGTATGAGATTTTCAATGATTAAACAGTCACCAGTATTTGGCGGATCATTGGAAGTTCTCAATCAAGCAGAAGTCATGTCACTTAAAGGTGTTGAAGACATCATAGAAATACCGAATGGGGTCGCAATCGTTGCAGATTCTACATGGAATGCAATTAAGGGGGCAGAATGCTTAAAATTTAACTACCATGGAGGGAATTCTGAAGGGATCAATAGTCAAATTATTGGAAAAAAATTTGATGAGACTCTAAATAAAATTGGAAAAAAACAATTAAAAGGGGAAAATATATTAGAACTGGAATATGAAACTCCTTATCTCAGTCATGCCGCGATAGAACCAATGAATTGTACTGCTTTTGTTACAGATCAGAAATGTGAAATTTGGGCTCCAACTCAAGCTCAAACTTGGACATTAGAAAAAGCTAAAAAAATTACAAGATTGAGTGAAAAAAACATTATCATTCATACTATGCCCATTGGAGGTGGTTTTGGAAGAAGGTTGGAAGTTGATTTCGTGGAACAAGCTTTGATTGTATCCAAAGCAATCAAAAAACCTGTACAGATTTTATGGAGCCGTGAAGAAGATATTCAACATGGTTATTATCATTCTGGTAGCAAGAGTCGTTTCCAAATATCTTTGGATAAAGATGGACAACCCAAACAATTGATGAATCAATTTGTCAAACCTTCACATTGGTATCGTCGTTACAAATTATTTTCAATGCTGGATTTTGACCCATTCAGTCATTATCAAACAGCACATACTCATTTTATTAATAAAAAGTTCTCCACCAAATTTGGAGTAAAACATTATTATGATATAGAAAACGTAGATGTAAAATACGAGCATGTCGACTTCGGAATTCCAAATGGTTTTTGGAGAACAGTTTTTTTAAGCAATAATTTCTTTCTTGAAAGCGCTATAGACGAGTGTGCATTCTTATCAAAATCCGACCCTTTAGAATATAGAAAGAAATTGATTTCTAATCATCCACGATTAATTCATGTCTTAGACAAATTAAATACGGTTTCCAATTGGAGTGAAAAATTACCAGACGGAAAGGGGAAGGGAATCGCTCTTACACAAATGATAGGTAAGGGAATTGTCGCCTCTGTTGTTCAAGTCGCAATCGGGAAGAGAAACAAACTTAAAATTGAAAAAGTTGACGTCGTTGTAGATTTCGGAAAGATCATTAATCCTGATATAGTCCTTTCACAAGTTGAAGGATCCGTCGTAATGGGAATATCGGTAGCACTCAAGGAAGAAATAACTTTCCATGATGGTCGTGTTTCGCAATCAAACTATGATGATTATAAAATTGCGAGAATGAAAGTTTGCCCGGAAATCAATGTGACTATCATTGAAAGTGATGAAGATGTTAGGGGAATTGACGGTTCTTTGATGCCAATTCCTCCAGCTATCACCAACGCCATCTTTGCAGCAACGGGAAAAAGGATACGTAAACTTCCGATTGGAAAGCAGAAACTGGTCTAAAGAAGTTCTTATGGTTCAGGCCATTGCCGAAGTGATGTCCTGAATTTTAATCTTGGAGTGGTATCAAGGCTGAGTCTTTCCAAGAGTTCCCACCGTTGCTAAATTCCATAAATTCATTTACTGCCTTAAGCGGAAACCGGTATGGAAGATCCAGAGGGTTATGGAGAGGTTGAGGGCGGTAAAGAGGAAAATCACGATGACGCAAAGCCCTGGATCGACATCGGTGATCCCGTAAAAACCATAACGCAGACCATTGTTCATGTAGACGAAGGGGTTGAACACAGAAACGTTTCTCCAAAAAGGAGGGAGCATTTCCAGGTTGTAGAAAATCCCTCCGAGGAACGAAAGCGGGGTGATGACAAAATTTGGCATCAGCGTCAACTGTTCGAAGGAATTGGCCGCCAAACCGATGACGAACCCGAACAATGCGAAGGAAAGGGTGGTGATGAAAGCGAAAAAAAGACAAAACAATGGGTGCTTCATGGTGAGATCGACATAAAACAGGGAAACCAGAAAGATGATCACCGCGATGATGAAGGCTCGGGTGGTTGCCGCCAGCACGTAGCCCAGGCAGATTTCAAAATAGGAGAGGGGTGCGGTCAGCAGTTCATAAATCACTCCAGTCCATTTTGGGAAATAGATTCCGCTTGAAGAAGCCGTCAGGGAATTGGTCGTCAGTGAAAGCATGATCAACCCGGGCATGATGAAAGCCCCATATGAGACTCCTTGAAGTTCATCGATGTTCGACCCGACGGCAGCTCCGAAAACCACGAAATAAAGGGTTGTCGTGATCACTGGTGAAATAATGGTCTGGCCTATTACTCTGGAAGTTCGCGTCATTTCTTTGAGGTAGACGGTCCAGATCCCAATCAGATTGATCTTCATGTCATTCTTTGTTGCTGAACAATTCGAAAAATATATCTTCCAGACTCATACCGGAATATTTGTTCATCAAATCCTCTTTTTCTTCCACCAATTTAATCGAACCCTCTGAGATAAAGGCGATTCGGTCGGAATGCTTTTCTGCCTCTTCCAGATAATGGGTTGTGAGTACGATCGTCATCCCGCCCTTTCTTAATTCATGAACCATCTCCCACATGCTCTTACGCAGTTCCACATCGACTCCTGCAGTAGGTTCGTCCAGGAAAAGCAGTTTGGGCTCGTTCATCAGGGCCTTGGCGATGGAGAGCCTGCGCTTCATTCCACCGGAAAGGGCCATCACCTTGTTGTCCTTCTTGTTCCACAGTGAAAGGTCCCTCAGAACTTTTTCAAAGAAATCAGGATGATGTTTTTTGCCGAAATAACCTCGTGCAAAACGGATTGTCTGATAAACCGTGGAAAAGGGATCGAGTGCAATTTCCTGGGGCACCAGTGCCAGTTTTGAGCGGGCTTCCCGGTAATCTTTCCAGGCGTCAATGCCATTCACCAGGATTCTGCCCGAAGTAGGCTGGACCATACCACAGATGGTCCCGATCAGGGTTGTTTTGCCGGCTCCGTTCTCACCCAAAAGCGCGAGAATTTCACCTTCTGTTACTTCCAGGCTGACATGGTCGAGGGCTTTCGTTCCGTCTCCATAAATTTTGGAGACGTCTTGGACTTCAAGTACCAGATTCATTTGTAAAACATAGGAGTAAGAAAGAAAGCTGAGATTTTAGTTCTCAAACAGTTCATATGATGAAGGGATCCTGAACTGGATCATGATTCAATATCTTGGTGCATTCGATTATACGCAGAGGGGGCAGGAGGGATCCATTTTTCAAGAGAACTTGATTCCGGGCTGAAAATTTCTACTTTGAGGGGAAAGCACTGAGCATGATCGGAAGAATGTTCTTCAGAACAGTCTCCTCCAGGGCAGGAGGAAAGTCCGCAGAGCAAATCGATTTCTGCAAACAATTCCAGGTAGTCACCGGGCCTGACAGGACTTGCTTTCATGAAATACTGATGGGTATCCAGGGTGAATCCGGTGCACATGAAGACGTTGAGGACATCATGCACATATTTTTCGGCTTCTGTTGAGGAGCAATCCTTAAATTTTGATAGTGCCCGTATGAGATTCGAATGACAGCAGTGATGGTAATCCACACGTGATAAAAGTTTGGCCGTATAGGGATCGCAACGGGTTCCAATCACGTCATGAACCGAAGCTCCGTCTTCGTCAAACCCATACCAGTCCAGGCTGTCATGGGTAATGGTGATCAATGGACGAAGGTAAGGAAATGAAGACCACATTCGATCTCCTGTGGAAAGATGGGTCCCGTGAAGAGCTCGGGTCTTGCCGGAATAGAATTTTTCTGCAAGATTTTCCTTGGCCCATAAGTTGAGGTCTCCTACTTGAGGGCCTTCATGACTGATGATTCTGAAGAAATGCCCGGCCGGAACCTCGAAGCACTCGGCTTCACGTGGAGGAACGATCACCTCATCGTCTAGAGTCAGGCTTCCCCGGATGGATTGAAGCAGGTCAATTTGATTTGGCGGAAGTGCGGAGGGGGCGTAGCATATGACGGGTTTCTTGGCACGCCGTTCATTTGCATCGACAGGTTCATTGCTTGGGTTTTTTATTTTCAAGGGTTCCTGGAGGTCTCAAAAAGCAATTAAGGACATGGATACTATTTTTCAGTTGCACTGGATTAGAACCGAAGAATTATTTCTTCATTCAGCGATCACAATCAAACTCTAATCGATGATGGAAAATTGTTTTGTAGGCATGAAATTATTCTTTTTACGATACTATTTTTTCATTTTCCCATGGACCTGACTAACAAACATTTGACTTGGACCTCTTAATCAGGGCATATCAATCCAGTCATCCCATTCTTCTATTTGTTTATCTAAGAAATAGCCTGGGCGCCTCATGGATTTTTCCAATTCTGTTTCAGATCCCCTACTCGAACCCTTTAAACTCAAAAATTTAATACTCAGAAATCGTGTGATGTCGACCAGTCATGCCTGTGGATTGGGTGATTTCAATCACATGCCTGGAGAAACCTATCAACGGTATCATCTAGAGAAGGCTAAGGGAGGGCTTGCCCTGACGATGTTTGGTGGTTCGTCATACATTGCTGAAGATTCCCTCTGGTCTTCAAATCAGCTGAATGTTTCAGTCGATTCCGTCATTCCTTACCTTCAACAATTCTCAGACAGGATCCATGCTGAAGGGGCAGCAATCATGATCCAGATGACGCATCTTGGTCGTCGTGCTGAAACCTATACCCAAAACTGGTTGCCTACCCTGGCACCTTCGGTCCTGCGTGAGACGGGTCATCGGTCCATACCCCGAGAGATAGACCGCCATGATATCAACAGGATCGTCAAAGCTTTTGGAGATGCTGCGGTGCGAGCGGAAAAAGGTGGTTTGGACGGTTTGGAAACCATGTCACACGGTCACCTCATCGGACAGTTTCTCTCTCCCTTCACCAACAGACGAACCGATACATTTGGAGGAAGTCTCGAAAACCGATGCCGATTCGCCCTGATGGTGCATGAGGAAATCCGTAATCGGGTTGGTCCCGACTTCATCATCGGTATCCGTATGAGCATTGACGAAAGTGAGGGAGGAGGTTCAACTTTCGAAGAATCACTTGAGATTGCAAGTGTTTTTGAGAGAGAAGGCCTCTTCGATTTTTTCAATTTGAGTTTTGGACGGATCGATACGGAGTTGGCCCTAGCCAATGAATGCATGCCGGGAATGGCGATGCCTGGTGCACCATGGTTGGATCGGGTTGCTTCCTTCAAAAAGGAGGTTGGGTTGCCGGTTTTTCATGCAGCCAAAATTTCGGACATTGCCACGGCAAGGTATGCCATCCGGGAAGGACTCTTGGACATGGTGGCCATGACGCGCGCGCATATTGCGGATCCTCAGATTGTCAACAAGATCAAACGTGGTGAGGAAGATCGCATACGCCCCTGTGTTGGGACATCACACTGCATGGGAGACCGTCGCCCAACCTGCATCCATAACCCTGCCGCAGGTCGTGAACGTTTCTGGCCCCAGACCCTGGAAAAGACCCCGGGTCCAATTCACAAAGTGGTAGTGGTAGGAGGAGGACCCGCAGGATTGGAAGCAGCCCGTGTTTGTGCTGAACGAGGACATAAGGTGAAACTTTTTGAGGCTGCCGATGCACTCGGGGGACAACTCCGTCTGGCAGAGAGGAGCGATTGGAAACGTGATCTTAATGGGATTGTAGAATGGCGCAAACAGGAACTAGAACGACTAAATGTTGATGTTTGCCTCAATTCCTATGCAGAGGTCGAGGATGTGATGTCTGAATCTCCCAGCATCGTGATTATAGCAACGGGTGGGATCCCAAACCTGGAAGGGTTTCAAGGATCCGAGCACTGCATCAGCAGTTGGGATGCAATCAGTGGCAATGCTTCACTCGGAACTAGGGTTATCATTTACGATGGCACGGGGCGTCAGGCTGCACCAATGGTCGCCGAACGTTCGAAACATGCCGGAAAAACGGTTCACTATGTCATGTTGGATGAAGTTCTCGCAAAAGAACTTGTTTATGCGGAACGGGTCATTTGGAGGAAACGATTTGCAGAAGAGGGTATTTTACCCCATGCCGAATTAAGCCTCGTGTCTGTTGAACGATCCGGAAACAATCTGCTCGGGATTTTCGCACATGAATTGACAGGCCAAATTTTGCGGTTTGAAGGAGATTCCGTGGTGATTGAATACGGGGCAGTTCCAATTACCGATCTTTATGATGGGTTACAAGATTTGTCTTCGAACAAGGGGGTTATGGATACTTCTGCTCTGATTCAAGGCCTTCCGCAACCCGGTTTGAAAGATGAAGGATTTGCACTATTTCGAATAGGCGACGCTTTGTCCAGTCGTGA
>Ga0066829_10000698_pt1 | contig 12753 bp, 18 predicted proteins | sample ETNtaG_22_FD_65498 | JGI IMG/M metagenome (GOLD analysis project Ga0066829, IMG submission 65498) | Marine microbial and viral communities from oxygen minimum zone, Eastern Pacific Ocean - ETNP201306SV43 | ecosystem: Environmental > Aquatic > Marine > Oceanic | place: Pacific Ocean: Eastern...
CGCGGCGAGGTTGTTGAGGTCCGTGGCCAAGCCGGGGTGTTCCGGCCCGAGGGCCTTCTCATCAATCGCCAGGGCGCGCTTGAAGAGCGGCTCGGCGTCGCCGTAGCGGCCTTGATCTTGGAGGGTGTTGCATTGATCGTATGCCGACCTAAGCGCATCGGACTGCGCCGCCGCCGTCCCCGGCCACGAAAACAACAAGATTACAAACAATACCGCCAATGTGCGCTTGGACATGATGCCCCCTATTCCCATCCACCCTTCATTCTTTTGCCCGCGTCACCAGAACGACTATAATTCCCTAGGGTCCCCACGTCCCAAACCCATCAGCACGGCAGCGATTAACCAGCATCCAAATGTGTTCCGCCAAGTCGCGACCCCGCCACTCGGCTAGTTCCTTCCTTATTTTTGCGTCCAATATATTGTCATCGCCCACCTCAAGGAGCTGGTGATTACGCTCATTCAGCTTATTGATGAACATATCAGCCGGCGTGGCGCTCAACTTGTCGCCGTTGCACTGGTCACAGGCGAGAACCAGGTTCCAAATCTTATCCTCGGCTATAAACGACCAAGGCACGACATGATCAACGTCGGAATTGTTCCTGACTGGTTCAGAGCAGTAGAAGCAACTGGGCTCCCCCCACGAAAGAAGGAAATTCCGATATCGCGTCAACGTGGACCGGGTTGGTTCCAGTCCTTGTATTTTCTCATACAGGCGTGGTGCCGACGTGAAGCTCTCCGTGAACTTAACCCATGCCCCGACGGCAAGAAGATCAAGTGTCTTGTGGTTTTCACGGAGAAACATCCGTTGTTTTTTGCCGATGATGATGTCCTCGCCATCAATTTTATAAAGACGCGGTTTGATCTTTCTACGTGCCACGGTATGGAAGCGAGGGATGACATCGTCAAATGCGTTTCCTGCCGTCCGTGCCACCAGTTCCCCGTACCGGTCAGAGTGCTGGTCGCGATACCTGCGCAGAGGCATTTCAGGTGGCAATCCGAGTTCATTTGTTTCGTTCCTGATGAATTTCATCACCACAGGATCTTTGTCGAGGACCGTTGCTTGCCTGATCTGGAAGCGGACCGTGATGGGCCAATAGAACTCGATGAACCTCTCGGCCAGCCACTCCCGAGAGATAACTTCTTCACCGTTGCCATGCTGAATGCCGAAGGCTGCCAAAGACCTTAGAAGAGCGAACTTGTATGAGTTCGTGTTCTGCCCACGGTCCATAATCTGGGTAACGGTCGATAAAAGGGAGCCGGACAACTCAGTAATCTCCCTTCCCTGGAATAATATTGCGGATGCCACCCCTGGGGTTTGCAACATCACCAGGATATCGAGGGATTAGGTGGATGTGGGCGTGCCCTACGGTCTGGCCAGCAAACTCGCCACAGTTCACGCCGACATTGAAGGCGCCTGTCTGGTGCTCCTTCTCAAGGTATGGCTTTAATTCGCGGAGCAAATCGAGGGCACTACTGTATTCCTCAACATCCAGATCGAAAATGGTAGCAACGTGCCGCTTTGGGATGACGAGTGCATGTCCCGGTGATACCGGGTATCCGTCGAAAATGGCAATGGCGTGGTCATTCTCCATAAGAATATCCCGATCTGGGTTGCAGAACGGGCATTTGCCGTCGGATCTCTCCTCCATGGTTTCCCCCGGGTGGTTTCCGCCATCTTACTTCTTTTCCTGTCTGTAGGAACATGCAGGGCGCGAACGAGATCCATGGGGGCTGGCTTCGCCGTCCCCGATATTTGTGCGATGTTCGCAAGCGATTTATTTTGGGCAGAGAACCAGGCAAGCGCTCTGCAAATCGCTGCCAATAAGCTGCCATTTTTGAATTCTAAGTACCAAAGGCCCAGCCGTTTCCGGCTAAGCCTTTGATTTTACTGGTAGACGCTGCGGGGTTCGAACCCACGACCCTCTGATTAAAAGGCAGTCCCTCCAGTTTTCATGTCCTTTACAGACAGGAGCAAATTAAGGCAGTTGCGGGCCCCCGCAACCAACTTCAAACGGCTTTCCTCAACTTGAGCATGGTAGGATCTTGAACAAATCCTGCCCCCACAACCAATAAAAACAATGGCTTAGCAGATAGCCACTGCTAGGCCATTTTCTTTGTGTCCGTATGGTGTCCGTTTTTGGGTGGGTCCCATTGAAGCCAACGGTTCTCCGAGATCGGGTATGATTGCGCCATGGTACGAAAAGTCGGATTCCCAAGACGGAGATATCGGTCGCCGGGTTGGATAGGATGGTCGGTCATCAGTGCAGACAGCATTTTTTGAATTTCTTGCCCGAGCCGCAGGGGCATGGATCGTTGCGACCGATGCTCTTAAAGCGGTTCACGTAGGTATCCGCAATCCCACCCTGGCCCCCCTGCTCATGCATCCGTTTCCTGGCAATGTATTCGTCGGAATATCCGTGCCAGGAACTCAAGGTGCCAATGGTGTCAGTGAACGGTCCAATCCGATACCGTTCCATCACCTCCATCGGATTGGATGTCGAATGAACTTGGTCCAAGCGTCGATCAAAATCTTCGCGCCGCAAAGCTGCGTAGGGAACCCATCCCAAATCAAAGAGGCGATATACATGGTTCGCGAGGTCACGGACATTCAACATGGCAACGCACTTGACCAACGGAACCCAGATGTAATCTTCACCTTGGGGCTGAAGACCGCTGAACCAGTTTGAAAGCTGCTGGTGGGCAACGTCACGAGGAATGTCACCACGAGCGACGAAGTACGCCCACACCTCCATCGCCCCCGCTCGCATGACATCGACCACATTCGGGTTGTTGATCAACCCGACGAGCCGGTCAACATCACCATCGAAGGTGCTGATGACGATGCTCGGAACCGTTTCCGTCAGGGCGTCGGAAAGAACATCATTAATCCGATCCTGATCTGCCTGAAGGAAATCCAGCAACACCGGGAATGCACGCTTATCCCCGATTTCGCCCAGGAGATGGACGATCAGGAAGATCGCCTGTTCCTCAGCGTCACTGAGAGGGGTGTTCTCGGTAAAACGGATGAGGATGCTCAGAAAGGCCGGTACGATATCGTCGCCAAGATCGAGGCACTTCCTGATCGTCTCCTCGGGAAGCTTCTCGGAATGAGCCAAGTTGTTGATGATCGGGGTGAGTTGCATGGTGACCAACTTCTGAACGAAAGATCGAAATTGGAGCCTACTATGATTTGGTCCCCGCTTCGAGCATCCTCACACCATGAGCTTCAATAAGAATTCACCCCGCCAAGTTGAATGCGGCGGTGGACGATTTCAGGGACGTTATCGATGGCCACTTCAAAACCGCGTCCGGATTCCCTCTTTCTCGCAGAACTGCGCGCTTTCCGGGGAGTCGATCCCGAAGAGCCGGATGCGTTGGCCGTGAATTTCGATCGTGTCACCGTCGATGATGCTTGCCACCCCGGCGATCTCGACCGCAGCGGGAGCAGGGAGCGCGGCGACCGTTGTGATCAGAAGGATTGCAGTCGTCCAAATTCCCCGCGCCATGGGCGATGTCCTATGCCAGCATCCAGCGATAGATACCGAGCACATTGATCGCCGTGAAAGCCCCTTGCAAAACCACGAGGCTCGGCTCCCGGTGCATCCAGCCGACCAGGATCCAGAGCAGCGACGAGATGAGGAACAGGACGAACCCGAAGCCGACCGCCCCGATGTTGGCCGCGATGAGTACGGCGCCCGCGACGCCGGCAGCGGTCCCGACCCACTTGGCCAGTTTGAGGAAACCCGGCTCCGGGCGTAAGCGTCTCACAACCGTCTCGCGGTCCAGACGACGCGCCCGATGATGTGCACCTCCTCGGCATCCCGCTCGTAGGTGTCGTATTCGGGGTTGACCGACTTGATGATCACCTTCGGCGGATCGGAGTTGGGCACGTGCTCGACGCGCTTCGCAACCAAGCCCATGCCGTCCCAGATGACGAAAATCCCGGGCGGCACCGGGATGCGCTGGCTGGTGTCGAGCAAGATGCGGTCCCCGCTTGAGAGCAAGGGATACATCGAATCGCCGTCGATGGTGATCATCCGGAGGTCGTCGGGCCGGACCCGGAACTCATGGCGGATGACGGGGTCCGGGAAGTACCAGATATCCTTGGTCTCCTCGAGCCCCTCGTGAAGGGCGCCCGGCCCGGCGGACACCCGGACGTCGATCTCGGGGATCGCGGAGAAGCCCTCCGGTAGAGCTTTAGAGGCCGGCGCCTCCACGACGCGCTCCAGACGCACGGGCTTCGCGCGCGGCTTGCGCGCGGGCCGCTTCTTGTGCCGGAGCTCTTCCTCGTCGCACTGGAGGTGCCGAGCAAGCGCCGCGCGGTCGTCCTCGGAAAGGACTTTCGGCGTTCCGCGATAGACGAACTGATGCAGGTACGCCGCGTTCCGCCCCATTGCGAGCGACGCATTCTTAAGGTCGGTCCCTTGGCCCTCGATCAGCTTCAGTACCTTGTGCCGAACAGTATCTAGATCCATCGGACCCTCCTTCACAATTGGATATAGGAAATTAACAATCTTTTCTCGTTGACGCAATAGGAAAATAGTGATTTGAATATTCCTATCATGCAGACGTTCACCCAACAGTTTCGCGAGGAGGTCGAAAGCTTCCTGAAGCGCACGGGCACCAAGCCCACCGAGTTCGGCCGCCAGGCGATCGGCGATCCGTCGCTGGTCCTCAATCTTCGCCGCGGCCGGTCTCCGACCCTCGCGACCGCTGACCGGATTCTCGGTTACATCCGCGAGAACGACCCGTCAGGCCAGAGGAGCCGCAGCCGATGACTGTGGAACAAGGATCACAGCGGACGCGCGTCCGGCACCTCAATCAGATCGAACTCGCCGAACGCTGGAACATCTCCAAGCGCACGCTGGAGCGCTGGCGCTGGATCGGCGAGGGCCCCGCGTACCTGAAGATCGGCGGCCGCGTGGTTTACCGCCTCGAGGACATCGAGGCCTACGAGGCCGAGAACCTTCGCGCCAGCACCTCGGTCGTGGCCGGGTCCCAGTGATGGCCGCGATGACCGCCGCGACGAACCCCTTCGAGGTCTTCGCCGACACCTACACGCCGCGCCCGGTCAAGGCCAGGCGGAAGCGGCCGGCCAACGGCCAGGCCATGTCGGCCAAGGACGAGCGCCTCGAGGAACGCAGCCGGCTCGCCGCCAATTACCGGCGCGAGGAAGCACGGAGAACCGCCGAGGCGCTGGCGTCTCCTCTGGGCAAACACCTGGCCTCTCTCCTTGCCGAGTTCGACAAGCTCACCATCGACGACGCCGACGTCATGATCGGCCGCATCGAGGCCCAGGACTGGCTGTTGCGAGCGGATGAGGACTTCCGCCGCCTGGCGCTTCGTTTGATCGATAAGCGTATCGGACGCATCCGCGGCGACGCCGGTCTCGTCGAACTGGACGACCCGCTGCCCGGCGACCCCGACAATGCCTTTTTCATCATCAAGCGGCTGCTGAGGGCGGCGTGATGGGCACGATTTCCATCAAATCCATGCTCGACGCCCATGTGGCCGCAAACGGCAAGACCTGGGGGCACGACCGGGATCTCACCGTCGGCGCCAGCGAGGTCGGCCAGTGCCTGCGCAAGACCTGGTTCGCAAAGAACGGCGTCGAACCCGATCCTGATTATGTCGATCGCTACGGCGCCAAGCTGCGCGGCGATCTTATCGAGAACCATCACTGGGAGCCGGGCATCCGCGGCCAATTGCCCAATGGCGTCGCCTTCCTGTTCGCAGGCCCGGAGCAGAAGACCCTGGTCGACGGGTATCTCTCCGCCACCAGCGACGGCCTGCTGGTCGGCGTCTCGCCTGACGCGCTGTCGCACCATGGCATCGACGACATCGGCGGCGACAGCTTGGTGGTCGAGTGCAAGAGCATTGATCCCCGCGTCGGCCTCAAGGACGCCAAGGCCGAGCACGAATTTCAGGTCCATTGCCAAATGGGCCTGATCCGGCACTGCACCGAGTACAGGCCGAATTTCGCGCTGATCTCGTACACGGACGCTTCGTTCCTCGACGACGTGACCGAGTTCGCGATCCCGTTCGATCCGGATATCTACGCGGCGGCCAAGGTCCGCGCCACCCGTGTCATGACGGCGGACACGTCCCTGGAATTGCCACCCGAAGGCAAGCTCGGCGGCGGCGGCGAGTGCCGCTTCTGCCCGCACCGAAGCCATTGCGCCGGCGATACCGTCGGCGCCATCCCCGAAGACAGGGAACCGCTCGGCGGCAATGCGCTCGCGGCCCTCAAGGACATGGTCAACGAGGAACAGGCAGCGCGGGCCCAGAAGGACGCCGCGGCCCGGCGCCATGCCGAGGCCCAGGAACGGATCAAGGAATTCTTGCGGGAACACCGGACCCGCAAGGTCGAAGGCGACGATTGGTCGGTGACCTACTTCCCGGTCAAGGGACGCATGTCCCTGAACAAGAAGGCCTTAGAGGCAGCCGGTATCGATCTCTCGCCGTTCGAGACGCCGGGAGATCCCGGCGAACGCCTCACCATCAAGCTCAGGTAACCGTGAAAGGAGCCATGTAAATGATAAACGTACCTGCGACACAGACCAATGGCGGCGCCGTCGCCGCCGCCGACAACTACAACCCCTACGCCGCCTATGGCGAGCAGGCCACCGGCGGCGCCCGCAACATCATCAAGTTCCGCAAGGGTCGCTTCTTCTACGGCCAGGACGACATCGAGATCCCGCTCGGCACCCGGCTGATCGCCAACATGCCCGGCGCCAAGGTCGGATGGGTCCGCTGGCGGGACGGCAAGCCCACCGACGAGGTGATGGTGCTGATCGGCGATGGCGTGGCGCCGCCAAGGCGCAACGAACTTGGCGACGAGGACCGCAACCTGTGGGAGACCGATGACCGCAGCGATCCCAAGGACCCCTGGCAGTTCACCAACCACTTGCCGCTGAAGGGTCCGGAGACCGGCGAGGAGTTCCTGTTCGCCACCAGCACCCGCGGCGGCATCGGGGCCATCGGGGCGTTCGCCAAAGACTACGGCACCGCCTACCGGCAGAAACCCGGCAAGCTGCCTGTCATTGAATTGCGGGCATCCGACTACGCCCATCCCAATAAGGCCTATGGCCGCGTCGACGTGCCGGTCTTCGAACTGGCCGATTGGGTGGACGAGGCGGACCTGCTCAGTGCCGAGGCTGGTGACCGGACCCGAGAAGAACCGGCCCCCGAACCCGAGAGAGCGGCCGGCGCCTCCAACAGCGCGAACCGTACCGGCGCCGGCCACCGCACCAGGTTCTAGACCCGATACGTTGGGTGGGGGCGCTCTAACGCCTCCGTCCAACCCCGCACCAACCCACAGGAGCAGGATCGTGCGTGAACGATCTTATCAGGAGTCCGCAGATTTTCTCGCCGATTTCTTCGGCGTGACCACCGAGCACGCCGTCGAGTTGCGTTCGTTCACCAACCGGAGCGGCGATGGCCCGACGCGGCCCCTGTTCACCCGTGATGTCGAAATGATCGCGGCGCACTGCGCCAGGTGGAACCTGGAAGGGCGCGGCATGTTCTTCGGCGCTTGCACCCGCGTCACCGGGTCGCACACCGGGCGGCGGGTCGATCTCGCGGAATGCCCGGCGCTCTGGGCCGACATCGACACCGGCAAAATGGGCATGGACAAGGACACGGTCGTTTCCGCGCTTCGTCCCCTGCCATTTCCGCCGTCCGTGATCATCGACAGCGGCGGCGGCCTGCATGCCTATTGGCTATTCAGCGAGGCCATCGACGTGAGGGCTGACGTTGAGGACGCGGAGACCACCGAAGAGGCGATCACCAGCGCCTTGAAGCAACTGGCCGGGATCTGCGCCGGCGATCTCAATGTCTGTGACCTGGCTCGCGTGATGCGCCTGCCCGGCACGATGAACACCAAGACCGACGTCATGGAGGCCAACGCCGGTAAACCCGCTCAGTGCCAAGTTCTCGAAGCCACCTGGGCGCGCCACGAGTTCGACGACCTGGTCGAATGGCTGGATTGGCAGCGGCCCGTGGTCGAACGTCCCGTGCGCGACGAAGCTTCCCAAAAAATCCAACACGACAATCCATACCTCGCCGCCGCCAAGCGCTTAGGTTTCAAGCCGCCGATTGACGTTGAGCAGGCGTTGGCCGCCGTGACCTATCTAGGCGAAGGCGATACCGGCATTCACCAGACGCAGTTGCGCGTTTCCGCCTCCCTGGCATCGCAGGGCGTCGACGAGGACGAGATCGTGGCCCTGCTGTTGGACGCCACCCGCGCCGCCGCCGGACGCCATGGCGCCACCTGGAACTGGAAGCGCGAAGAGGCGGCGATCCGACGGATGATCGCCTCGGCGCGGGAAAAATTTGGAGACAGGTCTCAGGAGCGCGTCGTCAGCCTGGCCAAGGCCCGCGAGAAACGCGCCGCCGGGAAGGCTTCCGCGATCGCCGGCGACGGCACCGCCCAGCCGGAGTCCGCCAAGAAGACCAAGGCCGCGCAGGCGCACTTGATCGCCCAGGTCGGCGAAGCCGCCATCGCTCATTGGAGCGATCACCGCGGCGTGCTGATGCTGACCCAGGGACAAGCCTGGACTTACGCCGACGGTTTCTGGCGGGCCTTCGACGACGAACTCGATCACATCATGCGGACCACCATTCAGGGCGTGGTCCGCGCCATGGGCCAAAAGACCTCGCCCCAGCTCCTGAACGCCGCCTGGCGCTATGTCATGGAGCATCCCGGCCTTCTGCGCGAGGGGATCGAATGGGATTCCGCCGGCGTCATCGTCTGCCGCAACGGCGCCATCGATCCCAGAACCCGGGAAGTGCGCGGCCATTCGGAAACCAATTATGCCACCTACGGGATCGAAGCCGGCATCGACGCCGCGGCAACCTGCCCCATCTGGTTCGGCTTCCTGGAGACCGCCTTCGGCAATCTCGAGACAAACGAGCGCCTGGCCGTTATCGATACCCTGGCCGAATGGTTCGGCTCGGCCCTGGTGCGGAGCAAAAGCCGCGAGATGACCAAGGGTCTGATCGCCTACGGCCCGTCGCGAACCGGCAAGACGCAGTTGGCGCAGGTGCTCCGCGCCCTGATCGGCGGTAACGCCACGGGCATGCGGGCTCGCGACCTGGAGGAGCATTTCGGGATGCAGCCGCTGATCCGGGCCTCGGCCTGGATCGCCGATGATGCGGTCAGTAGCGGCGAGTTCCTGGACGCTGAGCGCTACAAGGTCATCGTCACCGGCGAGCCGGTCAGCATCCCGCGCAAGAACAGGGATAACTGGGAAGGTTGCCTCGACATCGCGGTCTGCCTCACCGCCAACCATCTGCCCCGGGTCAAGGACCAGTCGCACGCGGTCTACAACCGCTCCATCGTGCTCCCCATGACCGTCGAGCACGACGAGACGGCGGCCGAGGAGAAATCGATCTCCGAGCGGGTGATAGAGGCCGAGCTGGGCGGTGTCCTCAATTGGGCGTTGGAGGGTTATGCCCGGCTAGCCGAGCGGCGGTATTTCAATCCACCCAGGGTCATGCGCGAGGCCGTCGGCATGTTCGAGCACGACAACAACCCCATCGGTGCTTGGCTGGCCACGGCGGTGGAGCCATCGGGCGGCATGATGGTCGATCGCCGCGACCTGCTGTCCTCCCTCAACGGCTGGATGATCTCGGAGTTCGGCCAGGACGCCAAGCCCTTCGGTGGACGCACGGTGTTCCCGGCCATCCGCCGCGCCATGCCGGAGGCTGGAGACTACAAGACCAATGGCCGTCGCTATGTCACCGGGGTGAAGCTGACCGACGAGGGCATCAGCTACATCCACGAGTTCGCCGACAACAACTACGGCAAGCAGGCCGGTTCCGGCGAGGCCGACAATTTCATCAACAGGATGTTCCAGGGCCCGAACGCGGGCCGCCCTCAGGGCAAGGAGCCGAGGTTCTGATGGCCACATTCGCATCAGAAATGGGCTCTTCGACCTGCCCTAAATCAGTGTCTTTGAGGGCACTTCGGCTCCGGCGCCCTCAGCGCGAGGGCACTTCGATGTGCCCTGGAAATGAGAAGTGCCCTGCAATGTGCCCTGACCACGACCCATTGAGAAATAACGGCTTTTTGCTGCTTTGGGCAGATAAGGGCACTTCTTTTCTATTTAGTCCAAAACATGAAAAAGGAGGTAATAAATGAAAAAGTATAGGGGGGTAATACGCGCGCGCGAGAACTGCCCTGGCCTGGTGGGGTCGTCGTGAGCGCGGTCGCGCACGGCGGCGGCGCACGCAGGGTCGGAGAGCCGCTGATCCCCCGCGTCATGGGCCAGGTCGCCGGGGCCGCCAAGGCCTTCGAGAGCCGCTGGACCCTCACCGCCCTCAAGCGCGTCGATGCCGACCTGCACCGGCTCTTCAACGAACAGCAGGACCTCTATCACCAAGCCCTGATCACCGGCAGCGACCGCGAAGTCGAGGAGCAGGCAGCCGCCATGTGCCGGGGTTGGGCGGCGATTGCCCGGGCTATGGAAACGGCAGGGGTCGAAGACGACGCCTACCTGCTCGGCTTTCACGGAGCGACCGGAACCAGGGTCGCCATCGGCGAACAGAAGCACGCCATCGCCAGGGTGCGGGAACTGCACGGCGACAAGGTTGTCTGGATCACCCCGGACGAGGTGGCGGCGCTGGTCGGCGGCATGGAACTTCTCAAGGCCGCGAAAGGCGTCTTCCCCGACGCGGAGGTCATCAACCTCTACCCGAATGAACCGGCAAAGGAGGATACGTGATGACGCACGCGTAATCGCGGCAACGCCGCGTTCAAGCGGACGGCGACGGTGTTCTTGGCAGTCCCCCGCCGCCGCCCTGACCACGATGAACCGAAAGGGAAACACCATGGCTACGACGACTCTGCTCAAAACGGGCAATGAGGCAAGCGGCTTTCGATCGGCCGCGACAATATCAACGGAGGAATCTCTTGTTCCCAATCCACAACCGAAGCTCGCCCGATCGCAAGTGCGGGCGGTGAACTGGCGTCCAGTACCGGACTGGCCAGAGTATGAAGTTTTTTCCGCAGGCGATGTTCGTCGGGTCGGACGAGCGTCCGGCGCCAAGCCCGGCCGTATCCTGCGGCAGCTTCTCAACAAGGGGACCGGATACTATTCGGTTTACCTCTCGAGCCACGCGAACCAGAAAAGGATCGATGTTCACCGATTGGTGGCGCTGGCGTTTCTTGGACATCAACCTTCTTCGAAGCACCTCGTGACCCATATCGATGGTTCGAGGACGAACAATCGTGTCGAAAATCTTCGGTGGGCAACACAGGCGGAAAACCTGCAAGACTGTTTTGCCCACGGTACCGCCCTCATAGGCTCCAAGAACCCAGCTGCGCTGATCATGGAAATTGACGTCCTCGCCATCCGGCGGATGAAGGCAATGGGAATTCCACGCCCAGTAATCGCTAATGGTTACGGCCTCCATAAGAGAACGGTCTTTGCGATCCTGGCTCAAACAAGCTGGGGGCATGTGCAATGAGAAAGCTGGCATTGGACCTTGGCTCGCGCACGGGTTGGTCTCACATCGATGACAGTGGTGTGATCTCCAGCGGTGTAACGGAATTCAGGAATGATCGCTGGCAAGGCGGAGGTATGCGATTTCTCCGCTTCAGAAGCTGGCTCGACGAGATGCATCGGCTAACGGGAGGATTTGAAGTTGTCGCCTATGAGCAGGTCCGACGGCACGTCGGTGTCGATGCTTCACATGTCTATGGAGGATGGTTAGCCATTCTGTCCGTATGGTGCGAAAGCAAGGGTATCGCCTATCAAGGTGTTCCCATTGGGACCATCAAGCGCTTCATCACCGGCAAAGGGAATGCAAGCAAGGATGCAGTCATCGCCGCCGTCCAGTCTCGGGGATTCGCACCGGCCGACGACAACGAAGCGGATGCACTCGCCATCCTGCTCTGGGCAATCGAGACGCAGGGAGGCGTGCGATGACCAGGGCAAGACTCCCCAACCGGCGGCCCAACGAGACCGTCCAGTTGATGTTCAACGACACCCGCTACGCGGTGACCGTCGGCTACTACCCGGACACCGGCTGCATCGGCGAGGTGTTCACCCACGGCGCCAAGGTCGGCTCCAACATGGACGCCATCCTGGACGACGCCTGCGTGGCGCTGTCCCTGCTGCTCCAGCACGGCGTCGAACCCGCCGGCCTTGCCGCCAGCATGGGCAGGCCGGGCGGCGACGGCGCGCCGGCCTCGATCATCGGCGCCCTCGCCGATCTCCTGGCGGAAAAGACCGTGGCTCGGACTGCGGCGGGAGGTGTGTCATGAACGGCGAGATGATGCTCAAGCACGCCGCCGGCGTGGTCGAGAACCGGCGCCGCCGGTACGGCGAGCCCCTGGACCTGTTCGATCATATCGCCAAGCGCTGGTCCCTGGTGCTCGGAACGAAGGTCACGCCGGCCCAGGTGGCGATGTGTCTGATCGACGTCAAGATGGCGCGCCTCGTCCACGATCCTAAACACCTGGATTCCACCGTCGATGTCGCCGGCTACGCCGCCATGTTGAGGGAGGTGCAGCGATGAGGTGGCATCCGAAGGGATTCGGTGGCGAGCGCCGGTCCGCCGAGCAGGTCAAGCGGGATGGCTGGCGCGAGCAGGGCATGTTGGCCGTCTCGGTGGATGACGACCGTCTCACCTGGCCGGAGAAGGAAGTGGTCCGCCAGCTGGGCGAGAAACTCTACGGCAAACTGAGGGAGGCGATCCATGGCTGAGCGGAAGAAGCGCAAAGCCACGGCTAACCGTCAAAGCGGC
>Ga0066829_10000707_pt1 | contig 12631 bp, 10 predicted proteins | sample ETNtaG_22_FD_65498 | JGI IMG/M metagenome (GOLD analysis project Ga0066829, IMG submission 65498) | Marine microbial and viral communities from oxygen minimum zone, Eastern Pacific Ocean - ETNP201306SV43 | ecosystem: Environmental > Aquatic > Marine > Oceanic | place: Pacific Ocean: Eastern...
AATTTTGTATGGGCATGATTACATCTGAATCTTTTGGTTTGTCCTTAAGCCATTCCTGTAGTTTAATGAAAGCTTCTTTAGACATCCCATGATCCCAAGTTATAAATTTTCTCATTAGTTTTGTTTTTATAGATTATTCATAAATTACGATTCCTCATTTTCTATTCTTTCTATTAGTTCTAATGGATTGGAATGCTCGACCTTGGTGAGCCTAATTGCTTGTTCTACAGTCTGTTCCTTTTTTGTTGTTATCACATAGGGCATCACCAAGCTCGGTTTTAGCTTTCCGGCATTATCTTTAGAAATAGAATCTGGTTCTTGCTGATGGGTCTTTTCTTCATTTTCTATTTTCTCAATTAGTTCTAATTGTTTCTCTCTCTCTTTTTCCCTCATTGCTTCTTCTTCAGTCTGTTTCTTTTTTATCGTGACCACAATAGGGTCTTTTTTATCTGTCATCTGATCACCATCTATCCCAATTTTCCTATTGCCATTTTTGGTAATCGACTTCACCTCGGCCCATTTTTTTGGATAAATCAAACCTTCTGCATTGAATCCAATTGTTTTCAATTGTTGGGTCCATAACAACTTTAGGATCAATGTACGAAACGCATTCAACATCATATTGTTTCTGGACACCTGATTGCCCCATCAAAACCATTACCAGTGCAGTTCCAAGAATACCGATGAGTAGGCTTTTAAAGTCGATTGATTTCATGACCGATCCTTTGATTGAGGTATTTTGTTCTTTCCCTTTCGATTTTGTGGAAACTTAAATTTACATTTATCGCCATTTATCAATAGATCACCTCTTGCTGTGATCAAATAATCATCTTTTGAAGGGACGCCTGAACAAGAAACAGGGATTCTTGGTGTTGTTTGATACCTCTGACATCCGGAAAAAACAATTGAAGTTGAAAGTAAAACTAATGTTGATAAGAAAAAAAATCTCATGATTGATCCTTTGATTGATGTTTATGGAAAACCTATATTTGCCAGATCCTGGATATCGGGTCAATGGAATGGGCCAATGCCTGAAAGAAGGGATTATTTAATGAGATTGCTTGAAAGGAAGGAATAGAATCCATGCCGAGTCCGGGTTCAGGTTCAGCCTCCTGATTCCATTAGATGCGAAATTGGCTAAATTTCAAGAAAAATGGGGACCACAGAACAAAATCTGGGAGAGAAAAAGGGGAGGGAAAACCTCTCCGCAGGGACTACCCGGGCGCCTAGGTGATATTTGTTCTCAGGACCCTTTAAATAGACATAAAATCTGACAGAACATAATTCATAACCCTCAATATTTTTGTTGCATTACCTTTGTCCTGAGGCTTATGGTGACATTTTTTTGTGCGAGTTTTGTGCGATTTCAAGACCGGTTTACCCCCTATTTTTGCCTCTGCGCGAGTTTTTTTGATATTTCAGGAGATGGGAGAATATCAAGATTATTTATTGAAATCATTGAAAATTATTGGTGGCCAGAGGTGGAATTGAACCACCGACACACGGATTTTCAGTCCGTTGCTCTACCGACTGAGCTATCTGGCCTTGGAGGAGATAGAAAGGTTTTTTTCAAACACATGAATATTCTAGATTTCTGATTAGCAATCAAGTCAAAATTCTGTTTTATTAAGGTTTAGCAAGCAGAATACGAACGATCAAAAGCCGGCGACAAACACAAGTTAGACTGCATTCACTAATGGACAAAAACAAAAATCAGTCAAAGGGAAACACCATCTCAATGAGCCGAGAAACACGAACGGTTCAGGCATTGGGTTTTGAAGATGAATCCAGTGGTGCATTGGTTCCTCCAGTTCATTTTTCAACCACCTTTGCCCGGGATGCAGAAGATTATCAAACTCCTCAGGGAAGAAGTTACCTCCGTTGTGATGGAGCCACGCAGGAACTGGCAGAAGCCATATTGGCAGATCTTGAAAGTGCGGAAGAATCAATGGTGTTTTCCTCGGGAATTGCTGCATGTACTGCCCCTTTTCATGGATTGAAACAAGGAGAACATGCACTGATTTCCAGGACCCTTTATCATGGAGTATTGAGTTTTGTGAAGGAGTTTTCTGAATCCTGGGGCATCCTGATCGATTATTTTGAAACAGGAAACCTGGAAGAATTGGAGCAGAAACTGATTCCAGGCGAAACACGGTTGGTCTGGTTGGAAACACCAGCGAATCCAACCTGGGCCATAACGGACCTTGAAACGGCTGCCAAACTCACACATCAAGCAGGTGCTCTCCTCGCAGTTGATTCGACAGTAGCAACTCCTGTATTGACCCGGCCGCTCGAGCTTGGAGCTGATCTGGTTTGTCATTCTGCGACCAAATACCTGAATGGACATTCTGATGTTCTTGCTGGTTTTCTGGCAGTTCGCGATCCATCTCTGGAACTCTGGAGGAGGGTCAAGATGCATCGGAAATTCGGAGGTACGGTTCTGGGTTCCATGGAAGCCTTCCTGCTAATCAGAGGAATGAAAACACTACACCTGAGGGTTCAGAGACAGAGTCAAAATGCTTTGGAACTTGCCCGTTACCTGGAGGCTCAAGGTTCCATCAATTGGGTTTTTTATCCTGGATTGGAATCGAATCCTGGGTACCCTATTGCCAAAAAACAGATGCAGGGAGGATTCGGAGGAATGCTTTCCTTCCTGGTCTCAGGAGGGAAGAAAGAAGCTCTGGAGGTTCTTTCAAGGGCCCAGGTTTTCAAACGCGCCACCTCTCTTGGAGGAGTTGAAAGTCTGATCGAACACCGTAAATCCAGTGAAACGGTGGAGACGGAAACGCCGGACAACCTGATCCGTATGTCGGTTGGCATTGAAGCTGTGGAGGATCTGCTTGAGGATCTAAGGCGAATGCTTCAAGTTTAAAAAAAATTCACGATCCCACATCAACGTTCAACATTGAGGAACCATGTTTTATGAACCCGTCAAGCAGGATCACGGACTCCCCAAGAATCCTTTCAACAGCTTGGTCATTCCAAGACCCATCGGCTGGATCAGCAGCATCGACCCGGAAGGCGTCGTGAACCTGGCGCCTTACAGTTTTTTCAACGCAGTCTGTTATCGGCCCCCGACCGTGATGTTTGCATCCGGAGCAGGAAGTCATGATGACGGGCTCAAGGATTCTCTTAGAAATGTAGAAGCCACTGGAGAATTCGTCTGCAACCTCTCCACCTGGGCAACCCGTGAGGCAATGAACCAAAGCTCTGCTTCAGTAGGACCAGATGTCGATGAATTGAAAATGTCCGGGCTGAATGCCCTGCCCTCGAAACTCGTCAAGCCTCCAAGGGTCAAGGAAGCTCCGGTGCATCTGGAATGCAAACACATCCGTAGTGTTGACCTGCCCAATTGGAGTGAAAAAGACCGTTATGTGGTGGTGTTTGGAGAAGTAATCGGGGTCCATATTGATGACCAGTACATCACCGAGGAAGGTTTGGTCGATGTGGATCAGATGAAACCGATCGGACGTCTCGGCTATGATGATTACACGCTGGTTGGAGGAGAGACGATTTTCACGATGAAACGTCCGGGCTGAAACCCTTTCAGCAGTTCATTTTGTAAGACATAGATCCATTAGGCCCCAGATATGATAGAGTTTGCCAAATCTGAAAATTCTTTCCGGCGTGTCCTGGTGTTCCAAGAGAAAAGTCCTTGAGAGCAAAGGATCACACCCTGACTTAAGATCATGGAAAAGAATTCGCCGAACATGAATGCATCGCAAAAATCCTGGACGCTAAATTGTTTTTTGCCCATCCGCATGCTTCTTGCCAACGTGGGCTCCATGAAAACGCCAAACCAGATTTTCTTCAGGGATCATTCATCTGATGCACTTGGGAATTGAATCCACGTTTCATAAAAATGAAGATTAGAGAGAGTTTCTCTCATGAGCTTTAAGATCGAACCAAAATGAAAGAATCAAAAGCCCGGACGGTCTACCGCGGGGACTACACTCCCCCAGATTTTCAGGTTTCCAAGGTTGAACTCGACGTGAGGCTTTTTGAAGAGGAAACCATCGTCATCAGTCATTTGAAGGTCAAAGCCCGAGAACCAAATGCTCCAAGTCCCAAACCCCTGATCCTCGATGGGGAACAAATGGAACTGCTTGAAATCAAACTCGACGGTCAGCCCCTTCATACCCGACATTACAGCATCGATTCGGTTTCCCTGACCCTTCCTTCTGTTCCAGATGTTTTTGACCTTGAAATCAAAGTGCGTATCCATCCTGAACAAAACACGAGTCTCGAAGGACTCTATCGTTCCGGTACAATGTTCTCTACCCAGTGTGAAGCAGAGGGCTTCCGCAGGATCACCTATTTCCCAGACCGTCCGGATGTGATGGCATGTTACCGAACCCGAATCGAAGCAGATTCAAAACTATATCCAGTATTGCTGTCCAACGGGAATCCGATCGATTCCGGAGTTTTGGAAGAAGGAAGGCACTGGGCTCTCTGGGAAGACCCCTTTCCCAAACCCGCCTACCTGTTTGCCATGGTCGCTGGAGAACTGGAATGCCTGGAAGACCGCTTCATGACTCAATCAAACCGGGAAGTCGGATTGAAAATCTTTGTCGAACCTGGAAACCTCGGTCGGACACCGCATGCGATGCAAAGCCTCAAGGAATCGATGGAATGGGATGAGCGGCGTTTCGGCAGGGAATACGACCTGGATCTGTTTATGATTGTTGCGGTTGATGATTTCAATTTCGGTGCAATGGAAAACAAAGGACTCAACATCTTCAATTCCAGGCTGGTGCTCGCTTCTCCTGAAACCGCAACCGACCGGGACTACAACCTCGTTCAGGGAGTGATCGCTCACGAATATTTTCACAATTGGACCGGTAACCGCGTCACCTGCCGTGACTGGTTCCAGCTCAGCCTGAAAGAAGGTTTGACGGTTTTTCGGGATCAGGAATTCAGTGCAGACATGAATTCCCGGGCGGTACAACGCATCAACGACGTCAACCTGCTGAGAACCCACCAGTTTCCTGAAGACGCAGGCCCAATGAGCCATCCGGTGAGACCTGATTCATACCAGGAAATCAACAACTTCTACACCCTGACCGTTTATGAGAAGGGAGCAGAAGTGATTCGCATGATGCATACCCTGCTGGGCGAGGAGGGTTTCCGGAAGGGGATGGACCTCTATTTTGAACGCCATGACGGACAGGCCGTCACCTGCGAGGATTTTGTCTCGGCCCTCGAGGATGCAAATGGATTCGACTTGAGGCAATTCAGGAACTGGTACCGTCAATCCGGAACGCCGAAGCTTGAAGTCAGTGGGGCATACGACCCGAAACACAAAACCTACACACTCAAGGTAATGCAATCCTGTCCGGACACTCCCGGCCAAAAAGGATTCGGCAACATCAATACTCCTGATTCAAAGCCGAATCCCGGCTCCATCCTTCAAAAAAATCCTTTCCACCTGCCCCTCAGGATCGGACTTCTTGATCCGGATGGAAACGCCCTGCCATTGAAACTAAAGGATCATACCCCGGATGCAAACCTGCAGACCCTTGAGATCCGAGATACTGAAGAGGAATTTGTCTTCGAGGATATAAATCATCTTCCGATCCCATCTCTGCTCAGGCATTTTTCTGCACCTGTCGATCTGATTTTCAACTATACCGATGCGGACCTGGCATTCCTCTCGGCACACGATTCTGACGAGTTCAACCGTTGGGAAGCAGGACAGCAATTGATGCTTCGCAGTTTTATGTCCCGGATGGATGCCGCAAAAACCAACCAACCGCTGCAGTTTCCAGAAACTCTGCTTCAGTCTTTCAGGAACCAGTTGGCAATCACCGAAAACAGTGACCCCTCACTGCTGGCACAGGCGCTCAGCTTGCCTTCAGAAAGTTATTTGGGAGAGAAGATGGACGTCATTGATGTCGAGGCTGTCCATCGGCTGCGTCAAATGATGCTCCAAGAACTCGCCCTGCAACTGGAAGAGGATTGGAACCGTCTCTACCAAAGCATGAACGATAAAGGGCCATACCGTCTGGATCCCACTGCAGTAGGCCGACGTAAGCTGAAAAACCTATGTCTCGATTTCCTGGTCCGCGCCGACAGCAAAAACGGTAGGAAAGCCGCATATGAACAGTTCGAAACTTCCTCGAACATGACTGACACCATCGGAGCCCTATCTGCACTCAATGACTCTGAGGCAGAAGAACGGGAAGCCGCGATGGCAAAGTTTGAAAAGAAATGGCTTGATGAACCGCTGGTGCTAGACAAATGGTTTGCCCTGCAGGCCACCTCAAACCTGCCTGGTACCTTGGAAAAGGTAAAAACCCTGACCCGTCATACGAGGTTTGATAAGAATAACCCAAACCGAATCCGATCCGTAATCGGTGCCTTCTCCATGAGCAATTTTACAGGATTTCATGATGCTTCCGGAAATGGTTACTGTTTTCTTGCCGACTCGGTAATTGAGTATGACCAGAGCAATCCGATGGTCGCAGCCCGTCTTGCAGGTGCCTTCAACCGCTGGAGAAAATTTGACCCGAAACGCCAGGAATTGATGCAAAGACAGATGGAACGCATTGGAGCCGTCCAAAAACTTTCAGGGGATGTAAGGGAAATCATCACCAAAACCCTGCAGGCCCCTGCAGGAGGGCAATCTCAGGAGGAACGATGAAGCATCTCAAAAACTGGTTCCAGAAGCACAAGATCACGGAAATCGAATGCATCATCCCGGATTTGACTGGAATTGCACGAGGGAAGATCATGCCTGCCGACAAATTCCTGCGTAATGAAGGACTCCGCATGCCTGAAGCCGTTTTTCTGCAGTCGGTGACGGGAGAGTGGATCCCCTATGAGGATTTGTTTGATGTCGATCCTGCCGAAATCGACATGCAGCTTTGTCCCGATCCCTCCACCACCTGCCTCGTTCCCTGGGTGGAGGAACCCACCGCCCAGGTCATTCATGACTGTATCCACCATGATGGAACCCCGGTCGAGCTTTCTCCACGTAACGTGCTCAACAGGGTTCTCAAAAGTTATGAAGAACACGGACTGAAGCCAGTCGTTGCACCGGAGTTGGAATTCTACCTGACGAAAATCAATAAAGATCCAGATTATCCTCTGACTCCTCCTGTAGGCCGTTCAGGACGTCAGGAAGTCACAGGTCAGTTTTACGGAATCGACGCCTTGAATGAGTTCGATCCGCTGTTTGAGGAAATGTATGCTTTCTGTGAAGCACAAGAGTTGGAGATCGATGCACTGACCCATGAATCCGGGAGTGCACAGATGGAAATCAATTTCAACCACGGCGATCCCCTGCGTCTTGCAGATCATGTCTACCTTTTCAAACGCACGATGCGGGAAACTTCCATTCGTCACAAAGTCTATGCGACCTTCATGGCAAAACCGATGGAAAATCAGCCTGGGAGTTCCCTGCACATCCATCAAAGCCTGTTGGATGTGAAAACCGGCAAGAACATCTTTTCCGATCAAAAAGAACGAGACAGTAAAACATTACGCCATTTCATTGGGGGGCTGCAAAAATACATTCCTCTGGCAATGCCCATGCTTGGGCCGAACGTCAATTCATACCGGCGTATCATGCCTGACAATTCGGCACCCATCAATGTCCACTGGGGACATGACAACCGGACGACGGGATTCCGGATTCCCATCAGCGACAAAAACAATCGGCGCATCGAAAACCGGATCGCAGGTGCTGATGCGAACCCCTATCTTGCAATTGCCACTTCACTCGGATGTGGTCTGCGTGGAATCCTGGAAGAACTGGAACCCACCCCTCCTGTGTCTGGAAGCGCCTATGAACATGACTTCTCACTTCCCCGCAGCCTCGAAGAAGCCTTAAGAGAAATGGAGGAAAGTGAGGCCCTGCATGATCTATTTACAGAAAAATTCGTCCGGGTCTACTGCTCCCTGAAAAGAGCAGAATACGATGCATTTTTCAGCGTCATCAGTACCTGGGAACGTGAATACCTTCTGCTCAACGTTTGACCCAGAACATTACAAACACGAATACCTCTATGAACACCCTGGAATTACAGCAAAGCGACAGTACCCATTACCTGCATCCTTTCACCGATTCCAAGGCCCTCTCCAAAAAGGGGGCAAGGGTAATCACAAAAGCAGAAGGAATCTACCTTTGGGACTCGGACGGTAATCGACTGCTGGACGGGATGGCAGGGCTCTGGTGCGTCAACGTAGGTTACGGACGTAAAAGACTCGCAGAAACTGCCATGCGTCAATTGGAGGAACTTCCCTACTACAACACGTTCTTCCAGACAACTCACCCCCCCGCAGTGGCCCTATCAGAAAAACTGGCGGAGCTGGCGCCACCAGGTTTCAACCGTGTCTTTCTCGTCAATTCAGGATCAGAGGCCAACGACACCGTTCTGCGCATGATCCGACGTTACTGGTCCCTCCTGGAACAACCGGAACGCCGTGTCGTCATCAGCCGCATCAACGCCTACCACGGTAGCACCGTTGCCTCTGCGAGCATGGGTGGGCAGTCATTCATTCACAAGATGGATGGTCTCCCGATTCCAGACATCGAACACATCGAGGAACCTTACTGGTATGCCAAGGGTGGAGAACTCACTCCAGAGGAGTTTGGCCTCAAAACTGCCCAAGATCTGGAAAAGAAGATCCTGGAAGTTGGAGAACATCGTGTCGCCGCTTTCATTGGAGAACCAATTCAGGGAGCTGGTGGAGTGATCGTTCCTCCTGAGACCTACTGGCCTGAAATCCAAAGGATCTGTAAAAAACACGGAATCCTCCTGGTTGCTGACGAAGTTATCTGTGGATTTGGTAGACTCGGAGAATGGTTCGGCAGCCAGTACTTCGGACTGGAACCGGACCTGATTCCGATCGCCAAAGGGCTTTCCTCAGGCTACCTACCCATTGGCGGAGTTCTCGTTCATGACCGTGTCGGAAACGTGCTCCACGAAAAAGGAGGAGAATTCGCACATGGATTCACCTACTCCGGCCATCCTGCCTCCTGCTCGGTGGCCCTGGAAAATCTGAAAATCCTCCAGGAGGAAGAACTGGTGGAAAAAGTGAAAAACGAAACCGGCCCCTACCTCAAACAACGTTGGCAGGAATTCAACAGTCATCCCTTGGTTGCTGAAGTCCGTAATGCAGGACTGCTTGGAGCAATCGAACTCTCCCCGGACAAAGAACGCCGTGCACGTTTTGATGATCCAGGGAAAACAGGCTATCTCTGCCGGGACTTCTGCTTCAAAAACGGCCTCGTGATGCGATCCGTCAATGACACCATGATCATCTCTCCACCACTGATCATCTCCACAGAACAAATTGATGAAATGTTCGAACTCGCATGGAAATGTCTTGACGAAACAGCAAAGTTAACAGGAATTATTTGAAATCCTTACTTCAAAAAAAAAATTAGGGAAACCAAAAATCCCCTTTACATTCAAAAGAAATTGAAGTGTTTAGGGGTCTGTTTAATTGATTCCAGAAAACTCCATTATTTTGCTTCAGTAATAGCTCAAAATCCCGATACCAGGCCAGTAGCATTCACCGCGAAGAGGGTTCCAGCCGAATTCGAGCCCAAGCAGTTGAAGGCGGATGCCCTCAGCCGAAGAGAAGATGATACCAAGCACCCCATAGAGGGAGAACTGCCACCCGGTGTTGCTGGGAGTTTTGGCAAAAAGGGCTCCGTCGACAGGATAATCCTTGCCAATGGCGTTAGGAGGAAGCCCGAATGGAAGGTTTCCTGCGGAACGCATGAGATGGGAAATGAAGGTGTTGCTGTTCGGTCCAGGCCAAACCCGGTAGTTCCAGGCAAAAGGATAATTTTCTGCCGCTTCACGGATTAGAGGTATTGCCTGTTCTGCTTCCACTCCTGTGATTTCTCCGAGCAGCACGGGTTCTTCCCCATACCAGTAGCGGGCCGGATCGCCCCAATGGACATCCACCGAAGACTGACTGCTGAACAGTCTCCAGCCGATCACCTGGAAAATCTGGAAAGACTTCCCATTTTTTTCCTTAAGCGCCAACCAACTGTGAACCCCAAACGCTCCACGCCAGTTGAAGGATCGTGCATAATAAACCCGGACAGATGCTTCTGGGAAGTTATCCGGAGAAGGAGCCGTTCCAGAACTCTCACGGCTGGCAACACTCCAGTGAGTCTTCAAATCCAGTTGACCACTGATCAAGATCCAAAGCGGTCCTGACAACAGCACCATGATCAGGAGTAGGATTCCAGACAGGATCATCAAAATGCGCTTCAACAAGGAATATTTATTTTAATCTTCTTTGAAGTACTGAAGTGGTTGACTCATGCCAGGAAGAGGACATCAGCCGAAGATGTCTTGGAGGGATTGATTGGGTTCAAGATCCAGTCTCACCGCTTCATTTCCAGCGAAGTCCAGAGAAACCGGATAGAGCTGCCTGACCATGGGGTCATGTCCAGGAACAACATGGTCTTGGCTTTCGGAGAGTTTCTCAAATTCGATGTAACTGGAGACAAGGTCTTCACGGGACCAACAGATTGAAAACGGGATACGCCTGACCCAGTGTTCGTAGTAATGGGATGCATCAGAAGCAAGAAGAACCCAACCCCGCCGGGTTCGGACTCTTACCGACTGCATGCCCATCGTATGACCCGGCATGCGGTGAACCGTGATCCCAGGAGCCACTTCCCCGTCTTGCTGATGAAACCTGACACGCTGAGAAAAAAGACAGTGGATCAGTTCTGCAACATGCTCTGCTGAGTAGGCGAAGCGTTCACGATCCTCCAGCATCCATGGACCGGTTGCAAACTGCATCTCCGTTTCCTGGATGTGAAAACGTGCTTTTGGGAAATCCTGCAAAGTCCCAGCATGGTCATAATGGAGATGAGTGATGATCACATCCTCCACCTCCCAGGCATTTACACCAAGCTGGGAAAGTCTTTCTGACGGCAGCATCATGATACTTCTTCCACGTTTTGTGGCCTCTTTATGATCAAAACCCGTATCGACAACGATCGAGCGATTTTCGTTTCTGATCAGCCAAATGTAGTAATCCAATGGCATTACGGAATCGTGATCATCGACTTTTTCTAAAAAATTTTCCTGACGTGTTCTTCCTTCATTGCTGCCATATCGCATCGCATGGATTTCATAAACTTCTTCCATCAATCTTCTCCTTTAAGTTCCAACTCATTCAAGTCCAGGTCAGCCCAAATTTATTTAAAAGGACGCTTTTCCGTCCAGTCAAAGCTGCCCTGATCCCGTTCCTTGACGGCCTCTTTCCAGCCGATTTCCTCTGCCCGGTTTTTGAAATTCACCCCTTCCGGAGTATGACGGGCGATGCCGTCAAACAAGGCAGCAAGGGTTTGTGTTGAGGCCAACCCCATGTTTTCCAGAGCCTGGTTGACCATCATTTTCTGCATCACCAGTTGGTTGCGAGGGATGGAAGCCATCCTCTGGGCCAGCTTTTCCACTTCCTGATCCAGCATGGATTCCGGAACACACTCCCCCAGACCCCATTCCGCAGCCTTTTTCCCGTCGATCAGATCACCCGTCAGCAAAAGCCTTTTGGCACGTTCCGCCCCGAGCCGGTAGACCCACATCCCACCAGGAGGACAGCCCCAGACCCTGGCAGGAGGATATCCAAGCTTCGCATCTTCTGAAATCATGAGCAGATCCGCACAGAATGCAATGTCGGTCCCACCGGCAATCGCATAACCCTGAATTTTGCAGATCACCGGCAAAAGGGACCGCCAGAGGCTCATGAAATACCCGGTGTTGCGTTTCATGAAGGCATAATCCTTGACCGGATCCCAGGGCATGCTCTGGAACCCTGGATTGTTTCCTGAATCCTCTGCATAGCTTTTCAGGTCATATCCGGCACAGAAGGCCTTCCCGGCTCCGGATAAAACGATAACACGCACCGATTCATCGGCATTCGCCTTCTCGACTGCATCCTGGAGGAGTTTGGGAAGACGATCATCAATGGCATTGAGAACCTCAGGCCGGTTCAGAATGATGCGAGCCATCCGCCCGTCTTTTTCGAAAATAACAGGAGAATCTTTCATAAAATCTTTGTGCTTCGGATCAGATGAATCATGAAAATTACGGTATGCATGGATCCATACCAATCACGGACACACCTGGTTCCCCCCCTTCTGGGAGAAGATTGTTCGTTAAAGTGATAACTTCGGGTTCCACTGAGCCTCCTGCAATGGCAGCAATCGAGTCAGCCAATACCAGGCGGGCCCTCTGTTTGACGTTCTCAGGGATTCCGGAATAGCTCGTATGCTCCAGAAAACCACAGAATTCTCGAAGATAGTCAGGAATGATTTTTTGCATTAGATTTATGTTTTTATACGTTTTGGAAATGCTGCTTGTCAGTCAACCTCTGACTATGGAAGAATTCTGCAATATCTATCAACAGAAAGTAAAGGATTCCTTGCCTCAGACCCTGGCACAAAAGATCATTGCACATGCCGCCCGCAAAGCAGTAGTGGGCATTGGAGAGATTGAAATCGGTTCCGTGGACCTGGCCATGATTCATGACTCGGGAGGCCCGCGCAGGGTGGCCCCGATTCTGGAAAGGCTGGGAGTGGGCGTCTGGGATCCAGAAAAGCTGGTGGTGATCAGCGATCACTATGTCCCGACCTTCGATGCTGATTCGGAAG
>Ga0066829_10000709_pt1 | contig 12581 bp, 6 predicted proteins | sample ETNtaG_22_FD_65498 | JGI IMG/M metagenome (GOLD analysis project Ga0066829, IMG submission 65498) | Marine microbial and viral communities from oxygen minimum zone, Eastern Pacific Ocean - ETNP201306SV43 | ecosystem: Environmental > Aquatic > Marine > Oceanic | place: Pacific Ocean: Eastern...
AACCGGCGGGGCCGTGGATCAACCACCAACGGAACGGGGAGTCGTGGTCGAGGAACCCGTCCAGCCGCGCCATCTCGTTCTCGCGCCCCACGAAGGGGGTTTTCCGGGTGCTGTAGTGGAAGCGGTTCAAATCTTCCTGGCTCCCGGCGTCGAACAGGTTCAGGAACAGCTTCGGCTGGGGAGTTGACTCGGCGATAAGCTGGGCGGCGGCATCCCGCAAGTTCGCCGCGGCCGCGACGCCTTCCAGGGAGTCCCGAAGGGATTCGGTCAATAACCCGGCGAAGTCCTGGTCGTGGCGCGGACGGGTTTTTCCGGCGGCTATCCTGAGTTCGCCCTTCAGGTAGGCCGTGAGCCCGTCGAGTCCTTTTTCCAGTTGATCGAAATGCGGCAGTCGGCGAAGGCGCGCCTTGACGATGCCGTCCGCATGGGAACCGGCGCCCTTGGTTGACAACTCCGCCAGTTGCGCGATTCCCCTGACAAGGAGCCTGCCCGCCGGCTTGGGAATGCCCAACTCGTCATGCAAGTAATGGACCGCCCCCCGCGGCAGATCGGCGTCCATTAGATACTTGGCGAGGCCGTCCTCGGCTATATCCGATACGGCCTTATCCAGGGCATCGTATGAACCATCATCAGCCATTGAACGATTATGCATGATTGGCGCGGCATACGCTAGCCTAGGCCAGAGGGGCCTCCGGGGTGCGCCGGCGCCTCGGACCCCGCCGCCGGGCGGGTGACGGCGGCGATCGGCAAGTACATTTACATTACCGCCAACAAGACGTTCCGGCCGTTTATGTCTCCTCTTCCCACTCGGGAATGACCGCAAGCTGTCCGGCTGCCTCCTGGCAGATGGGAATGCCGGGATTTTCCTCGGCGATCCGGCGAATGTCCGCCTCCATTTGCTTTACCCCGGCCTTATCCGCTGATTCCGCATAGGCCACGAGGAGGTTGGTGGCGGCCATGGTCTGCAATTCGCTCAGCGTCTCCTCCTTGGGGTATTTGGCGGCAAGGGTTTTGATGTCGCCGTACCAGCGCGCATCCGCATCGGGGTCCGACGCCTCGAGGCGTCCGATGAGGTTGAGCGCGGCCTTGGCCTGTTGCTCGCGCCGCGCCTCCTCCTTGGGATATTTGGCGGCAAGGGTTTTGATGTCGCCGTACCAGCGCACCGCCGCGTCGGGGTCCGCCGCCGCGAAGTCCGCAATGAGGTTGAACGCGGCCTCGGCCTGTCGCTCGCGCAACGCCACCTCCTTGGGATGTTTGGCGGCAAGGGTTTTGATATCGCCGTACCAGCGCGCCGCCGCATCGGGGTCCGACGACGCCAGGCGTCCGATGAGGTTGGCGGCGGCCCTCGACTGTGGGTCGCGCAACGCCGCCTCCTTGGGATATTTGGCGGCAAGGGTTTTGATGTCGCCGTACCAGCGCGCCGCCGCGTCGGGGTCCGACGTCGCGAGGCGTCCGATGAGGTTGAACGCGGCCTTGGCCTGCGACTCGCGCAGCGTCTTCTCCTTGGGATGGTTGGCGGCAAGGGTTTGGATGTCGCCGTACCAGCTCGCCGCCGCATCGGGGTCCGGCGCCGCGAGGTGTCCGATGAGGTTGGTGGCGGCCATGGCCTGTAGCTCGCGCGCCTCCTCCTCCTTGGGATGATTGGCGGCAAGGGTTTGGATGTCGCCGTACCAGCGCGCCGCCGCGTCGGGGTCCGACGCCGCCAGGCGTCCGACGAGGTTGAACGCGGCCTTGGCCTGTTGCTGGCGCGGCACCTCCTCATTGGGATGGTTGGCGGCAAGGGTTTGGATGTCGCCGTACAAGCGTGCCGCCGCAACGGGGTCCGACGCCGCGAGGCGTCCGATGAGGGTGGTGGTGGCCACGGCCTGTAGCTCGCGCAGCGCCGGCTCTTTGGGATGATTGTCGGCAAGGGTTTGGATGTCGCTGTACCGGCGCGCCGCCGCAATGGGGTCCGCCGCCGCGAGGTGGTAGATGAGGCTGAACGCGGCCTTGGCCTGTTGCTCGCGTAGCGCCGGCTCTTTGGGATGTTTGGCGGCAAGGGTTTGAATGTCGCCGTACCAGCGCGCCGCCGCATCGGGGTCCGACGCCGCCAGGCGTCCGATGAGGTTCAGCGCCAGCCGCGACAGATCGGCGTCGATTAGATACTTGGCGAGGCCGTCCTTGATTATATCCGATGCGACCTTATCCAGGGCATCGTATGAGCCATCATCGATCATTGAACGATTATGCATGATTGGCGCGGCTTACGCTAGCCTTGAGGGGCTCCGTTTGTCCCCACGGCGGCGGCGACATCGAGCACGGCCTGGCAAGGAGGTGAGACTGGAGAGCTGGGAGGCGCTTCGCGATGGCGGCCTGTTACTGGAATGGGCCTTAAGCCACCCGGTGCCCCGGCCGTTTATTTCTCCTCCCCCGACTTGAGAATGGACGAAAGGCGCCCGGCCACCTCCTGGCAGACGGAAAGGCCGGGATTTTCCGTGGCGAGCCGACGAATGTCCTCCACCATTTGCTTTTCACCGGCCTTATCCCCGGATTCCGCACAGGCCAAGAAGAGGTTAAACGCGGCCATGGCCTGTGTCTCGCGCAACGCCTCTTCCTTGGGATGGTTGGCGGCAAGGGTTTGGATGTCGCCGTACCAGCGCGCCGCCGCATCGGAGTCCGACGCCGCGAGGTCTGCAATGAGGTTGTTGGCGGCCTTGGCCTGTTGCTCGCGTAGCGCCGGCTCTTTGGGATGATTGGCGGCAAGGGTTTGAATGTCGCCGTACCAGCGCACCGCCGCATCGGGGTCCGACGCCGCGAGGCGTCCGATGAGGTTCACCGCCACCAGAGCCCAGAGGACGGCCGCCAAGTTTCCTTCGGCCGGGGCCGTTGCGATGGTTTGGAAGGCGTCATGGCGGGGAAAATCCCGCGAGGCGCGATCCAGGAACACGGCCATGCCGTAGGGTGCCATCCGCCATGCAAGGTTACGCATGTCCTCCAGCCGTTCGTCCAGAACGTCGCCGGGTTGCAGGTGATGGAGGACAAACCATTCCCCCAGGATGTCCGGCTCCAGAGGCGCCAGGCGTTCAGAGGCGTCACGGCCCGACATGACGCGGTAGCGGCTGGCGTTATGGCCGCCGAGAAGGCCGCGGCCTTCTGGAAGATCGTTCAAATCCGTAAGCCCGACGCCGCCGCAGAGCATCGCCAGGGCCAGAAGATTCTTATCGGCGTTTGTAATCCCCGCCGGCTTCCAGAATCTCTCCTCTTCCCGGTCCAACACGTCACCGATCAGTTCTTCCTTGGCTCGCCAGAGCTGGGACTGGGGCCGGCCGCCGGCCACCGCGTCGGCCATCAGGGCCGCGAACAGGGGACGGCCCTCGGGGTCCATTTCGCGTAGCTCCGGCAGCAGGTCCGCCGTCCGGGCCTCCGCCAGGCCGAAGGCTTGCATGACGCGGCGCAACCCGTCGTCGGAAAGGCCGCCCAGGGGCATGGGTTCTTCATGGCGGTTCCTGTCGGTTTCAAGCCGGTCGCCGCCGGATTCGCGCAGCCTGTCAAGCCACCAGTCGCCGGCATCCCGCTCCAGGAGCAACAAGCGGACCGGAAAGGGAAATTCGCCGGACCTCCTGCTCAGGTCCCTGATGGTGCGCCCCAGTTCCTTGGCGCGCTCCTGGCCCGAGGCGTAGTCAGCCACCAACAGGATCGGCTCGTCCGGAATCCAGCGGTCCACGTCTCGGGCCGTATGTTCGTAAGGCAGGAACCCCACCCGCCAGGAGCCACCTCGCCTCAGGCAAAGCTCAAGCGCCAGCCGGCTCTTGCCGAAACCGGCGGGGCCGTGGATCAACCACCAACGGAACGGGGAGTCGTGGTCGAGGAACCCGTCCAGCCGCGCCATCTCGTCCTCGCGCCCGACGAAGGCGATTTTCCGGGAACCGTAGTAGAAGCGGTTAAAGCCTTCCTCGCCTTCGGCGTCGAACAGGTTCAGGAACAGCTTCGGCTGGGGAGCCAGCCGGTCGATAAGCTGGGTGGCGACATCTTGCAGGTCCGCCACGGTTGCAACGCCTTCCAGGGAGTCCTGAAAGGATTCGGTCAATGACTTGGCGAAGTCCTGATCGTGGCGCGGACGGGTCTTTCCGGCGGCGTTCTTGATCTCGCCTTTCAGGTAGGCCGTGAGCCTGTCGATCCCTTTTTCCAGTTTATCGTAGTACGGCAGTCGGCGAAGGCGCGCCTTGACGATCCCGTATACTTTGGAACCGGCGCTCTTGGCCGACCATTCCACAAGTTGCGCGATTCCCCTGACGAGGAGCTTGCCCGCCAGCTTGGGAATGCCAAACTCGTGCAAGTAATCGACCGCCGCCCGCGACAGATCGGCGTCCATTAGATACTTGGCGAGGCCGTCCTCGGCTATATCCGATACGGCCTTATCCAGGGCATCGTATGAAGCACCATCAACCATTGGACGATTATGCGTGATTGGCGCGGCTTATGCTAGGATAGGAGGAACTCCTCCGGAGCCCGCCGGCGCTTCGGACTCGCCGCCGAACGGTGCTCATCGATCGCGGTTACGCCGAAGGCATTGCCATGGATATTGAAGACGACGGACTTTCAAACTTGTTCGAGGCGCCATGATCATCACCCGAACCCCGCTCAGGATTTCCATCGGCGGCGGCGGCACCGACCTGCCGTCCTATTATGAAGAATTCGGCGGTTTCGTGATCTCGGCGGCGATCGGCAAGTACATTTACATTACCGCCAACAAGACGTTCCGGCCGGGCTATTTCCTGAAATACTCGAAGACCGAGCATGTCGAGGTCCTGGGCGACATCGAGCACGGCCTGATCCGCGAGGTGTTGCGCCACTTGGATGTCGGTCCCGACATCGAAATCGTCAGCATCGCCGACGTGCCGGCGGGAACCGGGCTCGGTTCCTCGGGCAGTTTCACCGTCGGACTTCTTCATGCGCTCAACGCTTATCAGCGCCGGCGGATCGAGACCAGGGACCTGGCCCGGACGGCTTGCCATATCGAGATGAACGTTCTTGGCGAGCCTTGCGGCAAGCAAGATCAGTATATCGCCGCCCATGGCGGGCTGATGTGTCAGGATTACCATCCGGAAGGCGGCGTCTCGGTGACGCCGCTGGAGGTCGACGAGGCGACGGTGCGCGACCTTCATGAAAACCTGATGATGTTCTTCACCGGCTACAGCCGCGAGGCGGCGGCGGTTCTGACGGATCAAAAAACAAGATCCGAAAAAGGCGACCGCGAGATGATCGACAACCTCCATTTCATCAAGGAGCTCGGGTTCAGGATCAAGAAGGTGCTTGAGAACGGCGATACGCTGGGTTTCGCCGAACTGATGCACGAGCACTGGCTACGCAAGAGGGTCCGCTCGGTGGCCATCTCATCCACTGGGATCGACGATCTTTACGATTACGCCCGCCGGCACGGCGCTCTCGGCGGCAAGCTCGTCGGCGCCGGCGGCGGCGGCTTCATGTTGTTTTACACTCGCGACCGGATGAACCTGCGCCAAGCGATGGCCGATAAAGGGCTGCGGGAAATGGACTTTACCTTCGACTTCGACGGTTCGGTCGTCCTTTTGCGGAATTAATATGGGTTCCTCGGTGGAGTCGAGGAGCCAAAAAATTACTCGCTTGTTAACGATTCAGTATTTTGCCCTGCGCGAATTCGCCGGCCGTGTTGTTCGCCGGCCGCAAAAAGTGTATAATTGTGACGGGCATCACATAAACCCACATGGAATTTTGTTATTATTAATTTTTAACGCATAGATTCCGTACCGAAAAAGCAAAAATTCTCCGGTAAACCGGGGAAAATTCATTCAAAGAGGGAAGGAGAGGAATCCACGCGCACCCGCTCCGGCGGGCGCGAGAGGAGTCTTGGTCTTGGAGAAGAACATGCCCCATGGAGCTGAAAAACACGGTCACGTTGGCGGCGACGGCGACGGCCAAGTCATCGACTCCGTTTCCGGGTCCGACCCGGCGGTTGCCGGCGAATCCGGCTTGCCGGCGGTCGATCTTGCGCAGGCGGCGGCCGAGGCCATCGGCAGCGTCGAGGCCACTGATGGCAGCGTCGAGGTGGTGCGCCCCGACGGCACCCGGCTGGCCCTGACCGAGGGCGACCCGCTGTTCCAGGGCGATACCATCGAGACCGGTCCGGGGGCGGCCATCGGCGTCATTTTCCTCGACGACACGACCTTCTCGCTGGGCGCCGAGGGGCAGGTGGTGCTGGACGAGATGATCTACGATCCCGGCACCGAAACGGGCGTTTTCCATGCCAATATGGTGCGGGGCGTGTTCTCCTTCGTCAGCGGCCAGATCGCCAAGACCGCTCCCGAGGGGATGACGGTGACGACGCCGGTCGCCGCCATCGGCATTCGCGGCACCAAGCTCGTCGGCAAGGCGGCGGAGGAGGGCTCCGAGAATACCTTCACCATGCTGCCGGAAACCAATGCGCAAGGCGTGCAGACGGTCGGCGAAGTGACCATCGCGGCCCACAATTCCAACGCCCCGCCCGTTGTCCTCAACTCGATCGGAGCGACGGTGCAGATGACCAGTTCCTTCGCGCCGCCGCCGCCGGTGGTGGTTTTCTCGCAGGCGCAGATCCAGCAGAGTTTCGGTTCGGCCGTCTTGAGCATCCTGCCGCCGTCTCCGGCCGCCGGGCCCGCCGGCGAAGGCCCGGCGGGCGATGGTGAGGGTGAGGACGAGGAAGAAGGCGAGGGCGAGGAAGAGGAAGAGGACGAGGAAGAACTCGCGGAAGACGGGGGTGAAGTCGGCGACGGCGGCGAAGAGCCACCGGAAGACGGGGGTGAAATCGGTGATGCCGGCCCGGCGCCGGTTGATCATGGTCCCGGTCCCTTCGGCCCCGGTCCCGGCCCCGGTCCCGGCCCTGATTTCGGCCCCGGTCCCGGCCCTGATTTCGGCCCCGATTTCGGCCCTGATTTCGGCCCCGATTTCGGCCCCGATTTCGGCGACTTTGACAACTTCAACAACTTCGGCCCCGATCCCTTCGGTCCCGATCCCTTCGGCCCCAATCCCTTCGGACCCGATCCCTTCGACCCCAGCGACGACCCGCCACCGCCGCCGCCGACAACGACGTTCGCCGATATCCAGGAGGGAACCAGCGCCAACCAAGCCCTCACGGGCGATGCCGTCAACACCAATTTCTATTTCACCTATCCCTCCGGCGTCGGCGGCAACGACACGGTGACGGGCTCGACGGAACCGGGAGTTCAGAACCAGATCGCCTTCGACAGCCTCGACGACGTCAAGCTCAAGTTGACGATGGGCGCCACCAGCCTCGACGGCAACTTCGATATCTGGGCCACCCTCGGCGGCAACGACGCCATCAACGAAACGTCCACCACCACCTCGACCGTCAGTTTCACCGGCGTCATCCAGTACCTGTTCGCCGACGTCAGTTCGACGATCCTCGATTCCGGTTATTCCTCCCAGAGCGGCACCGATACGTCGGACGAGGGGGCTCAGACGAGCGACGCCGGCGACATCATCGTCATGCCCACCCTCTTGGCGAACGAGATCGGCTATGTCTTCGTCGGCGGCAGCGGCGCCGACACCATCAATGTCGTCACTCCCAGCGGCAACGACCCGATGGATGGCGTCATCGTCTTCGGCAAGGGCGGCGGCGACACCATCAACATCAAGTTGGAGACCGACGGGCTTTTCATCGGCGGCATCACCAACACCGACAACGTCGATAGCGGCGGCGCCGATGGCAACGGCAACTTCATCCCCGACACCCACGTCAACACGTTTTCCTATTCGACCATGTTTTCCGGCGCCAACGGCATCAAGGCTTCCCTCAACGGCAACGCCGCCGATTCTTCTGATCACCCGGGCGGCGACGCCTTCGTCACCAACAAGGACGGCAGCAACACCATGTTCAACATGCTGTGGGACGTCGGCGCTTTCACCGGTTCCGCCGGCGACGACCTGCTCAACGTCAACGGCGGCGGTTATGCCGTCATCGACGGCGACTCGGGCAACGACATCGTCACCCTGCTCTCCAAGTCCGGCGCGACGGCGATCACCACCCTGAGCGACGCCGGCGGCAGCAACGATATCCTGCGGATCGGCTACGACAGCAACGTCTTTGTTACCAACGCCATCACCGGCTTTGAAACCGTGCAGCTCATCGGCGACACCAGCGGCGTCGCCAACGTTGACGCCATCGACCTCAACACCCATACCAGCAGCGGCATTATCCTGGGCCTGGCCGTCGACTCCGTCGACGGTCGCGGCGCCAGCGACAGCCTGACCCTGTTGTCCGGCGGCGGCGCCATGTCGGTGGCCAACGTCGAGACCATCAACGGCAGCGGCACCGGCAACGACGCCGTCACCTTGGGCGCGGCGCAGGCCTCCGGCAGCATCGACCTGGCCGGCGGCACCGACAGCCTGACTCTGGCCAATGGCGCCAACACGCTGACCGTCACCAACACCGAGACCATCACCGGCGGCACCGGCAACGACACCCTGACCTATGCCGCCGGGGTTGACTTCAGCGGCGCTGCCCTGTCCGGCATCGAGACGATCCAGCTCGACAACGACAGCAACGATGCCGCGATTACGGTGCTGACCATCAGCAGCGCCACCAACCTGGGCACGGTGACTATCAAAACCGGCACCTTCCATTCCCACCTCGAAAGCGACGACGGGATGGACTTGAGCAACGTGACGCTCGGCACCGGTTTCGAGAGCACCGACGCCATCCTCCTCGATACCGGCAACGACTCCGTGGCGACGCTGACGGTGAACTCCAACACCAACCTCGCCGGCGCCGAAATCCGCAGCCTCGACGGCGCTGTCGGCAGCGGCGACGATCTCATCCAACTCGCCGACGGCGGCGTCACCATCAGCTTCGCCAGTAATACCCTGACCGGCATCGCCAGCATCACCGGCGGCACCGGCAACGACAACATCACCGGCAGCGCCGGCAACGACACCATCATCGGCGGCCAGGGCAACGACACCATGGCCGGAGGCGCCGGAAACGATACCTTCCAATACACGGCCACCAACGAGTTGGCCGACACCATCAACAGTTTCGTCTCGGCAACGGACAACTTCTTGTTCTCGCGCGCCAACTTCGGTGGCGATTCCAATACCGACGGCGCCTTGGACGCCGGCGGTTTTCAATCCGGCGGCGGACTGACGTCGTCGACGGGAACGGCCGTCTTTGTCTTCGACAGCACCGGCAACGACCTCTACTACGACGCCGACGCCAACGGTGCCGGCACCGGCGTGCTCGTCGCCGACTTGGACGCCACCGTCGCCGCCACCGACATCACCTTCGCCGCCTGATCCCACATCCGGGGTCATGACTTGCATTAGGGCATTTTGCCGTTTATGCTATTCCCATGGCTCGTCCCCCGCGTATCGAGTTTGCCGGGGCGCTGTATCACATCACGGCGCGGGGCAACGCCTCCGCCGCCATCTTTGTCGGCGACGCGGACCGGTGGGATTTCCTCTCCGTCCTGGAGCGCTCGGTGGAGCGTTGCGGTTGGCTGTGCCATGCCTATTGCCTGATGAGCAACCACTACCATTTACTTGTCGAGACGCCGCAAGCCAACCTGTCGCGCGGCATGCGCCACCTGAACGGCGTCTACACCCAACGCTTCAACCGCCGCCGCGGGCTGGCCGGCCATGTTTTCCAGGGGCGCTATAAGGCCATCCTGGTGGAGAAGGAAGCCTACCTTCTTGAACTCGCCCGTTACGTGGTCCTCAACCCGGTACGTGCCGGGTTGGCGCGCCGGGCGGGCGACTGGCCATGGAGCAGCTTTCCGGCAACGGCGGGCCGTGCCGTCTCTCCGGGCTGGCTGACCACCGGCTGGATTCTGGGGCAATTCGGCCGGCAACGGAAAGTCGTCCAAAAAAAATACGCCAAGTTCGTCGAAGAGGGGAAAATGGCCGCCGGTCCATGGGACGGCCTGCGCCATCAAGTCTTGTTGGGCGGCGAGGACTTTGTTCGCGAATTCCGGTATGGCCTCGCCGGCAACGGAGCTTTGCGAAAGATACTCCTTGCGCAACGACCCACGGCGGCCCGGTCTCTCGCCGAATACCAAGCCGGGGCGAGGCATCGCGGCGAGGCCATGGCCCGGGCCTACGCCTCCGGCGCGTACACTCTGGCCGCCATCGCCGGCCATTTCGGAGTCCATTACAGCACGGTCAGCCGGGCCGTGAAGCGGGCCGAGGGCGGCGGTTGATCGAAACCCCGAAGGGGGTTCGATCGATCACGATCCGCTCTATCACCATTCATTCCGGTTGAGTCCCGGCGCCGCGCCTGTGATATGCTTTCGCCGGCCGATCTTGACACGGTCCGCCAAGCTCTGGAATGGAATCGCCGCCGATGCTCGAACTGTTGCGCCGCTTCAAGACGAGGCCCGGCCTCTCCGCCGAGTTGGTCGCCGCCTCGCTGTTTGCCAACATGCTTGCCTTGGCGACGCCTTTGTTCGTCATCCAGGTTTTGAACCGCTACATCGCCCACGGGGTGGATGCCACCCTGGCGACCCTGACCATCGGCGCCGTCATCGCCGTCATCCTCGAATACGGCTTCCGGCAAGTGCGGCTGCGGCTGGCCAGGGGCTTGAGCGCCGGCTCCGACAAGCAGGCGGCGATAGCCGGTTTCGCGGTTCTCGTCCAGGCCAAGGCCGTTGCCGTGGAGCGCATTCCACCGGGCCAGCGCCGCGAAATCGTCGCCGGCGCGACGGCCATCGAGACTGCCTATGGGCCGAACAACATCTGTACCGTTCTCGACCTGCCCTTTTCCTTTCTGTTCGTGTTCGTTCTGTATCTCCTCCATCCTATCCTCGCCGGCGTCGCCTTTTTGTTCATTGCCGTGGTGTTCGCGGCCGGCACCCTCAATGCGGCCATGTTGCGGGGAAAGATGCAGGATCTGGTCACCGCCACCAACACCGGCGGCGCCCTGATCGGCACCGCCGTCAGCGAGTTGGACACGGTGCGCGCCTTCAACGCCGCCGGGTTCCTTAGGCAGGCCTGGGAAACGCAAACGCGATGGATACAGGGACTGCGGCAACGCATCGCCGCTAAACAGGGGTGGGTGCAGACGTTCACCCAAAGCGTCACCGCGATGATGAGCATCACCGTGGTCGCCGTCGGCGCCCTCCTGGTCGTCTCCGGAGAGATGGACGTCGGGGCCATGATCGGCGCCAATATCCTCGCCGCCCGGGCCTTGCAGCCGATCTCCCGTTTCGCGGCTCTCGGCGAAGCCTTCGTCAAGGCCCGGCAGTCCCTGGAGCTGCTGCGGGAATTCGCCAAGTTGCCGTTGGAGGCCGAAACCGGCTCGGCGAAGAGCGAATACCAGGGCGGGCTGGAGATGCGGGACGTGGCATTCGCTTTTCCCGGCGGCAGCGCGCCCTTGTTCGAGACGCTGTCGCTGACTTTGCCGCCCGGCTCCGTTCTCGTCGTCGCCGGCTCCAACGGCACCGGCAAGACGACCCTGGCGCGTCTGATGGTCGGCCTGCTCGAACCCAGCCGCGGACAGATCTTGGCCGACGGGCTGGATTTACGCCAGGTCGCTCCTGAATGGTGGCGCCGTCAGGTGATCTATCTGCCCCAGGAGCCGGCCTTTTTTAACGCCACCATCGAGGAGAACCTGAGGATGATCAATCCCGATATCGACGGCCAGAACCTCAACCGGGTTATCGACGCCGCCGGGCTGCGCCGGTTTCTCGACGAAAGCGAGGGAGGCTTCGAAACCCAGATCACCAATAACGGCCGGAATTTGGCGCTCGGCATCCGCCGCCGCCTGGCCTTGTCCCGGGCGCTGGCCAGCGACGGCATGCTGGCCGTTCTAGACGAGCCCACCGAAGGGCTTGATGTCGATGGCGTCGCCGCCGTCGGCGCGGCGATCAGGGACCTGGCCGGCCGTGGCCGCACCATCATCGTCTTTTCCCATGACAAGAACTTCCTCAAGGGCGCCCAGGCGGTCATCGACCTCAACGTCAAACCGGTGCCGCGGGTAAGCACGGCGCCGCGAAAGGTAAAGCCGGAGGCCGATGCGCCCCAGCAGGAAGGAGCCGTTGAATGACCGGGGGAATTATCCGGTTGACGTACTATACCGCATGATGAAGATATCATGGCCGACAGGCTGGCCAGAAATGAAGGTACGGACAAGGCTGTTTGGAAGCTTGCTGAACGGCTTTGGCTTGCTATGGAGAGACTTGAACCCAGCCTTGAAAAAAATATGGACTCCTTTCATCCCAACCCTTCAGGTGTCCACGAAACCGGGGCAACTCCAATTTTGGTGGGAACGCCAACTTGTTTGACCATGAGCGATCACGCGGAAAACGAGTTTGGCGAAAAAGAAGCCGCGCAACGCAGGGACGAGCTTTTGCTTAAACTTTTGAAAACACCCCCGCGGCCGCGCCCAAAGCGCAATCGTGGCAAGAAAAAACCTACTCAAACTCGCGCTTCGCGCATCAGCGCAAAAAAGCATTTGCCTTCTGCCTAGTACACCCCGGCGGGATTCCTGACCCCATACGACGGGCTTCCGAGTTTCCCGGCTAGGCGCGTGGCGCGCCGTGATGTCAATCCATCACAAGCGCCGCGCAACGCCG
>Ga0066829_10000711_pt1 | contig 12539 bp, 15 predicted proteins | sample ETNtaG_22_FD_65498 | JGI IMG/M metagenome (GOLD analysis project Ga0066829, IMG submission 65498) | Marine microbial and viral communities from oxygen minimum zone, Eastern Pacific Ocean - ETNP201306SV43 | ecosystem: Environmental > Aquatic > Marine > Oceanic | place: Pacific Ocean: Eastern...
ACATCCGATTCCTTCTCATCAATAATTCGCCGTCCGGAGAGATGCGGACTAAAAGAAAAATATCATAAAACCCACTGCACGGCTTTTCTTTGTTAGGGAGATATTGACCCTCGATTGACCAATCTTTTGTCTCTAAAAGAAGCAGATTTCCATAAAATTTAGTTGATTTAATATTTATTTTCTTACTGTTTGCCTCAATATCAAAGGAATCCCATTCTCCAAGGGCATATGTTGACAGATCTGGTTTTGGAGATGTTATGCCGTTTTCTTGCAGAAAATTGTAAACTGTGAATTCAGAAAGCTTTCCTTGGAAGGTGTTAATAAATATCTCTCCCTTCTTTCGGTAATGTACGCCACCACTTCTATATGAGCGGTGTTCTCCTTTTGTGCCGAAAGTCATGTCCCATGAGAAGTAAAAACATTCAGTAATATTTGTCTGTGAAAGGAGAGCGGAAGGCTGGTAGTCTCTTTTGAATTTTATAAAATAGCAATTCAAATCATCACCTTGATCAAGCTTTCTATACATTTAAATTTCCTGTTTTGAATGGGCTAAGTTTTTTTGATTGAATAATACCTGAATATATGCTGAATCTCGGCCTTTTTCCTTGTTTTTGCTGGTCCCTTAAAGTTTGTTTCTTGTTTACCTTGTGATTATATATATCATTGTTGTCTATCAGATATAGGTCGAAGGATCCATCCCAAGCTCCATGACGATAAAAATCCGCAAAATAAATCTTGTCCCAAACACTGTCAGGCCCGAAAGATGTTAGGTCTGGCAAAACACTACAGGCCTTAACTTGAATCCTCTCATTTTTGATTGGGTCATAGCAGTCCCAAGAAGAATTTGCACCAGGTATGCTATCGAGTACTCTTAAAAATCCCATTTCTAAGCAGAAAGCACTCTCCGACAACCCTTCAGGCAGGTTTACAGAACGCGCCTTAAATTTTGCTAAGTCATTGCATAAAGAACGCCAGCTTTTATATATATTTTTTAGTTTTGTGCGGTCTGATTCGTCAAAAGTTAAAACCTTTACTTCAAAGTTGCCTTCTGGCAGTTTAAGTGTTTTGGTTATCTCTTTCATTAGTATTAGCGAACTCTGTTCTTAGCCTTTTGAACCAGCTCTACTCACAAAGCAGATCCTCTGACCTTATTTCTAGGGTTTTGGCAATTTTCTCTAGATTTTTTAAGCCAAGATTCTTTTCACCTCTTTCGATTTGCCCAATGTACGCTCTGTGAAGTTCTGCTTCTAATGCGAGTTTTTCTTGGCTCCAGCCCTTCTTTGTGCGGTAATCTCTTATTTTTTCACCGACTTTTTTATTTATATCAGCCATAGATGGTCTCCTTGATAATCACATTTATAGCGATATGCTACTTATAAGTCGACTACCTATAGGTAGCATATTTTTGTTTAATATTTATGTTCAGTAACAAGATTTATAGAATATTCTATAGATTATGGAGCAAAATATTGTTAGTTTGAAGAGAAAAACAATGTACTTCAAATAACAGAAATCCAGCCTAAACTTTGTAGTTATGAAAAAACTAACTATTGAAGAAATGAGAAGTATTGCAGAGGAACGAGAAGGCAAATGTCTATCAGATACTTATGTAAATGCTAACAGAAAACTTCTGTGGGAATGTGCAGAAGGGCATCAGTGGGAAGCTAAGCCAAATAGCATTAAAATAGGAACATGGTGTCAAAAATGTGCACGTGAATTAACCAAAGGAACGATTGAAGAAATGCAAAGGATTGCCAAAGAACGTGGCGGTAAATGCCTGTCTGATGCTTATGTAAATAATCAAACAAAACTTCTATGGGAATGTGCAGAGGGACATCAGTGGGAGGCGATGCCAAATAGTATTAAGAACGGTTCATGGTGTCCGCATTATACACGTATAGCTAGAAAAGGGAAAAATTAATAGAAGCTTGTCAATAACTTGTTAGCCTTCTAAAATAAAATGTCAGATTCTTGGAATGAAAATGAAATAAAAGATACTGTCTTCAAGTATTTAAAAATGGTTGATGCGGAAGATAAAGGTCAAAAGTTAAACAAATCAAAAATTTATAGGGAATTACACAACTAGAAAGATGATGATAAAAGAAAATATTCAAAAAATGAATAATCCCCAATTTGGAAGTTTTGGAGAATATATATTTGCTGATTATGTAGTTAAAATCCTTAAAAAAAAAATAAAGAAGGTTCACCGTGATGGTGTGGATTTCTTATTTAACAATGCAAGTATTGATGTTGGAGCAAGTAGAAAGCTAGCTCTAGATTCTAGAAAGAGAAGAAAAATACCAGGAAAGGATGTTTATGTTATTTTTTATAAGGATTGTTGCTTTATTGAGTACCCAGGAAATTATGAATACAAATTAAAATGGCCAGAAATTGTGCGATTATATAGGGAATGGAGCAAATCCAGGGAGATTAAAATCCCTTCCAAGTCACAAAGATCTTACAATAAGGAATACACAGATATAATAAAAGATATAAATTCATTTTATACTGGAAATGGATATGATACAAGAATTATATACAGAACGGTTTCTACAAGATTTGGACTAAATGAAAGCCCTGACAACCTTTTGCCCAAGAAAGAAAAGGAACTGTCGATAAGCATTTATTTAGATTTTTATGATTTCAAAAGGATAGAATCCAATATCAGGTTTATAATAGCTTTTCCTGACATGCTTAATTATGAAATACCAAGGCAAAAAAAGATTTCTTTGAAATCCGGAAGAAGTGATTTTGAAAAGATAGATCTAACCCAAATTGTACCTAATAAACACAAATGTTATTTTGATAGTCTTGAACAATTAAAAAATGATTTTTTCAAAAGGTACTGACTTTTATAATTTTTCTGCAATAAAACAAAACACATGAGCAAAGATTTAGAATATATACTAAACAAAATCAAAATATTTCGAGATGAGCGAGATTGGATGCAATTCCACGACCCTAAGAATATGGCTATATCCATTATCCTTGAAGCTTCAGAGTTGCTCGAACATTTTCAGTGGAAAACAAAAGCAGAAGCTGAAGAGTATATTAAAAAGAATAGGGTCAAAGTAGAAGAGGAGATAGCTGATATTGCTTTGTACCTCTTTGAATTAGCAGATAATCTTGATACTGACTTATTGAAGGCTATGGAAAAGAAAATCAAAGAAAATGAAAAAAAATATCCAGTTGATAAAGCAAAAGGCAGTGCAAAAAAATATAGGGAGCTATAATGAGTCAAATCTTTGTGTTTACCGCAGGCAACCAAAATGCACGGCAACATCTGAAAGATTCAATCCTGAACTCTGTTAGCCGGGCAATTGTTTATCAAACGTTTGATGAAGAGTTTCATTCCAGATTGGAGGAGATTGAACAAAAAGGCAATGGGTTTTATGCTTGGGGTGCCATACCAGGACAACAAAACACACCGAGATGGAAAAGGCTTGATCCTGGGGACTGGATACTTTGTGTTTATGAGAACCAATACCACTTTGCAGCAAGAATAATTGATACATTTGATAATGAAAAATTTGCAGAAGAGGTATGGGGAAGAGATGAAGACAAAATATACCAATTAATGTATTTTCTCACAAAGCCTGAGGAGGTTCATGTTGACGTTCGAAATCTAGGTAATTATCTCAGTAGTCGTTATGGAGGTTTTTTCCGAATTGGGGATGAAAAACTTGATCGCATCAGAAATGAGTTCGGTACTATAGATGAGTTTATACGGGTTAAATTTTTGAAACCAAGTGCAACAGAAGATCCATATAAAGATTTCTGGGAAATTATACAACGTTACTACAACGAAGATACTGTTTTCCAAAGCGCCCATAAAGGAGCGTTGTATTACATTAAATCTATTGAAAATGAAATATGCACCGTTGAACGTCTTACTGCGAATGAACCAGCAAGAGTTAGTTTAAATATTTATAAACAAAAACGAGAAGTTGTTAAAAACGCTGGTGGGAAATATCCTTTTTCTGAAATTGACAACACTGTAGCAATACGTACAGCACTTCTTCAAGCGGTTCCATTCGCCCTCACATCAGACTATCAACAAATAATAGATGTTACAGGAACAGACAAAGCCGTTGATATCTTTATAGATTATATCAATGGGCTAAATGTTGATACCAGTTCCGGGAAACCAAAACTTTATAAGCCGGCTATGATTGCTTGCATGATTGAAGGAATTGAAAGGGGAGGGTTAAGTGAGAACAAGATTACCTTTGACTGGATCATACCAAGATTTATTGAGAAGATGGAGCTACATGGTGAAGACGTAACAGAGCAAACGGCAGCAATGCCATTCTACCACCTAACAGGTGAATTGTTTTGGATGCTTTGTTACAAAAATCCACATGACAGGATACATGACGGTAGAGAGGGGCCTTCAGCAATAAGAGAAAAAGTTAATCATGCAATAATAAAAGATACATTCTGGAAAATGTTACAAGTCAAGACGAACAGAGAGAAAGTGTCAATAGCTCTATCTGAAAAGTGGTTTCTGAAAACACAATTACCAATAAATAACAATATACTTAGTTTATTAAATAAGAAAAAACAAATCATACTTTACGGTCCTCCCGGGACAGGGAAAACCTATAGAACGAAACATATAGCAGTAGATGTATGCAGGTGAATAATGAATAGTATAGAAGATCTAAATAAAAGGTTGTCCGAATTCGATGCTAACTATGATAATGAGAAGACAAGAGTAGTCATAGAACAAATTAACGGATTCAAGAATGCCTTCCCCAAGGAAATTGTACAGAACCTTACTATTCAAGAATATGTGCTAGGGGAAAAATCGGTGGAGAAAAAGAAATGCTTTAGTTGGTGGATTGAATTTGGTACTGATAAAGTTGCACAGATGGGAGGATTTGCAAGTAAGCATAAGATGTATATAAGCAGTAAAACCCAAGAATATGAATATCCCAATAAATATGGTAGCAAAGAAGAATGTTTTGAAGACATAAAAAGAAATTTAGTGGAACTATATAATATTATCGAAAATGATGATATTGATAAGTTTGTTGGCGTTGATCTACCACACAATCAAGCAATTAAAATTTCATATCTTTTGAATAGTGATCAATTCACATCAGTATTGTCTGTAGAACATTTGAATAAAATATGTAAAAATATTGGTATCGATGAAAATGGGCTGAATTCTTTGCAGAAAAACAGAAAAATACTCGAATATTTTAGGGAAAATGAGATTTCGAAGGAGTGGCACACATGGAAAATTGCAGATTTCATTTATTCTGATTATGGATATGATTTGAAAAAAAAGGAGAAAAAGGTAATCATTTCGGTTAGTAGAGCTTATGGAGATGACTTGCTAAATCTTCTACTGAAGAAAAGACAAGTTATCTTATATGGTCCACCCGGGACAGGAAAAACTTATATCACCAAGCGATTGGCCGTGGATTTTATAGAACACGTAACCGTTTTGAATGATCTAATTGAATATGAAGAACTTCCCAGTGCTAATGGTGATCAAGAAATTAGAGAAGTAGATAATATTTTATTTAACAAACTTAAAAAAATTATAAACACATTGCTTGAAGTAGATGCAGTTGCGAGAACTAGTATGGTTGGATATTATTCAATTTCTAAGATAACAAACAAAAAGAAGGGATTGGTCTGGGTAGAATATCCTTCTCCGGCCACGGGTTCTTTCACAGTACATCTAAGGAAAGAAAACAATACAAATAAGTATCCCCAGGAAATATTAAATCGCTTAGCTGACTATAGAAGTAATGGGTGGGGAGGCTATCCTGTATTTACTGTAAATAATGAAGGTAACGTAGAAAATGCTATAGAATTAGTAAGTTATGCTTATGAAAATTTATAGATGATTTTTGTGAAAAAGGGGTATGCAAATGAACGCATTTAATAATTTGTCAAATGAAGAGTATACTGAAGAGTTTAATCGAGTGAGAGACGAAGGTAAGGTTGAGTTTATTACGTTTCATCCTTCATATAGTTATGAAGAGTTTATTGAAGGGATTACAGTTGATACAGAGAGTGAAAGTTTAAAATCTGGAAATCTTGGTTATGTCCTAAAAGAAGGTATATTTAAGAAAATTTGTAAACGAGCTTTAGCTGCCGTTATTGGAATGTCAATTAATGAGGCAAATGAGAAAAAATGGATAAAAGTTTATAATGAGTATCTAACAAGAAAAGACGAAGCAGATTTTACGGATGCTACCAAATTTGTATTAATTATTGATGAAATTAATAGAGGTGACATGGCAAAGATATTTGGTGAACTAATAACATTATTGGAAACAGATAAAAGATTAAAAGCAGAAAATGAATTGATTGTTACGTTACCAGCATCCGGAGATTTCTTTGGTGTTCCTCCAAATATTTATATCATAGCTACCATGAATACAGCTGATAGAAGTATAGCATTATTAGATGTAGCCTTAAGAAGAAGATTTGGTTTTATAGAAATGAATCCAGACTATGAGGTTCTTGAAAAAGAGTGTATAGCTAAAAATAAAGACAATTTAGAAAAAGAAGGTATCTACGAGTTAATGGTTAATTCAAAAGAATCTATAAAAATAATAAACGAAAGAATTAGTGGGGATAAAGCTATCGGAAGAGACAGGCAAATAGGACATTCTTTCTTTTTTAATGTCTCTAGCAAAACAGAGCTTCTCCTTGTATGGAAGTATGAAATACTTCCACTTTTAGAAGAGTATTGTTATAGCAATTATACGAAAATCAACAATATCCTTTTTGAAAAAGAAGATACAAAATGGATTAATGAAGCAGAGGGAATAAAATATTTAAATATCGATAATCTAGATAAAATGATCAAAGAAATTAATGAAAGCCGAAAGTAATGTCATAGAAATAGGCGAATATAAGTATGAAGACATTCAAGGGCTTAACATCCCAAAAGATGTAAATTACCTTGATAAATTTTTCAAAAGCACACCTTGTAAAGTAACAGAAATTAAAGACAACAAGGTGCGAGCAGAAAACACTTCCTATGCAGGCATTATTCAATTAGATAAAACACGAATACATTTTTCCACCAAAGTTAAGTCAAATCTATTTTACATGCTGAGCTTTCTTAAGGATGAAAAAGAATTCCATTTTGACTCTGACATTATTATAGACATAAAAGAAGGCCAGAATTTCTTTGATATTCTGGGAAGGCTATTTTTAAATGAGTTAGAAGAAATATTTAAAAAGGGTTTTTATAAAAAATATGTTAGGAAAGAAGAGAATCTATCATTCTTGAAAGGTAAAATGCTTTTCAGCAAGCAACTAATAAATGATATTAGAAAAACGCCAAAGTTTTACTGCTCCTATGAAGATCTTACATATGATAATCTTGAAAACCAGATAGTTTTAAAAGCTACAGCTTTATTAATACCACTGATCAGGTTTAACGATAAGATTAAATCAGAGTTAATTCGCTATAGGTATATTCTAAATGAAGAGGTTATTTTAAGAAACGTTCTTCCTGAAGAATGCAATAGAGTGCAATACAATAAATTGAATGAATGTTACGAGCCAATCATACAGTTTTCAAGAGCGGTATTACAATACCACTTCATTAGATCAGCACACAAAGGTGCATCAAAAGGATTTAATTTTATTGTTAATATGAATAGAGTTTATGAAGACTTTATTACAGAAATAGTTAAAGAACTTATTAATGAAGATCCCGCTTTTACTGACTATATTGTAGAGGCACAGAAAAGGTTTGATAGCTTAGTGAAGGAGAGGGAGGTTGTTACAAAACCTGATGTTATTTTAAGAAAAAAGAATTCTTCTGAATATCCTCTTTTAATAGATACAAAATATAAAAGGCAAGAAAATAATGCAGACTATTATCAAGTTATTGCTTATGCTTTAGCAATCAAAACAGTTGAAACATGTCTTTTAATTTACCCTGCGACTGATGAAAAAGACGATATCAGAGAGCTTACTATAGATAGAGAGTGCTTTGAGCTTGAGAGGCCAGATATCAAAATTTATACAATAAGGGTAAATTTATTCTTGGATGAATCCTTAGAGTTCAAAGAGTATATAGGGAAAATAAAGGAGGGAGTAAAAGATCAATTAATTAATTATCTGTAAGTATAGAAAGGCATTCTAATAGGAATTGATGAAGGCTAAGAAGGAATGGGATGTCATGTCATAGTAAATACTCAATAAAAAGAGTGTTTTGTTATCAAATGGAAACAGCATGTAAGTCTATATCAGCATTGAATTGACGCCTCATAATATTTTATAATTAATTGGCCTTATTGTTACGCTTTTTTTGCTTAATTTGGTATGAAGTTTTACCGTTCGCTCTAGGTCACATAAGTTATTATTGTTGTAATATATAAATCTAAATGTTGTTTAAATAAAGTTGAATTTTTCGTATGTCTCTAATAAGGTACAAAGGGCTGAAGAGTTGTGTCGGGGTGAGCCTATATACCTAAGAATTTTGGGTCTTATAAATAGCATTATGTTATGTGCGTTTGTCACAAGTACTTACGTAGCAGTGGCCATTCTTTTGGTGTCCAAAATGGGGAATTATTAGCAAAAAAACTGTATTTTTCATGGTAAAATGACACCAAATAGGCATGTTTTTAAAGGTTTTTTCCCCATATAGTGAAAGTCAAATTAACACAAGGACTCTCCGGCCCCCACCCTTGTTTCACTGGCGAATCGAGGCTAAAATAAAAACATACGAGGCTGTACTACTCATACTCAGAAATTTAAAAAATTTCTCAAATTCTCAATTTTTGCAGTACAACGTAATATATTAAATTATTGATCAGGCATCATCAGAAAGAAGATCAAATGGAATACGAAGATGAGCTTTTTTTTATTAGAAAGAAACTTTTAGAATGTGAGAGGGACGGCAAACCTGTTTTTCTTTACGGTAAAGATTCTATAGACAGGAAGACCATGGTTGAAGAAGTCGCTAAAGAGATTTCTAGTCGTTCTAAATATATTGATTGTAGTAGTATGAGCGGAAATGATGTTTATGATAATTTAGCAAAGCCGAGGATATTATTTGGTTGGGCTGGTTTACTTTTTGTTGATAATCTGATTTGCGAAGATCATGAGGATGATACAGAAGCCTATAGAAAATTGGCCAAAATTATCATGAAGCGGAAAAAAGAGATTGATGAAGATGAATTAGAAGGAGGAGACAATTACGAAGATTGTAGAAAAGCCGAGGATCCAAAATTATATCATCATATATATCTTAAACTACTTGTAGTTTATTCAGAAAAGTACGAGAGCTTTCCAAAATATTTTCAACGACAATTTGAAAAAATTTTACTTGAATGTGAAAGTGAACCTATCGGACCAATTGAAATAGATAGAAAACGCCAATCATTAAAATTCAATAACAAAGTGGTAGAATTAGAACCTAGGCAAATAGAATTATTTGAGTTTTTGTATGAACATAAAGATAAAGTCAAGAGTAGATATGATATTAGCAAAGAACTATGGCCTGAACACCATAAAACGAGTATTTATGGGTTTCCGGACAAGGACATATTAGACCAACAAGTACACAAACTAAGAAAGGGTCTTATAAAATTGGGTTTTAAGAAGGAAATACTAGAGACGTACAAAAAGACTCAACTGTTTGAAGGTGGATTTGAATTCCATAGCAAATTAACTTCATTCCTGGAATAATATTCTGACTTAAAAGATTTCATAAGGATCATTTGGTTTTCATAAGGTTCTCATAAGGTTGATATATTTAGGGTATAAAGGCTGTAAGCCACATAAAAGTGGTTTACGGCCTTTTTTTATTGCCTAAATAATCACTTGAAAAGATAAGGTTGCCACTAATTTAGAGTTTCAATTTTTTTATATAATATATTTATAGTTAAATTTTTCACACGTTTAATAAGGAGGACTTATGAATAATGATGGATTGCTAAAAGGGGAAAAGTCGTTATTAGAGGTAGTGGTACAATGATAAAGAGAATTACATTGTTAACTTTTGTGCGACAGCAATGCTGCAACTTTATTCCAAACGAATGTTTAGGTGTTGATTTGTTTGGTAAGAGATTTAGAAATCAAGGTGTTTGTCATATAGTAGAAAAAGAACCATGTTTATTTTTTGAAAGATGTGTACTGCCGGTAGCAAATCAAATGGGAGGTGGAAATGTTGTTCGTCAATATCAAAGGGTTAATGGATTCGAACTGGCAAAAACAAGGTATTGTGAATGCAGTGTAGAACTTCTTAAAAATAAGAAATTCTGTAAAAAATGCAGAACAAGAAGAAGACGTGAAACAAAAAGTAAGTATCAGAGAAAATACAGAGGTTCAAAGTAGTACAGTTTTTTGAAAATCCTTATTGTAAGTCATAACATAGCAATAGTCAAAAAACACAAAAAACAAGTTACTATCCTAATACACTCAAACTCTATTTTTAACTATAAACTGTACTACGAAATATTAGAATTATAGAAAGGAAAAAACGTTTGAGAATTATAGACCTTATAAGATGTTTACATGTAGTTTATTTGCCCAATTGGATATTAAAAAGAACTGAACTAAATGGAAATGATAAAGTGATCTTCGCAAGATTGTGCCAATATGCAGGAGAGAATGGAAAGTGTTTTCCAAAACAGAAATTTTAGCAATAGAAACAGGTCTTAAAGAAGAAACAATAAGAAAGATATTAAAAAAATTAAGAGTATTAAAACTGATAAAAGCAAAAACAAAAAAAGGAATTAATGAATATATTTTTCTTACGCATAAATGGATGGAAGATGATGGGTATGTAGACACCTCTAAGAACAGGTGCGTAGATACCGCTAGTAAAAAGAACAGGTATGTAGATACCTCTGACAACAGGTATGTAGATACCGCTAAGAACAGGTATGTACATACCTCTCTATATAAAGAGATAAATACAAGAGATAATAAGAAGAGTAAATCTTTATTATCTAAAGATAATAAAGAGTAAAAAATCTTTCTCACTTTGTTCGCAAGATGGTGCCTACGCACCACCTGAATTCTAAAGAAACCATGTGATAAACATAACTATGTTTTCACTGGAACAGATTCTGGAGAATACCAACTTAAATTATGAAGATTGAATCAAATAGTAATAATATGACAAGTAAACGATACGTAAATATTAAAGTAGTTTCTGGATATACGAGTTTGCCAACAGCAACCTTATATGAATGGGCAGGTACTGGACGGATACCTTCTATCAAGATTGGCAGACGTGTTCTATTTGATTTACACGATATAGACAAGGTAATGGCAAGTATGAAGCGAAATGACAACCAAGAGGAGAAAGTTGCTAAAAAAATTATTGGAGACCTGCATGGCAATAGATTATAATACTGCCGATAGCGCCATACAGACCAAATCAGGCTTCGGGAAGGGAGGTATAAATGTTTAAACGAAGCGGTGTCTGGTGGACGTGTATAAGGCATAACGGCAATAAGATTCAGAAAAGCCTTGAGACCACTGATAAGAAACTTGCTAAAGCTATAGATGCAAAAATAAAGGTAGAGATTGTTGAAGGTAATTATTATGAAAAGTTAATAGGGCGTAATAAAACCTTCAAGGATATGATGGATAAATTTATGGAGGAACATGCTCCTAAAGTGTCATGCAGTATGCAAAAAAGTTATTCATCTTATCTGAAACACCTTATGTCCTTTTTTAAATCTGGATTAATAACAATAACACCAAAGGAAATATCAAAGTATAAGGTGTTAAGAAGAAGAGAAGGGGCAATGCCAGCTACAATTAACAGGGAATTAGCAATGCTTTCTAAAGCTTTTAATCTTGCTGTTAATGAGTGGGAGTGGCTCAAAGACAATCCTGCTTCAAGGGTTCCAAAAGAGAAAGAAAATAACAGAAGAGATCGATGGTTAACACAAGATGATGAATACAGGCTTATTAAACATTGTCCAGCATGGCTTAGAGATATAGTCGTTTTTGCACTAAATACAGGGCTCCGGCAGGATGAACTACTTTCTCTTCAATGGTCGAGAGTAAGTTTTGAACGTAAGGTTATGCTTATTGATAAAACGAAGAGTGGTAAGCCAAGAGCTGTTCCTCTAAATCAAAACGCAATAAACATACTTAATGAAAGGCTTAAAGCAAAAATAAGAACTATAAAAGATCTTGTTTTTCCTACCTTCAATGGAACAAAAATTCTTCCTTCAAATCTAAGAAGAGCCTTTTATGAAGCATTAAAAAAGGCTGGGATTGAAGATTTTAAGTTTCATGACCTCAGGCACACCTTTGCAACCAAGCTTGCTCAGAAAGGGATTGACATCTACAAGATAGCAAAACTGCTTGGGCATGAGGACATCAGGATGACCCAGAGGTATTCACATCACTGTCCCGAAAGCCTGAGGGATGGAGTAGATATTTTAGAAGTTGACTACAATTTGACTACAATTGGGGAAAACACTTGAATTTATCGACTGAAATACGTTATATTGACTGCTTCTAAAGAACTGCATTACTACAACTTACAGCAAAGTGTGGGGGATTAGCTCAGTTGGGAGAGCGTTTGA
>Ga0066829_10000717_pt1 | contig 12505 bp, 9 predicted proteins | sample ETNtaG_22_FD_65498 | JGI IMG/M metagenome (GOLD analysis project Ga0066829, IMG submission 65498) | Marine microbial and viral communities from oxygen minimum zone, Eastern Pacific Ocean - ETNP201306SV43 | ecosystem: Environmental > Aquatic > Marine > Oceanic | place: Pacific Ocean: Eastern...
GCACCCAGCTTCATGCCGGTGTCGATGTCTTCGGCGGTGGCGTGGCCACCCTCGAGCATCCGCATGGCGCCCAACAGGTAGGGCACGAGCAGCATGTTGACGACGAAACCAGCCCGGTCCTTCGCCGCGACGACCGTCTTGCCGATGACATCGGTGGCGAAGCCGGTGACCCGGTCGACAACCGTCGGCAGGGTGCGTATCGAGGGGATGACCTCGACCAACTTCATGACCGGAGCCGGATTGAAGAAATGGAGGCCGACAACCTGCTCGGGTCGACCCGTACGCATCGCTATGTCGATGATGGGAATCGAAGACGTGTTGGTGGCCAGGATGGCCTCGGGGGACGTGACCACCCGGTCCAACTCGGCGAACACCTCGGCCTTGAGTCCAAAGTCCTCGACGATGGCCTCGACGACCAGGTCACAGTCGGCGAGATCGGCGAGATCGGTGGTGAACGACAGGTTGCCGAGTGCGGCCGAATGCCCATCCTCGTCGAGCTTGCCCCGCTCGAGCGCCCGACCCAACGAGCGCTCGATCCCCGACCGGCTGCGCTCAGCGGCGGCAGCGTCGATTTCGCGCACGACCGTCGCCAACCCGGCCTTGGCCATGACCTCGGCCACGCCGCCGCCCATCTGTCCTCCGCCCACGATGCCTACCTGTTGAATGCCCACTTGCCCACTCCTCGAGTTGTCTGTCTGGCGCCAGGAAACGATTCAGTCACCTTCGGTGATGACCACGCTCTCGATCACCACATCGTCGATGGGCCGGTCGCCGGATCCGGTGGGGACCTGCTGCATGGCCTCGGCTGCCTCGAAGCCCTTCACGACCTTTCCGAACAGTGAGTACTGCGGGGGCAGTCCCACACCTTTGGGCCCGGTGATGATGAAGAACTGGCTTCCGTTGGTGTTCGGCCCGGCGTTCGCCATCACCAGGGAGCCCAACTCGTAGCGACCCGGCTGTGGGAGTTCGTCATCGAAGCGGTATCCGGGACCGCCGCTGCCGGTGCCCGTCGGATCGCCGCCCTGGACGACGAAGCCGTTGATCACCCGGTGGAAGATCACGCCGTCGAAAAAGCCCTGCCGGGCGAGGAATACAAAGCTGTTCACCGTCCTGGGGGCGCGTACCGGGTCGAGGTGGATGGTCATCGACCCGAGGCTGGTCTCCATTTCCGCCGAATAGGACCTGTCCGTGTCGATTTCCATTTCGGGCGGGCTGTCGAACTGCATGAACGGGATCCTCGTTGCCTCATCGGTGGCCCGCCGACGTGACGGGATCGGAGACACAGGCTACGGGCACACGGACCACCTGCTACCGGTCGCTCAACCACCTGCTCCCCGGCCAGAGGGTCCACCGGGCCGTCCATGCCGTGTGGTTAGGGTGCCGCGCATGGCCCCAGTGCCGGTACCAGCGCCAGTTGAGACGATGCGATTCCTCCTCGCCGACGAAGCGCCGACACTTCGTACAGCCGTCCTCGAGCCACCCGACACCATGACGCTCACATGCGGGCGCTGCGAGGTCACATGGCGGGGTCGACCGGCCGCACCCTGCTGGTCGTGCGGCGCAGAAGGGCGCCGGCCCACCGGCACGGTCCTGGTCGCCGAGTAGGCGCACCCCACCGACCGGCCTCCGGGAACTCAGAGTTCCTTCGCGAACATCCGCACCCTCTTGCCGCCGGCCTCGGTGTCCTGCTCGCCGACCGCTGCGAACCCGAAGGCATCGTGGAAGGCCAGCGAGCCCTCGTTGCGGGGACGGACATTGACCTCGGCACAGAGGAACGTGTGCCCATCGGCCCGTTCGACGAACGCCTCGTAGAGGGACCGGCCGATGCCACGACCCTGGTCGGACGGATCGACCACCACCCGGTCCACGTATAGGAAGTGCTCGTACCGTTCACTGAACCACCGGTAGTTGAGGCTGTCGTAGTCGAGGCCCGGGCCCTCCAACCCGACCAGGAAGCCGACCGGGGTGCCGTCCGGGCGATCCGAGGGAACCGCCACCAGAAACGTGTGGGCAGCCTCGGCGAACCAGGCCACCTCCTCGACCAGAAGGCCGTTGACCGCTGGTACAGCCGCCGTGTTGAGATGCCGGACCGCCGACAGGTCGGCCGCCCCGACCCGCCGCAGGAGCACCCTCGGGTCTTTGGTCACTCTCGCCCCCTTCAGGCCTGATTCGATGGGTACCTACGGAAACCCGCGTCTAGCCTGCCAGCCATGAGCATCGACTCACCCACACACCAGATCGAGAACGAGGTGGCGGCGGCAGCACGGGTAGCCGACGGCCACAAGCACTACGGCAGTGGCGACACAGAAGTCCGGGCCCTCGACGGCGTCACCGTCGAATTCGGCGCGGGACGCTTCACGGCCATCATGGGCCCTTCCGGATCCGGCAAGTCGACCCTGATGCACTGCGCCGCCGGTCTCGACGACCTGACCTCCGGATCGGCCTTCATCGGCGACACGGAACTCGGCAGCCTCTCCGAACGGGACCTCACCCTGCTGCGCCGCGACCGGGTCGGCTTCGTGTTCCAGGCGTTCAACCTGCTCCCCACGCTGACGGCGATCGAGAACCTGAACCTGCCCCTGACCCTCGCCGGCCGCTCCGCCGACCCCGAGTGGCTGGACCAGGTCGTCACCTCCATCGGCATCGGCGACCGCCTCGACCACCGACCCAACGAGCTCTCGGGCGGCCAACAGCAGCGCGTCGCCATCGCCCGTGCCCTGGCGTCAAAGCCCTCGATCGTGTTTGCCGACGAACCGACCGGCAACCTCGACTCGGTGACCGGCTCCGAGGTGCTCGACTTCCTACGGGACGCAGTCAACGACCTGGGCCAGACACTCGTGCTCGTCACGCACGACGCTGCTGCAGCGGCAAGGGCCGACCGGGTCCTGTTCCTGGGCGATGGCCGAATCGTGGACGAGATCTACCAGCCGACCGCTGACGCCGTCTTCGACCGCATCAAGGAACTCGGCGGCTGAGACCGGGATTCCGATGCACCACCCGAACACCGAACACGCAGGTCGCTCCCCATGCTCCGCCTGACGCTCCGCAACATCGCCAGGCGCAAGCTGCGCTATGCCCTGACCACGCTGGCCGTGGTCCTCGGCGTCGCCTTCCTGTCCACGTCGTTCTTCCTGACCGACAAGATCCGCGACACCTTCGACGAGCTCGCCACCGACATCACCGGGAACCTCGACCTCGTGGTCCGCACATCGATCGGCGAGGGCGAACGCCTGAACAGGCTCCCCATTCCCGAAGAGCTCGAGTCGATCGTGGCCAAGGTCCCGGGCGTGGCCGAGGTCGCCCCCCGGATCGTTATGTGGAACGTCGTCCCCATCATCCCCGCCGACGGCGACGAGAAGGCCCGTGCAGTCCCCTCGAGGGCCGCTCCACAGTTGGGCCTGCTCTATTCCCCCGAGGTATCGGGACTCCAGAATGCGTTCCTGATCGAGGGCCGGGCACCCGAAAGGGTCGGATCGCTCCACGACGATCCCGACCTCGTAGCCGAGTTCGCCATGGACGCCCGAACCGCCGCCGACCACGGGTTCGCCGTCGGCGAGACCTACCGGGTCAGCGGTCCCACCGGGCTGCGGGACTTCCTCCTGGTCGGCATCTTCAACTTCGGCGACCCCGACGAGAACAGGACCGTCGCCGCGAACATGTCGGCCTTCGACCACCGCACCGCTCAGGAGTTCCTCGACATGGAGGGACTGTTCGACCAGATCGACGTGACGATCCAACCGGATGCCGACCGGGACACCGTCCAGGCAGCCATCCAGGTTGAACTCGATGCAGCGAAGGACGCATTCCTGGCCGAGCTGCCTGAGATGCCCGAGGAACTCCAGGCCATCCAGGCCCTGCTGGCCGGCCTTCTGGAGCCGGAACTCGAGGTCATCACCAGCGAACAACAGATAGAGGAGTCGACCACCGACTTCGACCTGTTCATCACCGTGATCTCATCGGTCCTGCTGGCCTTCGCAATCATCGCCGTGGTGGTGAGCACGTTCATCATCAACAACACGTTCTCGATCGTGCTGGGTCAACGGGTGCGCGAGTTGGCGCTGCTCCGGGCACTCGGGGCCACCGGTCGCCAGGTCAGCCGCTCGATCCGGTTCGAGGCGTTGGTGATCGGCACGGTTGCCACCGCCATCGGCCTCGTAGGCGGCTACCTGCTGGCCCTGCTACTACGCCTGCTCCTCGTCTCGACGGGCTTCGGAGAACTGCCCGGCAGCATTCCGATCCGACCCCGCACGCTGCTGATCGCCGCTCTGGTCGGTATCGGCACGACGGTGGCGTCCTCGATCGGACCGTCAAGACGGGTGCGGTCCATTTCTCCGGTCGCCTCCCTGCGCGACGACGTGCGCCTCACCCCCACCGGGCTGAAGCGGAGGCTTCAGACCGGCGGCGTGGTCGCCCTGATCGGCCTGGCCCTCCTCGCCGTCGGCATGACCGTCGAACTCGAAACCCGGCCGCTGCTGTTCAGCCTCGGCCTCGGCGCCCTCGGAACCTTCCTGGGCGTGTACCTGCTCAGCCCGGTGGTGGCCCGACCCGCGGCCGCCATGTTGGGTCGCCCGATCGGACGCCTCTTCGGAACACCGGGGCACCTGGCCGGCGAAAACGCCCGCCGGTCACCGCGACGCACGGCTGCTACCGCCGCCGCCCTCACGGTGGGGCTCGCCCTCGTGTCCATGGCCGCCGTGGTCAGCGACTCGATGAAGACCACCATCGTGCACGCCCTCGAGGACGGCGTCCAAGCAGACCTCTTCGTCTTCACGGCCTCGTTCAGCCCGACCGGTGGACTGCCGGACGAACTGTCCGAGCGGCTGGCCGAGGTCGGGGTCGGGCACCCGGACCTGGTGGCGTCCACCGCCCTCTACCGGTTCGCCCTCGGGGGGATGACCGTCGACGGGGACGCCAAGGACGTGGGCGGTGTCGACCTCGCTCTCGTCGACTCCCACATGAAGCTCGGGATCGTCGACGGCGACCCGGCGAACCCGCCGACCGGCGGCGCCAGGTACTCACTGCTGCTGCACGTCGATCCCGCTGCGGACCTAGGTATCGGCGTCGGCTCGCTGGTCGACGTCGGCTTCCCCGGCGGCCGCCAGGAGGCGTTCAGCGTGGGTGCCGTGTTCGACGACTCGACCATGATGGGCAACTGGGTGATCGACAACGGCGCCTTCGACCGCTTCCTGCCACGGGCACCCGACAACTCGATATCGGTTGCCTACACGGAGGGTGCCGACCCGGTCGCAGCCCGTGACCTGGTCGAAACGATCACCGACGACTACCCGCAGGCCAGCGTCAACAACGCCCACGAACTCCGTGAGCAGATGGAGGGCCGTCTCGACCAGTTGCTCTCGATCATCACCGTGTTCCTCGGGCTGTCGCTCTTCATCGCCGTGCTGGGCATCACCAACACGCTGGCGCTGTCCGTCTACGAACGGACCCGCGAACTCGGCCTCCTTCGGGCGGTCGGCATGACCCGTCGGCAGATGCGCCGGATGGTGCGCTGGGAGGCCGTGATCATCGCCCTGTTCGGCGGCATCCTGGGGGTGGCCATGGGCGTGCTGTTCGGACTGGCGGCGACCGCCGCCCTGCCCGAGACGTTCATCGACGTGACCTCGGTGCCGGTGATGCAGCTGTCGCTCTACCTGCTGGTGGCCGGGCTGTTCGGAGTGGTCGCCGCCATCTTCCCGGCACGACGCGCCGCACGCCTCGACATCCTCGAGGCGATCTCGTACGAGTAGCGCTCAGGTCGGCCTCCGGGGGAAGCCGCATCCCGCCGATCAGCCCCGATTCGTTGGACCCGCTATCGGGAATCGGAGATCAGCGGTCAGGCAGGCGCCATGGCACCGAAGAGCAGCCCCCAACTGCTCATGGCGGTGGCGATCCTGTTCATCCACCTGCGTCCCTGCACCTTCCTTGATCCAACACGGAATTCACCCGGCAGGGGCGCCGGGTCGGGTCAGGGGGAGGTGCTCATGATGAAGGTACGGCGTGGACGTGACGGTTGGGACGCAGCCCCGGGGATGCAGGCGACCAGGTAACCCCTGATCAGGAAACGAGCATTTCCGGCAACGGCTCCGCGTGGACGATCGAGACGCGCTGCGTGGCACGGGTGAGCGCCACATAGAGGGCCCGCAGGCCCTGCGCCTGCTCAGCCACGATCCGGGAGGGCTCCACGACGACGGCTGCATCCACCTCGAGGCCCTTGACAAGCGTCACCGGCACCACGGCCACCGACGCGTCCAGCCCGTGCCGGTTAGGCCGCCCGAACTCGATGCCGGCCGATTCGAGAGCGGCCTCGACCTCCTCGACCTGCGATGCGGCGACGATGACGGCCACGTTGCCGGGCTCGACCGCAGTCGACTCCTCGGCCACCACCGCCACCACCGATGCCGCGACACTGTCCGTGGCAACGAAACGCGGTTCACCACCGTCTCCCCGCACGGCGACCGGGGGCTTGAGGCCCGGGACGGCCACGGCCAGCACACGGGAGGCCAGGTCCATGAGCGGTCCAGGAATCCGGTAGCCGACCGTCAATTCATGGTGCTGTGGCGGACGCTTGTCCGGCAGGTGGTCGAGGATGCTCCCCCAACCGTCGTGAACCCAGGCTCCGGTGGCCTGGGCGATGTCGCCGACCACGGTCATCGATCCGTTCAGGGAACGGCGCTCGAGCATCCGCAACTGCATCGGTGAGAGGTCCTGGACCTCGTCCACGACGATGTGGCCATAGGTCCTGACGGCGTCGAGCCCACCGCTTCCCGGTCGGGCCCCGAGCACAGCGCGGACCTCGTCGAGCAGTGGGGCGTCGGAAGCGGACCAGCGGATGCCCTCCGGTTCCGTCGAGCGTGGTCGGTGGAGGGCATCGACCTCGTCGTCGGCGAGCGAAGGATCAGCAGCCCGAATCAGGGCCCGTGACCCGAACAGGTCGTTGAGCATCTCCGAAGGGCTCAGGACCGGCCACATCCAGTCCAAGGCCTGACGCACGGGCAACTCTCCCTTCAGGCCCTCGCGGACATCCTCGGCATCGAGATCGGATCCTGCGCTCTCGGCCAGAACGCCGAAGAACTCCTCCTCGACGAAGCGCCGGGCGGCATTGTGGGTCCGGAACCGGCGGCGGGCCTCTGCGACGATCCGCTGCGTCTGCTCGACCGTGATGCGTAGCCACCGCACTCCATAGCCGACCCGGAGGTCGTCACGCAGGGGGCGCTGCCGGGTGCGTACCCCACGAGCCAGGAACCGGACCATGCACAGGTCGCCCTTGATCCTCGAGACCTCTTCCGGATCGTGACGGTCGCTGATGCTGGCCCCTGCCACGACGTCGGACAGGGTCGCCAACTCGACACCCGCCTCGCCGAGCGACGGAAGGACCTGTTCGATGTAGGCGAGGAACAGTCGGTTCGGGCCCACCACGAGCACACCCTGGCCCTCGAGCGGGAACCGGTTCGTGTAGAGAAGGTAGGCCGCCCGGTGGAGCGCCACGACGGTCTTGCCGGTGCCCGGTCCGCCCTGCACGGCCAGCACGCCAGGGAGTGGTGCCCGGATGACCAGGTCCTGCTCGGTCTGGATGGTGCCGACGATGTCGCCGAGGCGACCGGTGCGGGCCGTCTCGAGGGCGGCGATGAGGGCGCCCTCTCCACGTAGGCCCCCATTTTCGCGGAACCGTTCGACGTCGCCGAACAACTCGTCCTCGATGGCCAGCAGTTCGCGGCCCCGGCTCACGAAGTGGCGACGACGCTCGAGCCCCATCGGCATCCGGCCCGTCGCACGGTAGAAGGCCTCGGCGATCGGAGCGCGCCAGTCGACTACCACAGGCTCCTGATCGTCGTCCCAGACTCCGATCCGGCCGATGTAGTAGCGGCCATGGGGTTCTTCGACCCCGTCGCCGCCACCATCCTCCTGGTCGATCCGCCCGAAGACCAGCGCCGCATCGCCCATCTCGAGTTGGGCCAGCCGCGTGGCCACGGCATCCCAGATGGCCTCCCGCTCGAACCGGGCCTGGTTGGTACCACCTCGACCCACCTGGACCATGTCCGTGAGCTGGAGCGCCCGCTCCCTTGCGTCCTCCAGACAGGAGAATGCGTGGTCCAGGTACTCCTGTTCCGAAACGAGTTCGGGATGCATCTCGACCGGTTCTCCTGGGTGCTCGAGGATGGTTCCGAGGGCCAACCACGCGTTTTGGCCGGAAAATGATTCTACCGGACAGCACGTTTCGGCCAACTGAACCTCAGGGCGTCCCCACTTTCGGGCACACACCCCGGGCCCACATCGCGGGCCCACACCCCGGGCACCCATTGCATGCCGCAGCGTGCGACGATGGCGCCATGATCACCGTGGGACTCGTGCTCAGCGCCGGCGGCATGCACGCAGCCGCCCACCACGCCGGCGTGCTCTCGGCCCTCACGGAGGCCACCGGTTGGGATCCCCGCACGGCCGACGTGATCGTCGGCACCAGCGCCGGGGCGACCTCGGCCATCACCCTGCGCGCCGGCCTCGGCGCCGCCGACCAGGCCAACTACTACATCGGCCGCCCACTCTCCCCCGACGGTCAGGCCCTCGTCGACCGGGTGACCACCCCTTACGACCTGCCGGCGACGCCGCCCCGGCCGGAGTCCCTTCGACCGGCCAACCCGCTGCTGGTCGCCCGTGGGATGTTCGGCCGGGGACGCCCCCGCCCGGTCGTCGCCCTCGCCGGCCTACTTCCAGAAGGAACGCTCGACGGGACCCTGTTCCGGGAACGGGCAGAACAATTCCATCCCGCACGCTGGCCCGACCGGCCGACCTGGATCTGCGCCGTCGACCTCGACTCCGGAAGACGGGTCGTCTTTGGTCGCGACGACGTCGACGCCGACATCGGTACGGCCGTTCAGGCCTCCTGTGCTGTGCCGGGTTTCCTCCGACCGGTCGAATCGGTCGGCCATCGGTACGTGGACGGGGGAATCCACTCGACGACCAACGCCGACCTGCTCACCACGCTCGGCCTCGACCTGGTAGTCGTCTCGTCCTCGATGACGGCCGTGCGCGGCCTCGACACCTGGCCCGGCGGCCCGCTCGGCCGGGCATGGCACAGCCGCACCCTGGTACGCGAGGTCGAGGCGATACGCCGCCGTGGAACAGCGATCCTGGTCCTCGAACCAACCGCCGCCGACCTCGCCCTGCGGGGCACCGACAATCTGGACCCGTCATCCAACGGCGAGGTCTGCGAAACGGCACGGATATCGACCCTGGCGAGGCTGGCCCACCCCGCATCGGTGCGTGCACGGGGACTGCTCGCCACGGCTGCCGCCCAGGATCGGGACCTCGTGCCCTGACGGCTTCCGGGTACCCGTTCGCTAGCGTCGCACCGTGATGCAGTCGGAGGCCCCAGTAGATCCGTTCCTGGCCGCCTGCCAGGGGCTGCCCCACGAACGTACGCCGGTGTGGTTCATGCGCCAGGCGGGACGCTCGCTGCCGGAATACCGGTCCATCCGGGGCACCGGAAGCATCCTCGACGCCATCGCCGACCCCGGTTTGGCCACCGAGATCACGCTGCAACCCGTCCGCCGCTACGACACGGATGCTGCGATCCTGTTCTCGGACATCGTCGTCCCCGTACATGCCATCGGCTTCGGAGTCGACGTGGAGCCGGGTGTCGGACCGGTGATCGAACGGCCCTTCGAGCGGGCCGCCGACCTCGACCGGCTCCGGCCCCTCGATCCCGAGGCGGACACCCCATACGTGCTCGAGACGGTCAGGACCCTGGCCACCGAGTTGACAGTCCCACTGATCGGCTTCGCCGGTGCGCCCTTCACCGTCGCGTCCTACCTGATCGAGGGTGGTCCGTCCCGCACATATGCCCGCACCAAGGCGCTGATGTTCGGTGACCCCGACCTCTGGTTCGCCCTGCTCGACCGCCTGGTCGACCTCGCCGTCGCCTCGTTGCGCTCACAGGTCGACGCCGGAGCCAAGGCACTTCAACTGTTCGACAGTTGGGCCGGTGCGCTGGCACCCCCCGTCTACGAGAAGTACGTGCTTCCCGCCAGCCGAACGGTCTTCGACCGGGTCGCCGACCTGGGCGTTCCCGGAATTCACTTCGGAGTAGGCACCGGCGAGATACTCCACCTGATGGCTGCCGCCGGCTCCGACGTGCTCGGTGTCGACTGGCGGGTCCCCCTGGACGAAGCCCGTCGACGGACAGGCCCGGACACGGTTCTCCAGGGCAACCTCGACCCCGCCGTCTGCCTCGCCCCGATCGAGGCCGTCGACGCAGCGGTTGCCGATGTGCTGCGACGCAACGGCGACCACCCCGGGCACGTCTTCAACCTCGGCCACGGGGTACTCCCCGAGACGGACCCTGCGGTGCTCGAACACGTTGTCGACCTCGTCCACGCCCACCGGCCCGGGGGCTGAGCGTGGCTGATCGCCGCATCATCGTCGTAGGTGCCGGGATCACCGGGCTGGCGGCCGCCCATCGTCTCCTGACCGACAATCCTGATACCGACATTCTCGTCCTCGAGGCATGTGCCTCCCCGGGAGGCCTGATCCGTACCAGCCCCTTCGCCGGGCTTCCCGTCGACGAGGCGGCCGACTCGTTCCTCGTCCGGGTCCCGTGGGCTCTCGACCTGTGCACGGAACTGGGCCTGGACGACGAGCTCGTGGCCCCACACGCACGGGCGGCATCCGTCTGGCTGGACGGGATCCATCGTCCCCTTCCGTCGCCGAACGTTCTCGGTATCCCCCTGGACCCGAACTCTGTCGAGAAGGGCCTGCTCCCGACAGAGGACATCGAACGGCTCGCAGGCGCCGGGCTACCTGATTCCCCCCTGGCCGGCGGCGATCTTTCCGTAGGCCAGGTGGTCCGCTCCTGCGCTGGCGACGCCGTCTTCGAGCGCCTGGTCGATGTGCTGCTGGGTGGCGTCAACGCCGGCCGGGCCGACGACCTGAGTTGCGAGGTGATGGCGCCACAACTTCTCGCAGCAGCCCGCAGCCCCGAGGGCCTGCTGGCAGCCCTCCGTTCCCTCCATGCACAAGCCGACCCTTCGGCACCGGTTTTCAACGCCCACCCGTCCGGAATGGGCCACCTCGTCGACACGCTCGTCGGGCGCCTGGGCAACCGCCTCCGCCTGCACTCCCCGGTCACCGGGCTGGAACGCAACGACGCCGGATGGCTGGTGGGAACCACCGGTGGCGTCGAGTTGGCGGACGCCGTCGTGCTGGCCGTCCCCGCCTTCGTGGCCGCCGACCTCCTCGGCCCCATCCAGGCCGAGGCCGCCGAGCACCTGGCGCAGGTTCCCTACGCCTCCGTATCGCTCGCCGCCTTCGCCTTCCAACGCAACGACCTCGATGTGCCGGGGGACCAGAGCGGCTTCCTGGTCCCCCGGGACGCAGGGCTGTTCATGACCGCCTGCTCCTACGCCGGCAGCAAGTGGGCCCATCTCGGCACCGGCGACCGGGTCCTGCTCCGCGTCTCGGCCGGACGCAACGACGACTTCCGCCATGCCGGGATGGACGACGACACCCTCCAACGTGCCCTCGCCGGGGACCTGGCCGTGACCCTCGGTGTCGAGGCACCTCCCGACGCTGTGCGCGTGTCCCGTTGGCCGCGATCGCTGCCACAGTTCGCTCCAGGCCACGCCGATCGCATGGCCGCCATCGACGATCGCCTTGCCGAAGCCGCCCCCGGCCTCCGGGTCACGGGTGCCTTCCGGCACGGTGTCGGCATCCCCGCCTGCATCCGCTCAGGCACCGAGGCCGCTGCGGCGGTGATTCACACGGCCTGAGCGGGTCCCTGTCGGGATCTCGTGCAGATTCCGCCCGGGGCCAACGCTGGCGACGCAGGAAACCGGTCGGCAACGTGGTTCGATGGTGGGCGTGGCTCCTGAAACGACACCGGCCTGCAAGTGGGTCGACCAGGTGATCTCCCCCTCCGGGGAGTCAGGGGTCGAGGTTCGGGGCGCCTGCCCCACCAGGGGGAACCGACAGCCCGGCCCCCGGATCGGCTGAGCCCCATGGCCTCCCCAAGGCGCACCATCGCCCTGGCAATGACGGCCGGTCTGCTGCTGGCCGCATCGATCCCGCCGTGGGGTTGGTGGCCGGCGGCCTTCCCCGGGGTCGCCCTCCTCGATCGACTGCTCGCCGAACAGCAGCGCGGACGCCGCTTCGCCCGGACGATGCTCGTCACCGCCGTGTGGCTGGCCCCCGGCACCCTCTGGATGTGGGACCTCACCCCACCCGGCTGGCCGGTCGTCCTGCTCCTCCACGGTGCCTTCTTCGGTCTGGCGGCCATGGTCGTCCCCGCAGGTCGCGGTCGACGGGTCGGGTTGGTGGGCGCCGTCACCCTGGCTGAGTTCGTGCGCTGGAGTGTGCCCTTCGGTGGCGTTCCGCTTGCGACACTTCCGATGGGCCAGGCAGGTGGCCCGCTCGCCCCCGTGGTCCGGGTCGGTGGCCCCCTCCTGCTCGTCGCCCTCGTCGTCGTGATCGGTGTCGGCCTGAGCGCCCTCGCCGACGGTCGCCGGGCCGGCACCGG
>Ga0066829_10000727_pt1 | contig 12389 bp, 12 predicted proteins | sample ETNtaG_22_FD_65498 | JGI IMG/M metagenome (GOLD analysis project Ga0066829, IMG submission 65498) | Marine microbial and viral communities from oxygen minimum zone, Eastern Pacific Ocean - ETNP201306SV43 | ecosystem: Environmental > Aquatic > Marine > Oceanic | place: Pacific Ocean: Eastern...
TGTAATTGAAAAATTTCTTAAAATTCATATTGAAAATCAAATTAAATCCGGAGCTACGATAATACAAATTTTTGATAGTTGGGCCGGACTATTAAAAAATAATATTTCAGAATATATATACGAACCAACTTTGAATCTTGTAAATTATGTTAAAAAACTAGGCGTTCCTGTCATTTGTTTTCCAAGAGGAATAGGAGATTATAAAAAATTTTGTGATGCTGTTAGTCCAGATATGATAAATATTGACTATAATGTTGATCCCAAGAAAATAATTAAAGAAATAAAAATACCTATCCAAGGAGGATTAAACCCCAAAATATTATTAAAGGACAAAGAAACATTAAAAAAAGAAGCAGAAAAATATCTAAATATTTTTAAAGATCACCCATATGTTTTTAATCTTGGACATGGAATTTTACCCGAAACCAAAACAGAAATGGTTGGTGAATTAATTAATATTGTAAGAAATTATAAATGAGAAAAGCAATCGTATTGTTTAATTTGGGGGGACCCGACAGTTTAGAAAATGTGGAACCCTTTTTATTTAATTTATTCAACGATCCTGCAATTTTAAATCTACCAAAACTTATAAGATATCCTTTGGCAAAATTAATTTCTAAAAAAAGGGCACCCATTGCAAGAAAAATTTATCAAGAAATTGGGGGGTCTTCACCTATTTTAAAATTAACTATAGACCAAGCAAATTCTTTAGAAAATTCATTAAATGCAAAGCAAAATAGCACAGAATACAAAGTCTTTGTTGTTATGAGGTGTTGGCACCCAAGGGCGTCCCAAACAATACAAGAAGTAAAAAAATTTGATCCAAACGAAACAATATTACTTCCGTTATACCCGCAGTACTCAGCAGCAACCTCAGGATCTTCATTATTAGAGTGGAAAGAGATAGCAAGTAAAAATAATTTAAATATAATAACGAAAACAATTTGTTGTTATCCGGAAGATAAAAAATTTATAAAAGCACATTCAAAATTGATTATGGAAAAAATTAAAGATTTAAATAATTTTAAATTAATTTTTTCTGCTCATGGCCTTCCAGAAAAAAACATAAAGAAAGGTGATCCTTACCAATGGCAAACAGAACAAACTGTAAAAAAAATTATGGATGAAATAAAAAATGTTAATGCTGATTATATATTAAGTTATCAAAGTAGAGTTGGTCCTCTTAAATGGATAGGACCATCAACAGAAGAGGTAATAGTTGAAAATTCAAAATTAAAAAAACACCTAGTTATAGTGCCAATAGCTTTTGTTTCGGAACATTCTGAAACATTGGTTGAATTAGATATAGAATATAAAAAATTAGCAAGAAACAATGGCTGCACTAACTACACCAGAATTGAAGCTTTAGGAGTTAATGAAAATTTTATAGATGGGTTGTCAGATCTTATTTTAAATAATGAGGACTATAAATTAACAGATAGTCTGTATCCTCCAAAAAATAGATGTCCATCAAATTTTACAAAATGCCCTTGTTTAAATTAAATTATGAATTCTTATTTATTATTTAAATCTTTACACTTAATCGCAGTTATATCTTGGATGGCAGGCCTGTTATATCTTCCAAGAATTTTTGTTTATCATGTTGAAAATTCCGAAAAAAAAGAAGCAACAGATATATTTGAAACTATGGAAAGACGGCTATATTTTTACATAATGAGACCGGCGATGATTACAGCTTGGCTATTTGGTATAATTTTAATTTATATTAATGGTTTAGATATTTTTTCACAATTATGGATGTATACAAAACTAGCCCTAGTAATATTTCTTACCATTTATCATGAATATTTAGGAACATGTTTAGAATCTCTTAAATTAAAAACTAATACAAAAACATCAAAATTCTTTAGAATTATTAATGAAGTCCCAACAATTATATTAATATTGATTATTTTTATTGTTATTTTTAAGCCAATCTAGGGTTGAAATTTATATAATAATATATATATTGTCATCATCTAACATCTAACAAGCCCTCCTTTAATTATGAATATACAAGATTTAAAAAAGAAAAGCTCAGAACAGTTAATCGATGAAGCTGAAAAGCTAGGGATAGAGAACGCAAGCACTCTTAGAAGACAAGAAATATATTTTGCAATACTTAAAAAACTTGCCGAAAAAGGTGAAGAAATAACTGGTGGCGGAGTTCTTCAACTTCTACAAGATGGCTTTGGTTTCCTAAGAGCTATGGAGTCTAATTATTTACCTGGAGCCGATGACATATATATAAGCCCTAATCAAATCAGAAAATTTGGCTTAAGAACCGGAGACACAGTCGAAGGACCCATAAGAGCGCCAAAAGATGGTGAAAGATATTTTGCATTATTGCAAGTAAATAAAATTAATTTTGAATCTCCAGAAAAATCAAAACATAAAATTGCTTTTGACAACCTAACTCCATTATATCCTAATAAGCAAATAACTTTAGAAGTTGAAAGTAATAAAGTTGAAAAAAAACCAGATTTAACGGCAAGATTAATTGATTTAGTAAGTCCGATTGGAAAAGGTCAAAGATCTTTAATAATCTCTCCGCCTAAAGCGGGGAAAACAATGATACTCCAAAGTATAGCGAATTCAATAACAGCAAATCATCCAGAATGTTATTTAATGGTATTGCTGATTGACGAAAGACCAGAAGAAGTAACCGACATGCAAAGAACCGTTAAGGGTGAAGTTATAAGTTCAACTTTTGATGAACCGGCCCAAAGACATGTTGCGGTAGCTGAAATGGTTATAGAAAAAGCAAAAAGACTTACAGAACATAAAAAAGATGTTGTTATATTATTAGATTCTATAACTAGGCTAGGAAGAGCCTACAATGCGGTCGTCCCTAGTTCGGGCAAAGTACTAACAGGTGGCGTTGATGCTAATGCCCTACAAAGACCGAAAAGATTTTTTGGTGCAGCAAGAAACATAGAAGAAGGTGGGTCACTTACAATTATAGCAACAGCATTAATAGATACTGGTAGCAGAATGGATGAGGTAATTTTTGAAGAATTTAAAGGAACCGGCAATAGCGAAACTATTTTAGATAGAAAAATATCAGAAAAAAGAATATTCCCTGCTATTGATATTACTAAATCTGGAACAAGGCGAGAAGAATTGCTTTTTGATAATAATGATTTGCAAAAAATGAATATTTTAAGAAGAATTATTGCGCCAATGGGACCAATGGATGCAATTGAATTTATTAATTCAAAACTGAAAAATACAAAGAATAATGCAGAATTCTTTAATTCTATGAATAAACCAGCCTAATTTTTTATTAATTTGTTTTTAAATTAATTAAATTAATTTAAAAATTGAATATGGAATTAAATAAAAAAGTTGACCAACTTTTACAAGAATTAAAATCAGGAAAATTTAATAAAGTAATTTTAGAGGGTAAAAAATTGCTTAAAAAATATCCTGACAAAGAGTATTTGCAAAATATTTGTGGTTTAGCACATCAAAGATTAAACAACATAAAAACTTCAATATTTTATTTTAAAAAAGCAATTGAACTCGATCCATCAAACCCGGGGCAAAAAAATAATCTTGCTAATTCTTATATTTATTTAAATGAATATGATAAAGCCGAAAGAATTTTTAATGAGATTTTAGAAAAAAAAATGTGAAAATTTCATATATGACATTAACTATGAAGATATTGTTAATAATAGCGAACATGAAATTAGAAAACTATTAAATTATTGTGAATTGGATTGGGATGAAAATTGTCTAAACCATCATCAAAGTAAAAAGACAATGATTAAAACTGTTAGCACATATCAAGCCAGAAAACCTATATATAAAACTTCTATCGATTCCAATAAACATTATCTTCAAAGTTTGGAAAAATACTTTAATCAATTAAATTATAAATAATATTCCTTAAAACTTAAATTTAGTTATACTGGTTCAATGACCATTTATGCATTATCCTCGGGTCCCGGTATTTCAGGTATAGCTGTGATTAGAATATCTGGACCTGAAACCAAAATAGCTATAGAGAAAATGACCAAAGAAGGGATTCCAACGCCTAGAATGGCCTCACTGCGTAAAATCAATAAAATCAACACTAATGAGCCGATAGATGAAGGTATAATTATATGGTTTCCAGGGCCTGACAGCTACACAGGTGAAGATATGGCAGAATTTCATGTCCATGGAAGTCGGGCAGTGATTGATGCCATACACAATTCAATTTCAAAAGTAAAAAACTGTCGAATTGCTGAACCAGGCGAATTTACAAAAATTGCATTTCAAAATGGAAAAATAAATCTACTTAAAGCGGAAAGTATTGCAGATTTAATCTCTTCAGAAACTGAAATTCAAAGGCAACAAGCAATTAAAATTATGACTGGAAAAAGTTCTAAAAAATTTAATGAGTGGAGAGATAAATTATTAAAAATTTTATCAAATGTTGAAGCTAAAATTGATTTTCCAGAAGAAAACCTTCCTGATAATATTTTAAATGATATTAAAAGTTCTTCGAAAAAAATAAAAGAAGAAATTCAAAAACTATTAAATGATCAAAAAGTCGGAGAAAGAATCAGAGAAGGTTTTAAGATTGCTATAGTTGGTCCAACTAATGCAGGCAAGTCTTCATTATTAAATTATCTTTCAAAAAGAGATGTAGCAATCGTTTCAGAAATTGCGGGAACTACAAGAGACGTAATAGAAACTCATCTAAATATAGATGGATACCCAGTTGTAATTTCTGATACAGCGGGAATAAGAGAGTCCAAAGATGAAATAGAAAAAAAAGGTATTAAACTTGCTTTAAAAAGGGCCGAAGATGCCGATTTGAATTTAGTAATAATTGAGCCTAAAAGTGTTGATTTTAAAGGTTTTTTGAGTGATTCAGCTAGTAAAAAAGCTATTTTTGTTTTAAATAAATCTGATTTAGAATTTAAAAATACTAATTCAAAATTAAAAAAATTAAATCCCATTACTATTTCATTAAAAAATGAAAAAAATATTGAAGAGTTAATTTCTGCAATTAAAAAAAAATTAAAAAACAAATTTATTACATCAGACGATATTTTGATAACAAGAGAAAGACACAGACAACATTTAGAGCAATGTGTTTATCAATTAAAAAATTTTGAAAATAAAAATAAAACAGAAGATTTTGATAAAGCTGCTGAAGATTTAAGGTTAGCAACTAGACATTTAGGAATAATTGTTGGAAAAGTGGATGTAGAGGAGATATTAGGTAGTATTTTCAACGATTTTTGTATTGGCAAATAAAAGCTGTTTTATGAGGATTTTTGACCAATATTTATATTTTTTCATTGATAAATAAGGCTTTTTAAGCGATTTATAGTTTTTTTTCATATTTCTTCTCTGATCTTGTAAATATTTTATTGAGTTATAAGTTTAGTTTATGAAAAATGATTTATCATTTGATGTAGTTGTTATAGGTGGAGGGCATGCAGGCTGTGAAGCAGCCGCAGCATCAGCGCGCTTAAGAGTTAACACCGCATTGTTTACACACAAAATTGAAACAATAGGAGAGATGTCGTGTAATCCAGCAATTGGTGGTTTAGGCAAAGGACATCTAGTAAGAGAAATAGATGCGCTAGATGGAGTTATGGGTGATGTAGCAGACAAATCAGGTATTCAATTTAGATTATTAAACAGAAGTAGAGGGCCAGCAGTTAGAGGGCCCAGAACACAAAGTGATAGATCGTTATATAAAAAATATATGCAAGAAAAACTTGTAAACTACTGTAATTTAAGCGTTTTCTCTGATTCTGTAATTGAGTTTATATTTGAAAAAAATAGTATAAAAGGATTTGTAACACAGTCCGGAAAGAAAATTAAAACATCAAAGCTAATACTGACAACGGGCACTTTTTTGAATGGTTTGATACATGTAGGAGAAAAACAAACTCCAGCCGGTCGGTATAATGAAAAACCTACAACAGGATTAAGTGAGCAACTTAAAAAACTTAACTTTAAAATTGGAAGACTTAAGACAGGCACACCTCCAAGATTGGATTCTAGAACAATTAATTTTAATATTTTGGAAGAACAGTTTGCAGATGACGATCCATATTTTTTTTCCTTCTTTACTAAAAAAAACATAAACAAACAAATTTCATGTCGGATGACTTATACGAATGAGTCTGTACATAAAATTATTTCAAAAAACATAAAACGAAGCGCCATGTATTCAGGAAGCATCCAAGGAGTTGGTCCAAGATACTGTCCTTCGATAGAGGATAAAATTGTTAAATTTGCTGAAAAGCAAAGGCATCAAATTTTTTTAGAACCTGAAGGACTAAATGATCATACAGTTTATCCAAATGGCATATCTACTTCACTTCCAGCTGATGTTCAGCATGAAATGTGTCGTAAAATCAACGGTTTAGAGAATGTTAAAATATTAAGACCTGGATATGCGATTGAGTACGATTTTGTGGACCCAAGGGAGCTATTTTTGACTCTAGAGAGTAAAAAAATTAAAAATTTATATCTAGCAGGTCAAATCAATGGAACTACAGGATACGAAGAAGCAGCTGCACAAGGACTTATAGCTGGAATTAATTCAGCTTTGTCATTTAAGCGTCATGAGCCATTTATTCTAGATAGGTCCGAGGCTTATATTGGAGTAATGATTGATGATCTTGTTACAAAAGGAGTTGCAGAACCATATAGAATGTTTACCTCTAGGGCCGAATATAGACTTTCATTAAGATCTGATAATGCGGATATTAGACTTACCCAAAAAGGAATAGATATAGGCTTAGTGCTTGATGAAAGAAAAGTTCTGTATAAAGAGAAGCATTCTGAGCTTAAAAAAATTCAAGGAAAAATGGATAAATTGAAAATTACACCGTCAAAAGTTGCAAAATTTGGAGTAAATATTGCAAAAGATGGTGTTAGTCGTAGTGCAAACCAGATATTAAGCCAAAACTCAGTAGATATGATTAAAATACGTGAAATATGGCCAGAAATTAAGCATGTTTCACGTGAAATAGACGAACAATTAGAGATAAATTCTCATTATAGAGGATATTTAAGGAAACAAAATGCAGATATTTTAGCTTTCAAAAGAGATGAAAATCTTATTATACCAGAAAATATGAACTATGATATGTTTTCTGGTCTTTCTAACGAAGTTAAATCAAAATTTAAGAAAGTTAGGCCAAAAACTATGGGCCAAGCACTAAGAATCGACGGAATTACGCCAGCGGCTGTATATATTTTGTTGTCTCATCTTAAAAGAAAGTCTATTAAGCATATAGCTTGATTGATTCGAATTTTATAAAAAACTCAAAACTTAGCATTCAAAATGTTTCACGTGAAACATTGGAGGAGCTTAATAAATATAGTTCATCAATTTTAAAAAAGAATAAAGACATAAACCTAATAAGTTCAAGTACAGAAAAATCAATAAAAACAAGGCATATTTTAGATAGTGCGCAAACAATTGATTTTATTAATAAAAACGATGTTAAAATATGCACTGATTTAGGTTCAGGCGCAGGTTTACCTGGTATAGTTTTGGCTATTTTGATGAAACCGAAAAAACCTGAATTTAAGATGATTTTCTATGAAAAAAGTTATCACAAAAGCAATTTCCTAAGAGAAATCTCAAAAAAACTTAAATTAAACACAGAAATTAATCAAAAAAATATTTTTGAAGAAAAAAATTTACAAACAGACATTATAATTTCGAGAGCATTCAAACCTGTGCCAGTTATTTTTGAAATTGCGTCGAAGAATTTCAAAAAATTTAAATACATAATTTTATTTTTAGGAAAAAGTGGAAAAGAAATTTTAAAGGAGACATCAAAGAAATGGAAATTTGATTACGAGAAAAAAAAAAGTTTAACAAGTAATGAGTCATTAGTTGTAAAGATTTCAAACTTAAAAAAAAATGGATAAAAAAATTATTTCAGTAATTAATCAGAAAGGTGGAGTAGGGAAAACTACTACTGTAATTAATTTGGCAGCAGGTATGACTATGAAAGGAAAAAAAATCTTAGTAATTGATCTTGACCCGCAAGGAAATGCTACAACAGGTCTTGGAGTATCGAATACAGATTCTGAACTAACAATTTACAGTGTGCTTAATGGAAATAAAAAAATTTCAGAAGTAATTCAATCAACTAAGTTCGAAAATCTAAATTTGATCACTTCCAATGTAGATCTTTCAGGTTTAGAGGTCGAGACAGCTGGAGACAGCCGAAGAGCTTTTAAATTGAAAGACGAATTAGCCTCTATTTTAAATGATTCTGGGGCATCATATGATTATATACTCATTGACTGTCCTCCATCTCTAAGTCTTCTAACAATTATGGCATTGGTCGCCTCCAACGAGCTAGTGGTCCCACTACAGACAGAATTTTTTGCGCTTGAAGGTCTTACTCAGTTGATGAAGACAATCGAGAGGATTAAATCCAACTTAAATCCATCTCTCAACATACGAGGCATCCTTCTTACGATGTATGATAAGAGAAATAAGTTATCTGGTGAGGTAGAACAAGAAGCTAGAAACTATTTCAAAGAAAAAGTTTATCAAACAATAATACCTAGAAATGTAAGACTGTCAGAAGCCCCATCTCATGGAGTCCCAGTCCTACTTTACGATAAAGCTTGTCCAGGAAGTAAATCGTATTTTACTTTCACAGATGAATTTTTAAATCAAGATAAATTGGTGGAGAGTGCTGCATGATGAATCCATTCAAAACTAAAAGAGGACTAGGTAGAGGACTATCTTCATTAATTGGTGATGTAGATTCAAAACCAATAAAAAATAAAATATCGATAAGTTCAATTATCAGAAATAAATTTCAACCAAGAAAAAATTTTGATAAAGGAAAAATGGAAGAGCTTACAAACTCTATTAAAGAGCGAGGAATTATACAGCCAATTATAGTTAGAAAATCTTCAGACCACAGTGATAAATTTGAAATAATTGCAGGAGAAAGAAGATGGCAAGCAGCGCAAAGTGCAGGACTTCATGAAATTCCAGCTGTTGAAATTGAAGCAGACAATTTAAAATCATTAGAATTTGCAATTGTCGAAAACGTACAGAGACGTGATTTAAATCCAATAGAGGAAGCTCAAGGTTATAAAAAATTAATTGATGATTTTAATTATGACCAGGAGAAAGTATCAAAGTTTATAGGAAAGAGTAGAGTGCACGTAACGAACTGTCTAAGATTACTCACACTTCCTGATGAAGTTATTTCGCTTATCGAAGAAAATAAAATTTCACAAGGTCATGCAAAAGTGCTTGTGGGACTCGATAATGCACATTTTTTAGCAAAGAAGATGATAGAAAAAAAATTATCAGTAAGACAAGCAGAAAATTTAATTAGAAGTTTGAAAAGTTACAAAGGTAAAAGCAAAATTACTAAAAATCCAAATCTTACAAATTTAGAATCTAGTATTGAAGAAAAAACTGGAATTAAAGTTTTTATTAGGAATAAGAAAAATAATGCTGGGCAGGTGACTTTTGAATATAAGGATCTGGATCAATTAAATAGATTAATAATGGTTATTAAAGCTAATTATTAATTATTTTGCCGTATTAAGAATAAAATCAGAAATAATATTTAAAGAACTATAGTAATTTTTCTTAACCATCAATTCGATATCATGTATTTTGTAAATTAATTTTTCTGTATCTTTTAAGTTCCATTTAGACGCTTGATTTTTAACAATTTCTTTGTCCTTCCAAAAAATAGGAGGTTTATAATCTGAAATTATTTGTTCTATATTTTTATTTGAATTATTAATTTTTTTAATCTCTAAAAGTCTCTTAGTTTTTGAAAGTAAATTTCTGACAATTATTATGCAGTCATCAACAGAAAAGACATTTTCATTAAAAATTTTATTTATTTTTTTTATATTTTTTGACAAACAATTATCTGCAAGTTCTGAAATGCTATAATTTTCTGCTAAATTAGTTAGCTTTATAACTTCATCAATATTAATTTTTTCTTTATTTAATAAAAAAAGAGATATTTTATTTAATTCATTATTTAAGTTTATTCTGTCTCCACTACTACGCTCTACAATTAAATTAACTATTTCTTGTGAGATGGATATTTTATTATTTTTAAAAAAATTATTTGCAAGTTGTACAAGAGTTCTATTATCGTCCTTATAAAATGGTACACAAATTAATTTTTTATCTTTTTCAAATATTGATCTTAGCTTTGATTTTTTTTCTAAATTGCTAGCATTTAAAACAATAGTTACATCATTTATTTTTCTATCTAATAATTCATCAATTAATTTAACTATTTTTTCACTAACTCTTGAGATTATAATTAATTTTAAATCATCAAAAAAGGATTTATTAATTAGACTTGATATAAAATTTTCAAAATTATTTAATATTTCACTTTCATCAAAACGTTCTACATTTCCTTTATAATTATCAATAAAAATGCCATTAATTACATGACTTTTGTAACCATCATTTTCACCATAGAATAAAAAAATATTGTTTTTTATTTTTTTAATTTTTTGGTGTTCATAAGCTTTAATTATCATTTCTAAATTTTATATTGATCCTAAATAAATTATTATTTCGTCAGCTATTTTTTCCGCAAGATTTTTTGAAGTTTTATTTTCATATTTTTTCAAATCTGATTTACTACTTTTATTATTGTAATCAACTGATTTAGAAAATGATTTATTTTTAACAGTGCCATCAAAATCTTTAATCGAAATATTTGATAATAAATTTATTCGATAAGTTTTAGGATTACCTTTTGAGTCTCTTAATACAATTTCTTTATTTAAATGAGTCTCTAGTGTTAAAGAAAACTTTCTTTTACCATCAGAGCCCTTATAATTATTTAATCTATTATTTATTATTTTATTTAATTTACTATTTCCGCTTGCACTTAATTCATAAATTGAAAAACTAGTGTTTTTTTTTGAAAAAATTGGACTATAGCCACATCCAGATATGAAAAATAATAATATTAAAAGTTTTATTAAATTTTTTTTAATCATTAAATTAAGATATTTATTAATCTGTTTTTAACAAAAAAACATTTATTTATTTTTTTATTTTCAATAATTTTTTTTGTATTTTGGTTATTCATAATTTCTTTAATTAATTCTTCCTCAGTAATATTTCTCACAGATTCAAGAGTAGTTTTTTTTTTACCATTAATTTGAATCACATATTTAATAGTGTCATTTTTTATTAAATTTCTATCAATTTCTGGCCATTTTTGAAAAGGATTTAATTTAAGATCTGTTAAACATTCTGAAGCAAAATGAGGAATTATTGGTGAAATTATTGATAAAAACTTAGTATAATTGTCTAAAAGTATGTTTTTATTTGCTTTATTATTTAATTTTTGATTAAAAAAATTATAAGCCTCGTATATATTTGCTATAATGACGTTGTAGTGAAATTTTTCTAAATTATAGTTTATCTTTTCAATCATTTGATTTGTAAATATTGAAATTTCATTATTTTCAGAAGTGGAATCTTCTTCAATTTTTTCTTTGAACTTTTGGTGTAAAATCCACAATTTTTGCATAAATTTATACGAGGCAACCATACCTTGCTCAGACCATTGAACATCTTTTTCAGGAGGACTGTCTGACAATATAAAAAGTCTTACTGCATCAGCACCAAAATCATTAATTATATCTTCTGGATCAATTGTATTTTTTTTTGATTTAGACATTGACTCGGATGACCCAACAAATGCTTTTTTATCAGGAAAATTTTTAATGAAAAATTTTTCCCCATCTGTACTTTCTACTTCTTCGGGACTGAGCCAATTATTATTTTCATCTTTGTATGTTTCATGGCAAACCATTCCTTGGGTAAATAAGCCTTCAAATGGCTCTGTAATTTTGAATTTTTCATTTTTGTAATTTATCGCTCTCATAAAAAATCTTGAATATAACAAGTGCAATATAGCGTGTTCAACACCTCCAATATACTGATCTACAGGCATCCAATAATTTATTTCATCTAAATCATAACCATAATCATTATTTTTAGGAGAACAGAATCTTAAAAAATACCAAGATGAGTCTACAAATGTATCCAATGTGTCAGTTTCCCTAAAACAATCAATTCCATTAACTTTAACATTTTTCCATGATTTTTCATTATCAAGTGGATTTCCTTTTTCATTTAAATTAATATTTTCTGGAAGTTTAACTGGAAGATGATCTTTGGGAATCGTTAAAACATTTCCATTCTTGTCGTAAGCTATTGGTATTGGACAACCCCAATATCTTTGTCTAGACACACCCCAGTCCTTTAATCTAAAATTAATTTTTTTGTTTCCTAATTTTTTTTTTTCAAGTATTTCAATAGTTTTAATTATTGATTGTTCTGGAACCTTAAGACCATTTAAAAAATCAGAATTTATAATTTCTCC
>Ga0066829_10000742_pt1 | contig 12280 bp, 10 predicted proteins | sample ETNtaG_22_FD_65498 | JGI IMG/M metagenome (GOLD analysis project Ga0066829, IMG submission 65498) | Marine microbial and viral communities from oxygen minimum zone, Eastern Pacific Ocean - ETNP201306SV43 | ecosystem: Environmental > Aquatic > Marine > Oceanic | place: Pacific Ocean: Eastern...
ACGACAATGGGAAGGTCCACAGAACGCTGGTCGGAAATCGTATCCTGGATGACCATGACGTCATCAGCCAGGATGGTGTGGCTGCAGAAAAATGAGTCTCTGGGTGATTGTCCTGTATCAAATCCCTGTCGAGACTTAAACCATATTGTTTCGTCTCCGACCAGACTGACATAGGTGATGGGAACATTAAATAAAAGGCGAGCGAAACGGGTAAAACGGTCGAATGACTCCTCTGGTGGCGTATCCATCATATCCAGTGAATGAACCGCTTCGAGACGATCTGCCTCGTTTTCTGGCTTTCCAGCAATTTCCAAGATCTCAACTCCATACGCGATGTTGGGAGAATAAAGCATGTTTTTACCGCTTAGCAATGCGCTTAACGAAATTGACCATAACTTTCTGCAAAAGAGGTGGACATACCGGGGTTTCTAATGCGTCATGCAGAGGTGGTGCTGAGTGCAGATGATATTTGTACTAGCTGACCGATTTGATCGGGCGGGAGAGATCTTCGAGAGGAAATGCGAGTGATTTGAATACTGAAGGCGCACCTGTGGATACATCCGAAGGAGCGAAAATATCACGCTGTGGGAATCTGAGAGGATGTTTTTATTAATAGACGACAGGTGCTATAAAGCAGAAAAATCAGGGAGTATCAAAAGCGATGAATATCAAGTTGAGAACAGGGTTACTCATTCTGGTGTTCCTGTTCAGTCTGCATGCGTCTGCTGAGTCAGTCACAGGAACGATTAACAGCATCACCGAGGATTATGGAAACCTGAATACGTCGGTAACCGCGAGCCAACTGGATGAGCTGGGAATACTTCAGGGAGCAAATTACACACTGAAACATAAGGGAACCAAAGTTTCGGTCTACTACGGTTCAACCTATTCCGATGTCTCTAATGGTGAATGGGTGTCGTTTGTTCTTGATGATGGGACGATTCGAGTAGCGCGGAATTTTGAAAATGCCGGTGCAACCCTGGCTGCTGTAGTTGGCGATGAGATCACAATTTCAAATTTAGAGTAAGTCGGTCAACTTATTAGGTGCGACTCGCATAGAACAGCTGGGTCTGGCATCATCAGACTGATGAATCAATAACTTGAGTAACCAATCAGAGAAATTGGACACGCAGCAACAGACCTCAGATCCGTATACCGTTAAAACAGGTGGTGCGCTCGAACCTCCGACAACCCTGGCGAATCGTATTCGCTATCTTGGTCCCAGCGTCATAGTTTCCGGTTCGATTGTCGGATCCGGAGAAATTATCCTGACTTCCAGTCTTGGTGCCGCGGCGGGATTTGTATTGTTGTGGTGGGTAGTAATGTCATGCTGGATCAAATCTCTCATTCAGGCAGAGCTTGCACGTTACATTATTGTGAGCGGTGACACATACCTGCGTGCGATTAATCGATTTCCTGGGAAGTTGTGGGGTCCAAAAGGCAAGGTGGGGTGGCCGATCTGGCTGGGATTAATTGCCTTCGTTCCGGGAGTACTGGGCCTGGGAGGTATCATGGGGGGTGCCGGACAGGCGCTATCACTACTTTTCCCGGTCATTGATTCCGTGTGGGCAACGTTTCTGATTGCGCTGCTAACAGTTGGGATATTGAATTTTGGTGGGTATCAGCGTTTCGAAAAAGTACTACTTGGTCTGGTTATGGGTTTTACGGTGACAACGCTGGTATGCGCAGTCACAATGCAGTCAACCGAGTACCAGATTTCATGGGCTGACATCAGCAGCGGTTTCAGATTTGATCTACCCCTTGAGTATATAGCGCTTGCACTCGCTGTTTATGGCTATACGGGGGTCAACTCCGGGGAAACAGCAGCATATACCTACTGGTGTATTGAGAAAGGTTATCCGACGTTTATAGGACAGAAAGACTCTGAATCCTCAGAAGATTGGTTACGCAGGGCCAGGGGTTGGATCAAAGTACTGCAGTCCGATGTCTGGTTAACTCTCATTATTCTCACCTGTGCAACACTACCTTTCTACCTGCTCGGTGCCGGGGTTCTAAACGTTCTGGGAAAAACACCTGACGGACTCGAAACCATCTCCATGTTATCAGGCATGTTCACCGAGACACTTGGTACCTGGGCGCTGTGGGTATTTGGTACCGGTGCATTTTTCATTCTTTTCTCAACAACCTTGTCGGGTATTGGTGCCGGTGCCAGGTTTATTCCTGACTATCTGATTGAACTTGGATTTTTCCCAAGGGCAAATCTGAAGACCCGGGCGGCATGGATCAGAGGTTATATTTCCATCATGCCAATTGTTGGCAGTATGCTTTATGTCGGTGTCCAGAACCCTGTTCTCCTGGTCACGATTGGTGGACTCGTCGGTGCACTCATGTTGCCAATTCAGAGTGGCGGTACCTTGTGGCTGCAGCGAAACAATATGGATCAGCGCCTGACACCGCATCCTTTTGTGCGTGGTGCTATATGGTTGATCTTTCTGTTTCAGCTGGTGATGGCAGGTCTCGTGATTCGCTACGTTGTTCTCTAGCGTTTCAAATTTTCACCCTATCGTATTGCATCGCCACAAATACTGTCTTGGCCTCTTTACAGATTTCAGCTGGTTCAGGTGACTTCCCAGGCTCGACGATCGGTCTGACCTGAATGTTGTAAGCGACCGGCCTTTGCGACTCACATACGAGGATATCGGATGGCTCCATTAGAGACCCCCCGCTGGTCAATCAAAACCTCATCCTTGCCCACTAATTCGTTCATAATTGTGGAGGCGAGGAAATAGGCTAGGGTACCTATGATCGCCGCAGACGAGATGCTCAGCAGTATCGTTATTGGCGGATAGAATAGAAATGATATCGGAGCATCGTGGAACAATCGACGAAGAAAAACAGCGCAAAAGGAATATGTCTCAGTCGACCATAGGGTAGTTCAGTTTCTATCGCCAGGCAGACGATTATTAACGTTGTCAATATCCATCTGATCATTCCAGGTAATTTGGGTAATAGGTACCCACGTTCGCTGATTGGTCAAGAATCCTGAGTACTGATGGGAACTGTCTTTTTGCCTATAATAGAAAAATGAGTGAAATACCAATTACTGTAATACCAGGAGATGGTATCGGCGAAGAAATAACACAGGCTGTACTGACAGTTCTTACGGCGCTTGACTGTGGTCTGGTATTTGAAGAAGCGCTTGCCGGAGGACCAGCTTTAAAACAGGGATTAGACCTGATTCCTGAGGAGACGCTTCAGCATATTGAGAGAAATCGGGGTACCTTGAAGGGACCGATTACCACGCCCATCGGAAAGGGTTTTACATCGGTCAATGTCTCACTCAGGCAGCACTTTGATCTCTTTGCTAATGTTCGGCCTGCGCTTTCGATACCGGGTGCGACGACTCGATATTCCGATATCGATATTCTGGTTGTCAGGGAAAATATGGAAGGGCTTTACTCAGGTGTAGGCCATGTTCGAAGTGAGGATGGTGAACGAGCAGAACTGACAAGTGTGGTAACGAGAAATGGGTGTACCAGAATCCTGCATCATGCATTTTCTCTGGCGCAAAGGTTGGGTAGACGCAAGGTGACCGTGGTTCACAAGGCGAATATTATGAGATCCACCTCTGGTCTGTTTCTTGAAGTTGCACGTGAGGTTGCTAGCGAATATGCCGATGTTGAATGTGAAGAAATGATTGTTGACAACTGCGCTATGCAGTTGGTGATGAACCCACATCGGTTCGATGTCATCGTAACAACTAATCTGTTTGGGGACGTGCTGTCCGATCTTTGTGCAGGCCTGGTCGGCGGACTTGGCTTGGCTCCGGGTGCAAACATTGGCGAGCATCGAGGGATTTTTGAAGCCGTCCACGGCAGTGCGCCTGATATAGCCGGTTGTAACATTGCTAACCCTACTGCATTACTGCTCGCCAGCGCGATGATGTTGGATTACCTGGAAATGCCTGAGCCTGCAGCTCGGGTCAGGACAGCAGTTCGCCATGTGATTGGTGATGGCAGGATTCTGACTCCCGATCTGGGAGGAGATGGCACGACTGATCAATATACGCAATGTCTGCTGGAAGAACTCGGCCATTAGGTTTCGAGTTAGCGATCGTCGTTGAAGTGAACTCGAGACTTATGTAATTTTGCCAGCCTGATGAATAATGGCCCTGGAGTTGAGTTGTATTGTCGTTGTTGGTTCCTTGTTCATTCATTGATGTGTGCTGCAGATTTTTATTCCCTGGCATGAATCAGCGATATATGAAATTGAATATATTGTTGATCTGAGTAAGTTGCTCAGGGATCAGAAAGTAAACATCTGGATTCCATTACCAGTTCATGGTCATGACCAACAGGTTCTGAGTTCAGAATCGTTTACCCGTACGCAGAGTCACGAGATCAGATCGTGGACAGGTTGCCGGTTAAGTTATTGTTCCATCGAGTTGAGGTAGATCGTTTGAGTTGTATCTCGCATCGTCGGTAAGGTTATTTCTTCATTAGATCGAGAACAGCTGCTGTCATGGCAAAAGTGCCTGAGGTGATTGCTGGTTCCGGTTCTATTCTGAAGAACGGGGAATGATGTGATGGCAGTTTCTTGCCTTTCTTTTTCGCTGCCTCGATATCTTTGCTCGACGAGCCACCGACCGCAAAATAAGCGCCTGGTACCTGATGTTCCGTTTGTACGAAATAGGCAAAATCCTCAGCACCCATTCCTTCCTGCTTACTGGCAAAGAGGATATCGTCTCCCATGGCTTTGCCGATTGCTGATTCCAGCCGGTTGGCGAGTTCAGGGTTGTTGAATGTAGGAGGTGTGGATTCAACTGACAGGTCGACTTTTGGATACAGATCTTCCGGCAGACCTGCAGTAACCGCGACACCCCTGGCAATTCGTTCAATGGCACTCAGTAGCCCTTGCCGGACACTGTCATCATTTGACCTGACGGTGAGTTGTAACTTGACTTCATCAGGAATGATGTTGTGCTTACTTCCACCGTGGAAAGATCCGACGGTTATCACACCAGGTTGCAGTGGGCTGATTTCCCGACTGACGATAGTCTGCAAGGCGACCACCAGTTGAGATGCAATCAGAATGGGATCCTTGCCTGAATGTGGTGACGCACCGTGAGCGCCTATCCCGAAGACTGTAATATCGACACTGTCCGAAGATGAATATGCCAGCCCTTTGGGGACGTTTATCTTCCCGGCAGGTTTGCCGGCAGCAACGTGAAATGCCAGTGCATAGTCCGGTACGCCAAAACGTTCGTAAAGATTGTCATCCAGCATGGCTTTTGCCCCGCCAATGCGTTCTTCGGCAGGTTGCCCGATGAACATGATCGTACCCTGCCATTGATCCTTTCGGATGATCAGTTGCCGGGCAGTCCCGATCAGTGAAGTCATATGCACATCATGTCCGCACGCGTGCATGACTGGAACAATCCTTCCGTCCAAATCTTCCTGCATTGCAGAGGATGCGTAGCTTAAACCGGATCGTTCCTTGACTGGTAAGCCATCCATATCTGCTCTGATGAGGACCAGAGGACCATCGCCATTTCTCAAGATACCGACAACGCCGGTGCCACCAATATTCTCGGTAACTTCAATACCTAACGATTTTAGTTCGTTAGCGAGTCGTTTTGCAGTTTCATACTCTCGAAAGGACAGCTCCGGATTTCTGTGGAAATGTTCGAACAAGGCTTTGAGATTGTTGGCGTAGTCATCTTCGATGGCTGCGCCGAGTTCACTGCAGAAGACAGGCGCACATGTCAGGGCAAGGATTAAGGGAACCAGGAATTTGTGCATCTAACTATACCCTCCTATGAAAAAACTAGCTAAGTCCCAGTCCCTGGTAAACAGCTCGACCCAGACTGCCGCCTCGTTCATCCCCGACAATCGCAGCCTTCATTTGATTCATTACATATGAAAAACACAAGTGTGCATCTGTATCGATAATAATTGTTGAGCCACCGGCACCACCCCACCAGATGGTATTCGGGTTTGGCCCCATATTGATCATGTCAGTGCTGAATCCGTAACCCATGCCAAATCGCATGGGCATTATCAGCACTTTGTCCGGCCCGCTGATTTGTTCCTCCAGGGCTCGCCTGCATCCTTGCTCACTCAACAGTTGCTTACCGAAGGCTTTCCCGTTATTAGCCATGGCAGTTTGCGCGCGGACTACGGACCGGGCATTACCATGGCCGTTGGCAGCAGGGATTTCTGCTCGTCGCCAGCCTTCTGTTCTGGTCACATCATCAGGCAGTTCGGCGCTTGCAAATACCCGAGAGGTAATGGTCTCAGGGTCCATTTGCATCAAAGGTGATTCATCGGGGGCTGGTACCAGGTCTGCGATGCGCGAAAATTCTTTTGGGTCTACACCAATATGAAAATCCGCACCGACGACATCCGCGATTTCATCTCTGAAAAAGGTACCAAAGGATTTGCCGGAAATGCGTCGTATGAGCTCACCAATCAGAAATCCCTGGGTAATTGCATGATAGCCACTGGCTGATCCTGGCTCCCACCAGGGTTCCTGGCTGGCAAGATTGTTCGTTGCTGTATCCCAGTCGTAGAGCTCATCCGTCGTCAATGCCGGATCAAAACCCGGGAGACCGGCCGAGTGGCTTAGGAAGAACTTTACGGGAAGGTCCCCCTTTCCTTTCTGACCAAATTCAGGCCAATAGTTCACAACCGGTGCATCCAAATCCAATTCACCTCTGTCAGCGAGCATCAGAGCGGAGATAAATGTCATCGTTTTCGTGGTGGAGTAGACATTGACTATGGTGTCTTCTTGCCAGTCCTGGCTACGATCAGCGTCTGTATGACCAGCCCAGATATCGATAACGTATTCACCATCGATGGTTAACGCAAAGCTGGCACCTACATCGCCGCGTTCGGTAAAGTTATTCTCAAACTCTTCCCTGACCTGGCCGAACTTATCATCGCAGTAACCATGAATATCCATACAACACCTCCCGGTTGCTAAAGTAACAAAGACTACTTGGAGACGCAGTGCTTGTCGAATTGCAGACCTGTTTGCGTTTGGACCCAGCATTCGCCTACCATGCTGAGACGTGCATTCTAGCGAGCAGGGTGTGAAGCATAACAATCTTGGTGGCGATATGGAGATTCCATCATTTGGGGAAGTGCATGAAAAACGTATTACCAGAGGCTCTTAAGATTACGAGGTTGAGGTAATTGGCTGTTTTATCATCAGAGCCGGTACCTGTTGGTGCTAGTGCGTATCCGGATCGTGTGCCGTACCTGTTGAAGATTGTCTATGGTATTGGCGCAGCAGCTGAAGCGATAATCAGCGTTGCATTCAATTCATTCAATTTCTTCTTCTATACTAACATTATGGGCGTGCCAGGAACTCTTGCAGGACTGGCAATTACCATTGCGCTATTTTTCGACGCCATAACAGACCCGTTGGTTGGATCAATATCAGACAGGTGGAAATCAAAGTTGGGAAGACGTCATCCCTTCATGTTTGCGGCGCCAATTCCTGTGATGACCTGCCTTTTCCTGATTTACACGCCTCCGGAGTCTTTCGAAAGTTTTGGTTTGTTTCTCTGGTTAACGGTCCTGACGGTACTAATGCGATCGAGTATGACATTGTTCCACGTACCTCATCTGGCATTAGGTGCGGAGTTATCTGCCGATTTCACGGAGCGGACCAGGGTAATGAGTATCAATACACTCTTTGGCGCGTTAGGAGGAATAGGAATAGCTGTAATTGCCTACTCATACTTCTTCGCGGCGACACCAGAGTACGAAAACGGACTGTTGAATCGAACCGCCTACTCAACATTGGCAGTTTCAGCTTCTATATTTGGGGGTGTCGTCATGGTGATATCGACTGTTCTTACCATGAAGGTTATCCCAAGGCTACCCAAACCACTTGTGGATCTACCCAGGTTCTCCATTAAAGAATTTATTGTTGACTGTAAGTCCGCGCTGGAAAATAGAAACTATCTGATGTTGTTAATTGGCTATCTTCTTCTAAGTGCAACTTTAGGTACTCGAGAAACGATCAACCTGCATATGAATACCTATTTCTGGGAGTTCCTGCCCGAACAGATCCGCTACATTCCCTTATTTGCACTTGTTGCACCCATTATTGGTTTTGTGGTGACGGCCCCTCTACATGAAAGATTCGAAAAGAAACCGGTAATCATATTCAGCCTCATAGCCATCCTGGTGTTTGCTACAGCCCCAATAGTTTTGCGGATTGTGGGTTTCTTTCCGAGCAATCACAGCGTCGCGTTGTTGCCAACCATCATTACATTCACTGTATTGTTCGCAACTTTTGGGGTAATTCTGTACATCAGTGCCATGTCGGCGCTGGCAGACATTGCAGATGAGCAGGAGCTGATGACACACCGCAGGCAAGAAGGCGTGTTTTATGCAGCGCGGTCCTTTTTTGCAAAAGCCTCATCGGGCCTGGGTCATTTACTGGCGGGGATTGCAATCGATGTGATTCAGTTCCCCGTTAGCGCAGAACCTGGGTCTGTCGATGCGGAAAAAGTTTTTCAACTCGGCCTGGTGGATGGACCTATCGCAGTGATTCCTGGTGGGATCGCTGTTTTCTTCTATCTGAAATACAAGCTAACACGTGAAAAACATGCTGAAATTCAGACAGCGCTGGTTAAACGTCGGGCTGCTGAGGCCGGATAGTGCCATTTGGCATCGGCCTGATCCCGTGTTTGCATTAAGGTTTTCCTTCATGGTCAATGATCATGATATCTCCAGTATTTTCACTGATCGACATTTCCCCCGCACCCCCCGCACGCGGCTCACTTCTACATTTCCCTATTGAACGCACAATTTGATCGAAGAAATCCCATCGTGAGTCTCAGAGATAGATGAACTGTCCTGTGCAACATTAATTGCGAGTGATAAACATAATAAAATCAATAGTATAGATTCTTGATGTGCAGGTTCATCCTCATGACCATTCATACGCTATTAGATAGACGCAAATCATTGAGGTGTGGTTTGGAGCAGAGGGTAAAAAAGTGCCGAATTGAGTTTGCGACAGCAGATGACCGGCAACCCTGGGGTAGCGTATAGTTAATATTAATGTAGGCATAGAACAACCATTGGACGACGATATCGCAAACGAATCTGACTATCCTGATGAATCCGCGAAAAAGGCGGATTCTATAAAATCCATATTCTATGCGCTGTTCGCGAACCTGGCGATTGCCCTGGCAAAACTTGGTGCAGCTATTACCACCGGTTCCGGTTCCATGTTGGCTGAGAGTGTGCACTCCTTCGCAGATTGTTGTAATCAACTGCTGCTGTTGCTTGGTTTGAATCGCGCTAAACAACCACCATCGCCTGATCACCCTCTTGGTTTTGGCAAGAGTATCTATTTCTGGTCATTTATCGTCGCGTTGATGTTATTCAGTATGGGTGGTCTATTCTCAGTATATGAAGGTGTACATAAACTATCTGAAACTGAGCCTCTAAGATCACCCTTAATTGCGATTGGTGTTCTGGCGTTTTCTGTTGTCGCAGAGGGGCTTTCGTTGATGGGGTGTATTCGAGAAGTCAATAAGGAGCGATACGGAAGAAGCTTCTGGCGATGGTTTCAGGAAACCAGACGAAGTGAGTTGCTGGTGATATTCGGCGAGGATCTTGCTGCACTGCTGGGTTTGTCATTTGCATTGCTGGCGGTGTCAATGACTATGATAACGGGTAATGTTATTTATGATGCGATTGGCAGCATTGGTATTGGCGTATTGCTGATTGTCATTGCATTCCTGCTCGGTGTCGAAATTAAGAAACTCATTATTGGTCAAAGCGTTGAGCCCAGAAGGCTGAAAGAGATGCGTGAATTTCTGGCTGGAGAGGACACCATCGCTGAGATCTTTAATCTAGTTACATTACAATTAGGCGATGATGTTATGGTAGCGATTAAGGCGCGGATGCATCCTCTGGGATCCGAAACAGACCTGATCAAAGCCGTTAACGCAATTGAAAATAGACTTAAGGAAAAGTTTCCTGAGGTGCTTTGGTCATTCTTCGAGCCAGATATTTCTGATTGAGGTAATCCCGGCCGGTGTACAGCTGGAGGCCTTAAATGATCCAACTCGTCTTGAACTCTGTGTTACTAGAATGGAGAAGAAACAGCTAAATACCTGTTACTTTCAGTCAATGAAACATTTCCTTCTAACGTGCATTTTCATATATTCGAGCTTATCTTTTGCAGAGACCCAGAGCTGTAGAAGGTTTACTTGATCCTAGTGATGGCACGTCGAGAAGGATGGTTTCGTTAGTCTGGCCGGTGACTAGGACTTTTTCTGGCTTCGAATCAATCAGCATTATCTTGGCGTCACTCAGAAGGCTGCTGATGTGTTAGTCTGAAACGAGTTGCCGGCAGTGTGGTGGCTTTGGTGATTTCTGCCCCATCGTCTGGTGCATAAATATAATGACTTGGGATGTCTGTGTATGAGTGGAACTTTACGCGGTAAGGTATGTGTTGCCGGTGTCGCTGAGACGACCTACTACAAGCGTGGTGAGGCACCGGATGCCGAATTCAAACTAGCCCTCGAAGCCATCGTGAAAGCATGTGAAAACGCGGGCATTTCAGCGAAGGAAATTGATGGATTTTCATCCTTCAGCAACGATCGTAGTGATGCATCCAGACTCTCTGCTGCCTTGGGAATACATGATATGCGACTGGCCAATATGCAATGGGGCGGTGGCGGAGGAGGTGGTTCCGGGGCTATTGCCAACGCTGCGGCTGCTATTGCGACAGGACAAGCTGAATGTGTTGTCGTGTTTCGAGCTCTGGCTCAGGGGCAGTTTGGCCGATTTGGTCAGGGACCTCAGCGAAACACCATATCGGGAGAATTTGCTCACACCATTCCCTATGGTCTGATGTCTCCAGCACAGATGTTTGCTATGAAAGTTAATCGATTCATGTATGAAAATAATGTTAAACAAGATGCGTTGCGCGCGATTTCACTGGCCTCCTATCATCATGCACAGAACAACCCTCGCGCTGTTATGCATGGTCGACCATTGGATGAGAAGAAGTACGAGAACTCCCGATGGATTGTAGAACCTTTTCATCTCTATGATTGCTGCCAGGAGAATGATGGAGCTGCAGCGATGATCTTTGTTTCTGCAGATCGCGCGAAAGAATTTGATCACCCGCCTTGCTATCTCCTGAGTGCGGTTGCCGGCTCTCATCATAGAGCCGGTGCGCCCGTTCACAACGCGCCGGACTATGCGACCTCAGCATTTAAAACCCTGGTTCCTCGTTTATATGATATGGCAAAAGTGAAAGCCGGGGATATTGATGTACTGCAAAGCTATGAGAATTTCACCGGCGGCGTTCTGATGAGCATCGTCGAACACGAATTCTGCTTACCATCCGAATGCAATGAATTCTTCACCCTTGAGAATCTGACGAATCCAAATGGCAAACTGCCACTTAACACAAGTGGCGGGAACTTGGCGGAATGCTACATGCACGGGTTGGGTCTGAATATTGAAGCAGTAAGGCAAATCTGGCGGGAGTCGAGTAACCAGGTGGACAATGCAGAGGTATCAATGGTGATATCCGGACCAATGGTAACACCGGTGAGTGCCTCGATCTTCGGTTCGGAGGCTACATTATGAGCTACTATTTAAAGCTAGGTCTGCCAAAGCCCGTTCCTGCTCCTGACGGATTAGACGCGCCTTTTTGGGAGGGGTTAGCTGAAGATAAACTGATGATTCAACGATGCAGGGCCTGTCAACGTTGGCAATGGGGCCCCGAATGGATTTGCCACGGCTGTCACAGCTTTGATCTCACATTTGAGGAAGTTGAACCCAAAGGTGTTATCTATAGTCACGAACGAGTCTGGCATCCCGTCCATCCCGCACTTAATAACCAGGGACCCTACATCGTTGTCCTGGTTGAGTTAGCGCAGTCGCCAAGTGTACGAATTGTCGGTAATTTATTGGGTGACCCTGAACAGACCATCCCGATCGGTGCAGAAGTCGCCGCCGTGTTTGAGCATCATCTTGATGATGATCCTGTGCATACATTACTACAATGGCAACTGACCTAGAGGGAAAGCGGCACGTCGGCACATTAAATCAGCAGTAAGGAAATCAGCAGTAAGGAAATCAGCAGTAAGGAAATCAGCAGTAAGGAAATCAGCAGTAAGGAAATCAGCAGTAAGGAAATCAGCAGTAAGGGGTTAACGAACGGCAGTAAAAACAACAACCTGAAAAAGGAGCTTCATCCATGAACAAAAGAAGTTTGCAAATATTACTATCGTTGCTTTTGCTTTTGATTGTTTCGAGTGCGCAGGCTGCGA
>Ga0066829_10000769_pt1 | contig 12110 bp, 8 predicted proteins | sample ETNtaG_22_FD_65498 | JGI IMG/M metagenome (GOLD analysis project Ga0066829, IMG submission 65498) | Marine microbial and viral communities from oxygen minimum zone, Eastern Pacific Ocean - ETNP201306SV43 | ecosystem: Environmental > Aquatic > Marine > Oceanic | place: Pacific Ocean: Eastern...
GTTACAAGAATTATTTCTCGGTCTGGATTATCAATATGAAGTTTGTAAGCGCAATTGATGATACGATGGTCCGGACAATCATCCTGAAAAGATGCTTCCACATCAGGATGCCAATTGTGGTTTACCACGACTCGAATTTTGCCATCACCGTCTTTTAGTTCACTGTCATCAGATCCTGTGGAAAGGTCATCGAGACTTCGGAGAAAATCACGAGCATTAAAATGAATTTGTTCATTCCCACGCTTGAATTGGTCCAATTCTTCCAAAACGGAAATGGGGATAACCACCTCATTATCTTCAAAATGGTGAATACAAGTGGCATCATGAAGAATCACATTGGTATCTAATACAAATATCTTGGCAAGATTTTTTGACATTTTTCAGTTTCGCTGTTGTTTCATTTAAAAGTTATGGTGTAAGATTTAATCATGCAGATTGAATTTAGCCGTTGGGACAAACCTTTTCAAAGTTAAGAGTAAAGCATATGTTTAAAAATGACCTATTAAAAAATAAAACAATTATTATTACCGGTGGTGGTACCGGGCTGGGAAAGTCAATGGCAACACGATTTGGTGAATTAGGTGCAAATTTGGTGCTTACTAGCCGAAGGCAGGAAGTTTTAGATGATGCTGCCCATGATATCAATGATAAAACGGGAGCGGAAATATTAACAGTTTCCACAGATATTCGTCATTCAGATCAAGCAAACAAAATGGTCAAGAAGGCTGTGGATAAATTCGGAAAAATTGATTGTCTTCTTAATAACGCTGCCGGGAATTTTATATCACCCACAGAAAATTTGTCTGAAAATGCCTTTCGGACCATTATTGATATTGTATTGGTTGGGACATTTAATTGTACTCAGGCTGCCGGGAAAGCAATGCGTGATTCTGGGGGAGGTGTTATTTTGAATATTGTTACAACTTATGCTTTCACTGGTTCCGGGTATGTTGTGCCATCTGCCTGTGCAAAAAGTGGGGTTTTGGCTATGACGCGATCACTTGCTGTAGAATGGGCGAAGTATGGAATACGTACTAATGCTATTGCCCCGGGGCCATTTCCTACAAAAGGCGCTTGGAAAAGATTGGTCCCACCAGGGCTCAATATTGAGAAAAAGATGATGGAAAGAGTCCCTTTAAAACGATTTGGTGAACATGATGAGTTAGCAAATTTGGCATCCTATCTCATGGCGGATGAATCCGGCTACATGAATGGAGAAGTGATCACCATGGACGGGGGTGAATGGATAAAAGGTGCGGGACAATTTAATGCACTTGAAAAAATGCCTAATCTTGCCTGGAAAGCTATGGCGTTGGCACGGCGGAAAAAGAAATAGATCAGGGAATAAAGTCGAACATAGCCTTTAATATCTGGTGGATGATAAGGCTATAGATAAATCCAAAAAATATAAGTGCCGCAGGTGTAACTCGAAAGTGGATCCTGAATTTGCTGTGTTTCTTTTTGTTATCATAAAATTCGATTAAGAATTCCAGTGTTGCGTAACTGAAATAAATACCCACAAGAAAAATCGCAAACAAAATACTGTGATCCACAGCAGATAAAGAATTCAACCATTGACCCAGACTCATAAAATATCCTTTAAGATTAATTTAAATTCAGCCAAGATCATGGATGTGGCCCCCCAAACTGTTTCTCCGTTCATATCAAAATAAGGTATATTGACTGGAAATCCTTTGAGAGTATCTTTTTTAGTTTTTTGTGTTTTGTCAAGCATGAATTTCCGGATTGAAGAAGAAAATATTCGATCTACCTCTTTATCATGGATAGATGTTTCCGGTTCGTTTTTTACCCAACCAATAAATGGAAACATTTCAAATCCAGATACAGGAATATAAAAAGATGAGAGTGACCCAATCAGGTGTATATTTTTTTTATCCACCCCAATCTCCTCATGGGTTTCTCTCAATGCTGCACCTTCAAGTGATTCACCCGTTTCCACAACTCCTCCCGGGAGGGAAATTTGGCCTTTATGATGATTGACAGTATTCGTTCGTTTGGTTAGGAAAAAGTGCCATTGATTATCTTTTGGGAATAAAAGGATTAGAACTGATGCTGGAATTCCTTTTTTATCCAAATTAATCTTAGGGAATGGAAGCCGTGGTGTTACCATCATGATATCATGGGCCGATTTCCCGGGTAGATCTTTTGAAAGGCGGTAGGATAAATTTTTAATAAATAATGATTCCATGGGACCGAAAAATTATCCCTTTTATATTTTATCTGCCCGAAGTTTCCTACCAATTTTATGAAGAAATATAATCATATCATTTGGGATTGGAATGGAACACTTTTAAATGACAGGTGGCTCTGCGTGGAAGCCATTAATCAGGCATTAAATAAACGCAATCTTCCAATGCTCACTGAAGGAAAATATAAAGATATTTTCTCTTTCCCTGTTGAAGATTATTATAAAAAAGTGGGTTTTGATTTTAGCAAAGAGCCATTCCATATAGCAGGGGATGAATTTGTCACTTATTACGGAAATAATTTTTTTCGTGTTGAACTACATTCTGATTCAATCTCGGTTTTAAAAAAGATTCAAGAAAGCGGTCGGTCTCAATCTGTATTATCAGCTGGGAAACAGGATTTTTTAACTGATTGGATAAAAAACCATAATTTATCAGACTATTTTATCAAAATATTGGGAATCGATAATCAATATGCTACGGGGAAAAAAGCCTTGGGTATTTCGTGGATGGACGAAATTAGTTATGATTCAAAAGAAATTATAATGGTTGGAGATACGGTTCATGATAGCGAAGTTGCTGAAGCCATGGCTATTGATTGCGTATTGGTGGAACATGGCCATGTGAGCAGAAAGCGATTGGAAAAAACCGGTAGAAAAGTGATTTCGAATTTGAATGAATTCTTATATTTACTTAATGAATCATAGGAAGAAGACATTTTTAATATTTTAATTGGGGCTGGCCCAGATCCTAATTATTATGATTGGGAGCCTGAAGAAGAGAATTAGTTAAATAAATCTGCGATTACCAATGCATCGTAGATGTTAATTACTCCGTTTCCATCCACATCTGCAGCAAGAAATTCTACCGGCTCAAGGTTAACCAATCCAATTATATAATTAACGCACAATAGGACATCCACTTCGGTCAAACTGCCGTCGCCGTTCACATCGCCAAGATTATATTCTTCAGCATCGCCGGATAAAGCCACTATGGTAATATAGTCTGTATCCTCTTCGCCATTAAGTCCAGTTACAGTAAGGGATACTTCATAAATCCCAGGATTAAAGAAATGGAAGGTGGGGTGCTGATTATAAACATTTATTTGATCCATGAAAACCCAATGCCAATTTCCTACGGCTCCTTTCGATTCATCATAAAAATGAACTTTCCCAGGTGCTATAATCACAGGGTTGGCGGCTTTTGGAATTGCATCTAGGGAAGGTAAATCACCGATAATTGTATTTGTCATTTGAATACCAGCCATAGCAACGGGTGTTTGAGTTGCATAAACCTGGATATAGTTAAAATCATTTGGATGCATAACTGAAATAGGAAATTCTTCGAAGGGCTGTAGACTGTCCCATTCCACCAGTCCCACATCGTCAAACCATGTTTGTGATTTCCCGGTATCCGGTATACCTGTGTTCATTCGAATATCAAAAAAATTCGCAGCCTCATGACTTGGTACATCTCCCCAATAAGGCATCCAAAATTTTGTCCCTTGAACAGAATCACTCATGGATGAAGTTAGAATACTTTCTCCCGATCTGCCTTCAGAAAGTTGGATTTGTAAAGTGACATTTTTCCCGTTTTCTGTTTTGATATATCCGTGAATCGTATGATCAAATTCATTCTTGAAGGGCATCCTGTCCTCAAGATTAGTTATAATGTTATCCTGTGCATAATCATATCGTATTTGAGATGCAGCGGTTTCACCTCGACGAAAAATAGAATCCTGAAGGAATTCACTATTACTATTAAAATTCCAGAGCGAACTGCCTTCGTCTTCGAAATTTTTCATCCAGATCTTTTCCCGACCTAAACGATAATGGGTAATAGGTTGAAAACCACCTGTAATTTTTGACAGGCTTCCTGCATTCGGAATGGATAATGGATTTGAAACAAAGTAAGGTTCACCTTCAAGTAATGTTTCTTTCCATATTGGATCCCAAATGTTATAATCTAATTCTTGGCTGGAAAATGCCAACGTATCCATGATAACTATCCCTCGATTTGATTCTGGATTCACATGAACATAGGTGTCCAATTCCCGGGATCGCATGGCGATGTGATCTAGAATGTAGTTTGCTAATTCACCCAAGGCAGGAACAGTTAAATAATCATCAATATATATCGGTGTGATGGAATATCCTGTGAATCCAGATTCATCAGCTTCTGTATTGAGAATCATGGATGGGTATGTTTCCGGATAATTCAGATCAAAAATGAAATTTCCCAGTGAATGTGCGATCATTTTCCCGTTATAAATCTCTAAACCCTGAATAATATGAGGATGATGAACAATTACAGCATCGGCACCTTCGTCGATGGCAAATTGGCGGATCGCACGATCCCACATTTGGGGTCGGTCTAATCGTGGCGAATAATCTTCAACTTCCATGCCCATGAGTGGATCTTCCAAAAAGCCAATTTCACTTGCCGGATTTAGTCGCATTGTTTCGTATCCATCTGGCGGTTCATAGGAATCATAATGGCCACCAGGGGAATAGGAATATTCACTGCCACTGTGCATTTCAACAACGATAAGGTCTGAAATATCCCGGACAGATTGAATCTGCTGTTTTAGATAATAAGGTGTCATGTAAGCGAATCCGGGTTTATTCTCACCGGCATTCAGATAAGGTTGATAATTATTGTATTGACCGGTTCTGTCACTAACTGAAAGAAATGCTATCGTTTGTCCTTTTCTCGATATCATTGCAGGTAGATAAGCTTCATAACTATTCATCCCTGCCCCTGAATGATGAATGCCTACCTCACTCAAAAGGTTTTGTGTCTGAATCATTGCAGGCTCCATATAATCCATAATATGATTATTTGCCAGAGAAACCACATCAATACCTGCATAGATCAGTCCACCCACATTCTCAGGAGCACAGCGGAACACTATGCTTTTCGTAGGGTGGGGGTACCCTTGGTCTGAAAGAAGAATTTCAAGATTAGCAACAGTGACATCGGCTGCCAGGCCAAGAATGTCGTAGGTAGGTTCGTACAGAGCATTAACACCAAGAGTTGAAATAATCCCATCATCATTTTCGAAGCGCCGTCCCATCATAATGTCTCCTACATAATTCAACGTAAGTGGAAATGATGACTCTCCTGGATCAACTTGGATCATGGCTGTTCCCCATCCTTGTTGTCCTGTTTCATCCTCCACGGTGAGAATAACGGTGTAATCATGATCATCTTGTACGACATATTCGTGAGAAGGGTGAATCTCGTTTGATGAATTACCATCACCAAATTCCCAGTGAAATGTGAAATTGTAAGAATCAGAATCCATTACTGTAGATGTAAAAGATGCGGAAACCATTTCCTGGTTATTTTCTAGTCTTATGTCACCAAGAGAATAGTCAATATGAACAGTCGGTGATATGGGTAAATCAGGCGAAATATCAAGGATCATACTAAAATGGATACTTCCAGATGCCCGTGATGTATCATCGTTATCATTGATGAACTGTACCTCGTTAATTGCAGAAAGGGAATCAAACCAGGCGACCCAATCATTGCCAATGGGGATGTCGTAGGATTTCCAAACCCTCGTTTGCCCGGTTCCCTGGTAAACAGGAATCCATTCCTCAATATCCAGCATTTCTGTTCCTGCCACAGAATATCTTAGAGTTTTTTCTCCATCAGAAAATCCGATTGCCTGAATTTCGGATAGGCTGTCCACCCTTGCATAGGCTTGGAGAATTGTAGTCGAGTCGGGTAAAAAAGAATCAATTTGAACTGACTTCCAAGTATTGCCAAAAAGTGCAAGTGATGGGCTTGTCCCGGGCAATCCATTTACCGTATCTATGCTATAGTCGTTACCGTCAATATCCTCGTCAATAATGCTCTCAACAATAGTACTTTCATTAAACATGAGTATAGTGTCAGGCGGGCTATGCCCGGGCAGTATATTTGATACTGTGACAGACCAGGGACCTGCATTGTTGAAGTGATCAGTTGCACGAACTCTAAAAAACCACGGTTCAGAGTTATTTACCCCAATAATGGTTTGATTATTTAATCGCATGTATTGTAAAGATGGATAATCATTGAAGTCTATAATCGGCGAATTAATGGAAATAGAGTCGAGATCAAATTGAATCTCAGTTGATTTGAAATTAGTATCAAATTCTGGTGACCATGTTAAGTATACCTGATCGGGATTATCCATGTTATAAGCCATCAAATACGAAATTGAATCAGGTGGAGTAATATCAGAAGTAGTTTCCCAATGAATTAAATAGTCGTCGACTGCTTGGATAAAAGGTTGGTAATAATCACGTATCATTGAAAAATTATGGACGTTGGTTGGATAAAACCCCTGCGAGTATACCATTTCATCAGGCATATCCAAGCTGTCAAATAACATGGGCTTTTCATCCATTTCTGCTTGGACCCAAGGTTCGTAAACAGAATATCCATTAATCAAATCCTGGAGATGGGTCATCTGATGACCATTTTGTATTCCATTGAGACTCGTTGATTTTCGAATAGTGAATTCAGTAGATCCATTGTCATAATTAAAAATATCATCATAATAGGCTTCATAATATTCTGAAACATGAACTGGATCCGGGTTATCAAATTGATTTTCCGTGATAGGGAATTCTTCCGTGAAATTAATAATGTCAAAATGATCATCAGTAATATCTCGAATAGGTTTATTTGTGAAAGTATTCGACGCACCAGCCGCGAGTATCACTGAATATCTTGTTGAATGAGATGCATTATCAAAACTATGGATTGCAAATACCAATGGCCAATGAGGTTGAGCATTGATTAGAGGCTCCGTTACGGCTTCTTGAAATTTTTGAAAAATGGTATATTCATACCGTGATGGATCAGAATGTGATTTACTGTTCGTATAGGTTCCCTCTTCGGACCATTCAACTTCACGGCCAGTTCCATTTATCATAAATCCAAATGCATCAATTTCAAGAAAAAGATCCATGGCAATATAAGGTGCAATAAAATCATCACAGGGATGGGGAACTTGGATCAATACTTGTTCACGAGAAGCATTTGGATTTATAATGTACAATCCCCAGCTATTTCGAAAGCTCCCGATTACATCATCTTCGGGTATGGCGATCTGATTTACGTCTACAAAGGAAGTATCAATCTGTTCTCTTAAAAGATGGAATGTTTTATTGAGTGTTGTATCTTCAAATATGACTAATTCATAGAAAAATGAATCCAATGAATCCTGTAGAAGGGAGTCCACCAGCGTTGTGTCGCCATTAACAAATTGGGAGAGTATGGTCTCCCAATAAACAAGGGTTTGGGAATATTCTGATAATTTTTTATGATGTCCAAAACCATTAGTTTGCACATCTAACCATTCAGGACCATAATCGTTATATCCATCACTTGCGATGCCTTCCGTTACATGACTAACCCAATTATTATAGGCACTTTCAGGTGCAGTTCCACCGAAAAATTCAATTAAATCACCAGATTCGTAGACAATATCTGCCCGCAATGAAAAAAGGGAAAGGATGGTTATAAGTGATCTTTTCATTTGGAAATAAGTGGGAATGTACTGGGATTCAAGAATAACTTCAAAATATCTCTATGGATAATATTGAATGTCTGAAATGAATAGAAGAGAATTCCTTCTCAAAAGTTTAATTAGCTTAGCTGGAATGACAATGATTTCATGTGAAGATTCACCCGAAGAAAAGGAAGATTCACCGGGAAAGTTAAAAAGCAATCAGCCCCCAAAATCAATTATCATTATCGGGGCGGGATTATCTGGACTCGTTGCGGGGTTTGAATTGAAACAAGCAGGGCATGAGGTAATTATTCTTGAAGCACGAGACAGGGTGGGTGGCCGTGTTCTTACAGTCAAGGATCCATTTAGTGAAGGTCTTTTTGCAGAAGCAGGTGCCGTAAGAATTCCCCATGATCATGATCTTACATTAGGATATGCAGACTATTTTGGGTTGAAGGTGGATTCTTTTTACCCCCAGGATGGATACTACGTTAATTATTTTGAAAATACTCGCTCTCTTCTTCCAGCAGAAGAATTCCTTGAAGGTCGGCCATGGGAAGGCTCTGTCAAACATAAAGAGTATAGCAAAATTCTGGGCGGAACTGATCAATTGCCAAAAGCTTTTTTTGATTCTCTTATTGAAGATGTGCATTTTTCAAATGATGTATTATTCATAGACCAAACTCAGGATGACATTGTGGTAAAAGTTTCTGATGGAACCGAATATACTTGTGATTACATAATCTGTACGGTTCCCCTTCCGGTATTAAACATGATTGAATTTTCACCACCTCTCTCCAATGAAAAAATGGATGCCAGTAATGGAGGTTATTATTATGCACCATCCACGAGAGTTTTTATTCAGTTTAAAAATAGATTTTGGGAGAATGATGGATTGAATGGGTGGGGATATACTGATTGGCCGGAAGAAATATGGCAACCATCCTGGAATCGTGACGGGACGAAAGGCATTCTTCTTTCTTATTTGAGGTATGAGCAGGCCACTGATATTGATTTACTACCTGAAAATGATAGAATTGAGAATGTGATAAATCGATGGGAGAATGTTTTCCCCGGTGCACAATCAAATATTGATACAGGTTTATCATTATCATGGATGGAGGAAAATTGGTCACGTGGCGCCTGGGCATCCCCTTCGGAAGAGCAAAATGAATTATACAGTTCTCATATTGGAAAGACAGAAGGACGAGTCTACTTTGCGGGTGAACATACTACAGAATACCATGGTTGGATGCAGGGAGCACTTCAATCCGGAATTCGTGCTGCAGAAGGGGTTCATTATGGTGACAATTTCGGTCAACTTGTTTAAATGGCTATATAATTGATAATTTTTAACCATCAATACCCATATTGTCCTTCCCACAGTCAGACAGAAAATCACCCTAAATAATTTATATGGACATAAAATTCACTTGTGATGTTTATTTTTATTTTCTAATTTTTAATGAGAATCAGACTCAATAACAATAATAAACAATAAATATTAGGAGATATTTTGAAATATTTTTTGGTTTTATCCATAGCAGTTTTCAGTTCGATTATGGCTCAAGATGACTTTTTTGAACCGGCATATAGTATTGGCGGTTATGGTGAACTCCATTATAATCGTGTTCAAACCGGTGATGATAAAGCGACGACTAAATTGGATTTTCATCGATTCATTATCTATTACGGATATAACTGGACAGAAAAATGGTCATTCAAATCTGAAGTTGAATTAGAACATAATTTTATTGCCGATGGTGAGGGCGAACTGGAATTGGAACAAGCATTTGTCAATTATCACACTGAAAAGTTTGGGCTTCAAGCGGGTGTTATCTTACCATCAGTTGGTTTGATAAATGAATACCACGAGCCTCCTTTGTTCGTGAGCGTTGAGCGTCCTGAATACAATAAATATGTTATTCCGACCACCTGGTTTGGTAATGGATTTGCAGTTTATGGTTCCATGTCAGGGTTTAACTGGCGTGTTGCGTTAATGGAAGATATGGAAGGTGAAGGGATCGGTGCTGGTATTCGTAGCGGTCGCGGGAAAGGCTATAAAACAACTGCTTATGATTGGGTGAAAAATTTCTCTGCAAATTACAACGGTATCCAAGGATTGAAAGTGGGTGGTTCTTACACCATGAATAATGCACCGATCAATGATAATCCTGATTCCACTGTGTCCTTTGGTTTAGGTGAATTCAATGTTAAATATGATGCGAATAATCTCTATGCCGTCCTGGAATATGGAACTATTTCTTACGAAAATAATCCTGACGGTTATACATCCAGTGGTGGTTATTATATTGATCTAGGATATAATGTTGCAGGCATAATTGGACTTGATGGAAAATTGATGCCTTGGTTCCGCTATTCTGATTACAATCGTGGAACAACGGATGGTACAGTTAATACCGACAAGCATTATACCATTCAGCGCTTTGGATTGACCTATTGGCCCATCTCTAATGTGGCATTCAAATTTGATTATGGTACCCACAAGACTGAGTCAGCAGATGATAAAAAGACATTAATTAATGTAGGCGTCGGGTATAATTTCTAATAATCTATGAGTCATCTATTCAGAAACAGTTTAATATTCAAGATAAACTAATGTTACGTAAACGATTATGTAGGCGTCTCATTGTGTTTTTAGGTCTGGTGGTGTGGGCATCAACTCTAACCGCTAACTTGAAGGAAAAAACAGAATCTCTGATCTATGATCATTATGGAGATTCCATTTCTGTTTTATTTAAAAAAATTCCCATCCCTGAAGAAATTAAATCCACAGCGGAAAAAAATGCACAACTTCGATTTATGCAAGATCAGATCTACATATGGGAAATTTCAAGAAACGAAGAAATGATCGGACTGGCTTACTTGGATAATGTCAAAGGTAAATCCCAACCCATCACATATGCCGTTTTCTTTGATAGCCAGGGAATGGTAGAAGGATCGCATATTATAAAATATCGCGAACCCATTGGTGGAGAAGTCTCGAACCAATATTGGTTGAACCAGTTTTTTGGTAAATCATGGGAATCAGACTATAAAATTGGATCCGATATTGATGGAATCAGCGGCGCCACCATCTCTGTAAATGCTGTGACTCGAGGGATTCACCGCAGTACATATATTGTTGAATATCTATTAATACAAAAAAATGAATAACTCCCTACCTCGATTATTTGAATTACCAGAAAAGGTTAGGTACTTCTTTGCTGCATTTTTGTTAGTGTTAACCATTGGTGTGTCTATTGGATTGGTTTATGTAAACCGAACCACGGCTATGACAGCAGATGGGACTACCGAACATTATGCCGGTTCGACTTTGGGAGATGAATTGGATATTCCTGATAAATATCCCAAAGAGATAGAAGGCATGTTACTCACAACGCATTCACATTTGATATCTTTCTCTTTCATCTTCTTTTTTCTGGGCGCACTTTTCTATATGAATTCTATTATTACAAATGGATTGAAAACGTTTCTTATGATTGAGCCATTTGTTTCTGTACTAGGCACATTTGGATCTATTTGGGGAATCCGTTATTATTCTCCTTCATTCAGTATAGCTACATTGGTTTTTGGAATATTAACTTATCTATCATTTTATTTAATTGTTGCGGTTTGCTTATACGACCTTCTCCTTAAGAAGGATTGACTTTTCTCTGGGCTCCCAGGATTTTCTTTAATCATCTCAAGCCCTTTTCCTAAAAAAATAACTATAAGAATTATTGAGTTAATCCAGATACTGTTTTAATTTTCGACTTATCATTCGAATATTAAACTATATTTTCAATTATGCCTGTTTCCCAAAGACAACTAGAAGAAAGACAAATGCGCCAGGATCGTATTCTTACTGGAGCCTTGGAAGTATTCAAATCCAAGGGACTGGAAGGGGCAACCATGGACGAAATCGCCTCTGAATCTGGATTTGGTAAGGCCACGCTATATTATTATTTTCATTCTAAAGAAGAAGTGTTTGCCGCTATCCTCGAAAATGGTTGGAAAGATTTATGGGCGAGTTTAGAACCTGTAATAGCTGGTGATGAAAGTCCACGGAAAACTTTTATTAATGTCTTGTTGAAAATTGCGGAAAATGCAAGAAATCGTCCGGGTCTTTTCGAATTTTTATTCAATGCACCTAAAGTAATCACGTTTGAAGAGCAGCCATGGAAACGATATCAAAATAGAATGTATGGTACAATCCAAGGTCTGTTGGATGATGGAATAAAAACAGGTGAATTTCCCCAAATTAATCCACAACTTTTGTTTAAAGCCATGGGTGGACTTTTTATGGGACTAGTGCTAATGGGGGATCGAAAAGAACCGGTTTCCGAAAAAGACGTAGAAGATTTGTTGAACCAATTGATCACGAATCC
>Ga0066829_10000772_pt1 | contig 12071 bp, 10 predicted proteins | sample ETNtaG_22_FD_65498 | JGI IMG/M metagenome (GOLD analysis project Ga0066829, IMG submission 65498) | Marine microbial and viral communities from oxygen minimum zone, Eastern Pacific Ocean - ETNP201306SV43 | ecosystem: Environmental > Aquatic > Marine > Oceanic | place: Pacific Ocean: Eastern...
AAAAAGTTGCCAGATTTTGTGGAGCTGGGTTTTCTATCTGGGAACAAGGGGTTTTCCCCCATCGATTTTTATAGCACGCTAAAAACCCTCGACCAATATATTATCATTCATGAAGCCAGGCAAGGAAAGATATCCTGTATCAAGCTGCAGCCTGAGAAAGAGCTAAAAAAGATTTAGAAATGGTCAGTATGCGGGGAATAGTACGGGGAATGACATTAAGGTGTAAAAAAAGGACTCAGGAAAAACTCCTAAGTCCTTGATTTAACTGGCGGGGACGACGAGACTCGAACTCGCGACCTCCGGCGTGACAGGCCGGCGTTCTAACCAAAACTGAACTACGCCCCCGGAAATTAATGATGGTAGGCGGAACAGGGCTTGAACCTGTGACCCCCGGCTTGTAAAGCCGGTGCTCTCCCAACTGAGCTACCCGCCCAACTAAAGGAGGTGTAAAGCTAAACAGTTTGATAAAAAAATGTCAAGACAAATAGATTTTGGAACGTGTTTATCCAAAAGATAATTAATCTAGATTAAAGGTGGTCTTTTTTCCTGATCTTTAGCAGAAATTTCAAGGGAGATATCGCTTGCTTTAAAGAGCTTTTCTCCCTCCCCAAGGATCAAGGCATGGGTTAGAACCTCGTCCATGTGATTCACGGTGATAATATCGATCTGTTTGGATATGGTTGAAGGAATATCCTTCAAATCCTTTTCATTTTCTTCGGGTATGATCACCTTTTTAATACCGCCCCGATGGGCAGCCAGAATCTTTTCCTTTAATCCCCCGATCGGAAGGATCCGACCCCGCAGGGTGATCTCACCGGTCATGGCGATATCCCGGAAGACCGGTCGCTGGGTGAGGGCGGATATAATCGATGTACACATGGAGATGCCGGCCGAAGGGCCATCCTTAGGAATGGCGCCTTCTGGGATGTGGATGTGGAGATCTGTCGATTTGTAAAATTTGTTGTCGATCATCAGGCAGTTGGCCCGCGATCGTACATAACTCACCGCTGCCTGTGCGGATTCCTTCATCACATCACCGAGTTTGCCAGTGATGGTTAGCTCACCTTTGCCGGGCATGGTCAAGGTTTCAACACAGAGAAGTTCACCGCCAGCCTGGGTCCACGCCAGCCCGGTCACCATGCCGATTTGGTCTGTTTCTTCTATCTGACTCTGCCTGAACCGCGGTGGCCCCAGATATTTTTGTATCGAGTTTGATGAAACTTTGAACGACTTGGTCTCCTTGTTTTTCAACACATTGCGTGCAATCTTCCGACAGATGGAAGCAATTTCGCGTTCGAGGTTTCTGACGCCCGCTTCCCGGGTATAGCGATGGATGAGGGTTAGGATCCCGTTTTTCGAAAATTGAATATTTTTTCCTTCCAAACCGTTTAGTTTGATCTGTTTGGAGATGAGAAACTCAACGGCAATATGATACTTTTCATACTCGGTGTACCCAGGCAGGTGAATAACCTCCATCCGGTCCTGCAGCGGAAGCGGTATATCCGGCAGGGTATTGGCCGTGGTGATAAATAGAATGTTGGTCAAGTCGTAATCGACATCCAGGTAATGGTCATTGAAGCTGAAGTTTTGTTCAGGGTCAAGGACCTCCAACAGGGCTGCCGAAGGGTCGCCCCTGAAATCCATGCTCATCTTATCCACTTCATCGAGACAAAATACCGGATTGTTAACCCCTGCCTTCTTCAAAGACTGTACAATTTTACCGGGCATTGCACCGATATAGGTTCGTCTGTGCCCCCGTATTTCAGCTTCATCCCGCACGCCACCCAGGGAGAGACGGATAAATTTTCTTCCGGTTGCCCTTGCAACCGATGTGGCCAAAGATGTTTTTCCTACACCCGGCGGACCCACAAAACAGAGGATCGGTCCACGGACCTTTTTTATCAAAGCCTGGACCGCGAGATATTCCAGAATGCGCTCCTTCGGCTTTTCGAGTCCGTAGTGGTCTTTATCGAGTATTTTCTCGGCTTCCTCAATGTCATTTCGGATCTTGCTCCGGTCAAACCAGGGCAGGCTGATCAACCACTCAATATAGCCTCGAACTACGGTCGCTTCGGCGGACATCGGTGTCATCATCTTGAGTTTTTTAAACTCCTGCCGTGTTTTAGCCGCCGCTTCCCGGGACATCTTTTTCCGCTTGATTCGCTTTTCAAGCTCATTGAGCTCTTCGCTTGGGTCTTCCTCTGTTCCCATCTCCTTTTTGATGGCCCGCATCTGTTCGGTCAGATAGTAGTTCTTCTGGGTTTTTTCCATCTGATCCTTGACGTTGCCTCTTATCCGCTGGTCCATCTTGTAAATATCGATCTCGGTCCTGGTTAAGCGAAGCAGGAGAGAAAGCCGCTCGCTCAAGGAAAGGGCTTCTAGCAATCGCTGTTTATCCTCTATTTTGAATGAAAAATGGGCAGCCACCGTATCCGCCAACTTGGAAGGTTCTATGGTGTCTGAAACGCTGCCAACGAGTTCTTTGGAAATGTTTTTGTTCAGCTTTGCGTATTCCTCAAAACTCTCGACAATGGCCCTGACCAGAGCATCGGCTTCAGCTGCCGGCACTTTGATATCAAGGGCCGGTTTGACTTCCACCTGAAAAAAGCCTTCATTGGAAATAAAACGGACAATATGGGCCCTCATTTTTCCCTCAACCAGGGCTTTCACTGTGCCGTCGGGGAGCCGGAGTAGCTGAAGAACTGTTCCGATGGTTCCCAAGGGACTGATATCTTTTTCACGGGGGTTATCAACCCCCGCCTTTTTCTGTGTGACGAGAAAAACGCTTTTGTCATTGCTCATTGCGTCAGCGAGTGCGTTCACCGATTTTGTCCGACCCACAAAAAGAGGGGCTACCATGTTGGGAAAGACCACAATGTCCCGCAGTGGTAACAGGGGGAGTATCTGGCCTGGGGAAGTCGACTCTTCATCTTCTTTGAAAAACTTGGGTATATTTATCATAATGATCTATACTTTATTTATAAGCTTAGGCTTGTTGTTTTGTTTGCTCGTACAATAGGATGGGATCCTCATTGTTTAGGACCACATCTTCACCGATGACGCATTCTTTAACATTTTCGATGGATGGAATTTCATACATAATGTCGAGAAGACATTTCTCTAAAATTGCCCGAAGACCCCGGGCACCCGATTTTCGTTTCAGGGCTTCTTTTGCAATAGCCAAAAGAGCGCTGTCGGTTAATCTCAGGTTGACATTTTCGATCTCAAAAAGCTTTTCAAACTGTTTGATTAGGGCGTTTTTCGGCTCTTTGAGAATTCGGATCAAGGAGTGCTGGCTTAATTCGTCAAGGGTCGCAATAACCGGGAGGCGGCCGAGAAATTCCGGAATCAACCCGAATTTAATCAGATCCTCGGGTTGAACCATTTTCAAGGTTTCACCGATACTTTTCTTTTTTTCGGAGACGATTTTAGCGCCAAAACCCATCAGGCTGGATCCGGTTCGCCGCCGAACAACCTCTTCCAGTCCGGTAAACGTACCGCCGCAAATAAAAAGAATATTCGATGTATCGACCTTAACAAAATCCTGCTGGGGGTGTTTTCTTCCACCCTTGGGCGGCACACTCGCCGTTGTTCCCTCGATTATCTTCAGCAACGCCTGCTGCACGCCTTCCCCTGATACATCACGGGTAATGGAGGGGTTGTCGGACTTACGTGCGATTTTATCTATTTCGTCAATGTAGACGATGCCGCGTTTGGCCTTTTCGAGATCGTAGTCCGCATTTTGTAAAAGCGACAAAATGATGTTTTCCACATCCTCACCCACATATCCGGCCTCTGTGAGGCTGGTGGCATCTGCTATGGTGAAAGGAACGTTTAAAAACCGAGCGAGTGTCTGTGCGAGCAAGGTCTTTCCGCAACCGGTCGGTCCAATCAGCAGTATGTTGCTCTTCTGGATTTCCACATCTTCTGTGGAGACGGAAGTTTCAAGCCGCTTGTAATGATTGTAAACCGCCACGGCAAGAATTTTTTTAGCAGCCTCCTGTTCGATCACATATTCATCGAGCATCCCTTTGATTTTTTTTGGAACCAGGATTTCATCAAAATCTCCCGGTTCTTTTTCGCTTTCCTCTTCAATAATTTCACTGCAAAGCTGTATACATTCATCGCAGATATAGACCGCGGGGCCTGCAATGAGCTTTTTGACTTCTTTTTGATTTTTGCCGCAAAATGAACAAAAAAGGTTATCACCTTCGCTTTCTTTTGAAGCCATTTTAACCCTCCGTCTCCTCCAGATGATCGAGATCATCTCTGTTTTCGATGACGTGATCAACGATGCCATACTCTTTTGCTTCTTCGCCTGACATGAAGAAATCACGATCCGTGTCACCCTGAATAATGTTGATGTCTTTTCCTGTGTGAAGCGACAGGATTTGATTTAAACTTTCCTTCATTCTGAGAATTTCCTTTGCCTGGATGGCAATATCAGATGCCTGCCCCTGAAATCCTCCCATCGGCTGATGGATCAGTATTCTGGAATTTGGCAGGCTATAGCGCTTTCCTTTGGCTCCAGCGGCGAGTAAAAGTGCGCCCATGCTGGCAGCCTGGCCGATGCAGACGGTGGCGATATCGGGTTTGATATACTGCATGGTATCATACACAGCCAAACCCGAGGTGACGATTCCGCCCGGCGAATTTAAATAGAAATTAATCTCCTTTTCGGAATCTTCAGACTCCAGAAAAAGAAATTGTGCGATTAAAAGGTTGGCCACCTCATCGTTCATGGGGGTTCCAAGAAAGATAATCCTGTCTTTGAGGAGCCTGGAATAGATATCGTAGGCACGCTCCCCTCTGCTGCTCTGCTCCACGACCATCGGTATTAATGGCACAAATTGTCTCCTTTGTCAGCTATGTGTTGTCGGTGGTATCTTCTTGGTTTTTTTCAGGTTCCACCTCTTCAATCTTGCCACTATCAATAATAAGCCTGATTGCCTGATTTTCAAGTAGCGTATGTTTAAAAAAGGATAGTTTGTCTTTGTGTTTGGCGTAATAATTTTTCAAGTCTTCCAGGGGTTGGCGGTATGTATCGGACATCTGCCTGAAACCGGCTTCGAGGTCTTCATCGGGAAGGACCATATTCTCCTGGTCGATGATCTCGGTTAAGATGAGATGTCTTCGGACCTGCTTTTCGGCGGTTTCACGATACTGTTCCAATAGTGTCTCCCTCGAAAGCCCCAGATCTTCCAACGATCTGTTCTGATAAGAAAATGACTTTTCAGCTTCAGCTACAATCTCCTGAACCTCTGCGTCGACCAGTGATTCGGGCACCTCAAATTCCGTCTTTTCTATCAATGCTTTAAAGGCCTGTTCGTTTAATTCCTGCTCGGTTCGCTTGGCATACCCCTGTCCCAGGTTGTCGGTAATCACATCCTTCAGTTCATCCAAGGTGTTGTATTCACCTATATCCTTTGCAAGCTCATCATCTATTTCCGGGAGTATCTCTTCCTTTATTTCATTGAGTTTCACCTGAAAGGTGATGTCGAGATCTGCAAGTTTTTTATTGGAGTAGTCCTTAGGAAAACGGACGTTGAACTCCTTTTCGTCTCCCGTTTTCATCCCCACCAATTCTTCGTCAAAGTCCTTCAGCATGGGTCCGTCACCGATTTTGATCGTGGTGTTTTTTATCGCCTGGGTTTCTGCAAAAGGCTTTCCGTCTCTAAATCCCTCATAATCGATCACCACAACGTCATATTTTTTCGCCGGCCGGTTTTCATCGATCGATTTCATTTGGGCCATGTTTTTTTGAAGTATTTTGAGCTGGGCTTGAATTTCGCTGTCACTCACCTGATATTTTGTTTTTTTTAATTTTAACCCTTTGAACTCGATGGTGTCGATTTTCGGGCGGATCTCAATCGTTGCGTCATATTTATACGGCGTTTTTGGCTCTATACCGGGGGGGTCCACCTTGGGGCTTCCCACAATTTTGAGATCGGTTTCTTTGATGGCTTCGATAAACGATTCCTGGATTAATCTTGAAGAAACATCCGCCTGGACCTCCTTTTTGAACATTCTTTCCAGAACGCCGCGAGGTGCCTTTCCGGGTCGAAATCCTCTAATTTTTGCTGTCTTTTTAAGCTGTCCATATGCATTATCGAGTTCGCGCGTCACTTTATCTTCAGGGATTTCGATGTGGAGAACCTTTTTGACACTGCTCACATCTTCAACCGTAACTTGCATTGGGGTTCCTTTCCTAAAAACAATTCCTAAAGAGATATAAACTGGTGCGAGAGGGGAGACTTGAACTCCCACGAACGTAAAGTCCACTGGATCCTAAGTCCAGTGCGTCTACCAATTCCGCCACTCTCGCAAACGGCTTCGTCGATCATTTCGGATCGGCCTTGACTTTTGGATCAAATCGATTACATTTCCAAAAAGTGGAATAAAAATAATATCAAACCTCAACACGTGTCAAGGAAAATTGGGGGAGGAGCAGACGATGTTCCTTAGGGACAGACCACAATTGATAATAAATATTCATGCCATCATCATGATCATAATGTTTAGTGTTGTTTTCACCGCAGGTCGATCAAGCGGCGAAACGTTTTCAAAAAATAAAAAGATCGTTGTTTTGGATCCGGGACATGGCGGACATGACAACGGCGTTCGGGGTCCGGAGGGTATAATGGAAAAAGCCGTTACCCTCTCCCTTGCACGGCGGATTGTAGCCGAACTCGAAGACGACTTCAAAGTGGTGCTGACCCGGACCGATGATTACGGGATGAAAATATTCGAACGGACTGCTGTGGCCAACCATTTAAAGGCAGATCTTTTCATCAGTCTTCATACAGGTGGAAGTTTCCTTCATAAAACAAGTGGTATTTCAATCTTTTATTTTGATGAAATGTCAAATACCGATCAGGAGAACCGGCCGACACTATCAAAGCCGGATAAGAATACTCCTACTCCGATTGCCTGGCATACCATTCAGATAAAACATAAAAAGACAAGTCGGACTCTTGCTGAAACAATCAGGGAACACCTCAGGGGCCAAACCGGTCCTTTGAAAAAACCGGTTCAAATCGCTCCATTAATGGTGCTTGAGGGGGCTGACATGCCGGCCGTTCTGATTGAAATCGGATATTTGACAAATCCGGCTGAAGAGAAAAAGCTGGCTGATCCGGATTATCTCTCTGACCTTGCGAAAGATATCCGAAACGGGATCATAGATTTTTTTAATAAAGATCCGGGCGCCTGACTTATTGACTTGTGCAATGAAAAGAAGCATAATAAAAAATTCGGTTAATATCGGGGCGTGGCGCAGCCTGGAAGCGCGCCTGCTTTGGGAGCAGGAAGTCCCCAGTTCAAATCTGGGCGCCCCGACCAATAAAATCAGATAGTTACGTAATGCTGGATTTTAACAAATTCGGCACTCTTTTGTTTTTTTGTACCACACTTCAGTTTCACAGATCTGATTTCAAGTAGTGGGCAGCTAACTGTTCCTGCCTGTGTTGCATGTGCGGGGCTGTGAGGTGGGAATATCTGTCTGTTATAGAAATGTCCTTGTGGCCAATCATTTCCTTTGCATCCTTGAGCGTTCCCCCTGACATAATCACGTTTGAACAAAAAGTATGTCTGAGGCCATAGAAATGAAAGTCTTTTATCCCTGCAATATCAAGAAGCCGCCACCATGCTCTATTGAAGCATTTTATTGGAAACCCATTTATGTCAGGAAAACGAAAATTGGTATTTCATTGAGAAAAATTGAGGATCAAACGGAATAGAATTTGGTAATTAGTCATGTTTTGGCACCAAATCACACAGATAATTGGAGACAATATCGAAGATATCTGTGTGACGATGATTATATCGAAATTCTATCTCTTTGAGATACAAAGGAAAGTTTTCCTTTGAAACACCATGATGTTTAATGAGACGTTTTTTGGCCCAACTCCAGAAACCTTCGAGGCCGTTGATGTAAACTTTAATTGAATATTATTATGGATAAAAAAGCTATCAAGGGCCTGTTTCCCTGAGATTATACTAGCTGCGTGATCTGTTTTCCCACGAATGTTTCGAAAAATGGCTCGAGTGTTGTAGAATCCATTCATCAATTCTCCGAGAAATAGTGGTAACAAAGTAATACCCAAAAGTATTCAGGTCTGGAGTCGCAGAGTTTCCCATCTCCGGTAATGAATGATGTAATAGGCAATAGCGTATATTGTGACAGGTAATATAAATAAAGGAGTAGAGTGAATATGTAGAGGAAGTACGCTGAAGGATATGAGAATAAGTAGACTATTTAATTTTGGATTTTTGAAGTGATTGATCATAGAACTGATAAAAACAAAAAAAATCTACTAACAAAGAGTTTATCCAGAATATAGTTATAATCCACCAGTACTTGTGTGCAAAAAATATTAGAAGAGAAAATATAAAAAACCAGGTTCTCTCTGAATGTTTCTGCCTCAAACTCTACGCGATGGCGACAATACCTAAAGTGTTAATAATGATAACAAAACGATGCATCACATCGGACGAAAAATCAAGCATTCCGGGAAAACTAAAAAGAAAGATTGCCACAGGCCCCAGTCCAAAAACTATTGGTGATGTGCCTGAAAAATATGGGCCAAAAAAAAACCAATCATGGAAATAAAGGAAATGCTGCGCCAGGTTAGATTGATCTGCTAACCAATGCGTGGTCAGATTTTTCATTGCCATGATTAGCTGCAAAATCACCACTCCGGCAACACCCATCCAGTACGCCTTAAAATCGATTATTTTCAGTTTATTCGCTATGTTATAGAAATTTATTAAATTGAACTGATAATCCAAAGTAACTCAATCCGCATTCGTTTTATGTGCCGATCAGCTATAACTATTTAGCGCAGCGTCATTGACTGATTCTAACATTTATGGACAATTTCACAGTTATATGCAATATGTAAATCGATCTTTAGTCCAAAATCATATTATTAAAGTTAATGATCCAGAAATAGCAGAACAGAGGTGGATGAAACAAATGGAGTGAAGAGCGAGCGGCTATTATATTTCAAAATGTAATTAAAATGTTCATATTATATCAAAGTTAAATATTTTGAGGATGTTATACAAAAATAAATGACAGGCCTACGGTTAATTGAACGAAAAGAGTGCTGGGCTCTTACAATTCGCGGATGGATCGCCCTATTTGTGGGAGCCGTTATAATCATTGCTCTAACAATGACTTCGGTTTATCCATTTTTAGCTGTAGACCACGCAGTTCGGGCTGATATATTAGTCGTCGAAGGATGGCTCCCAGATTATGCTCTTGAAAAGGCAAGGGAAGAATTTAGGAAGCGAAACTATCGAATTATTATTACTACTGGGGGTCCAGTAGAAGTAGGTTTTTGCATATCAAAATACAAATCATATGCAGCGCTTACAGCTGCGACTTTAAAACAGTTGGGTTTTAACGAAGAATCAATTGCTGTGGTCCAAACGCCAAGGGTAACAAAAGATAGAACATATGCATCCGCGTTGGCACTGAAAAATTGGTTACTGAAATCTGGTTTATCCTCGAAAGCTTTTAATATTTACTCGTTTGGGCCTCATGCTCGCAGAAGCCGGTTATTATTTAAAAAAGCATTTGGCAACAGGATAGAAATAGGGGTTCTTAAGACCGATAGCCATGAATACGATCCACAATATTGGTGGAAAACTAGCAGTGGTGTACGATCAGTGGTTTATGAGTTCATTGCCTATTGTTATGCACGATTTTTCTTCTATCCTAAATCAGAGACCCCGTGATGGTTCCGATTGAAAACCACCTTCCACAAATCATTGAAGAGCAGCGCAGGGCTAGAGAGGAGCGGTCCAGCCGCCACAGATTTTGCGCAGGGTCCGTCGCGCGCTCAAAGAGGCGTTTTTGCAGCTCCCAAAAGAAGAATATGACTGGTTTGACCATTCATAGCGAAAAGTTTCAAAAAAACTAGAGCGTCTTTTTTCCAGTGGGTTAATGGAGGGAGGTTCCCTTGGATGGAGTCTTGATACCGTCACCGATTCACTTGTGAATCATTTGTCCAAAGGCGGAGAGTCCCGTAAAGGACTTCCCGGATGTACGTATCGCCGGGCGCCAGGTGAAATGTGGCTTTCACGATTCGAAATGGAAAAAAACGTGATTGTCATCAACAATGGGCACAGAGACTTTGTCTATGCCGGAAAGAAAAAAAGCCGCAAGCTCTGGTATATCAGCCGCCTACTTTGTAAAGGACTTGTTCTTCACAATTTCCCAGGGCTGCAGACCGGCGCACTTCTTAAACGGATGATTGAGTTGTCCATGGCCACGGAAGAGCATTTAAAATAAACTGCCCTTGCGGCGGAAATAGGCATTGCATACTTCCAAGGTCGTGGAAGGTGCAATGAAAAAACGGAGGTTTTACAAGGCATAAAAATAGTCGCAACAGTTCAGCCGTATAATGTGACTGAACTGTTGCGTGCTATCTAAGTGATACACAGATGAATACAGTTAGCAAATCAGCCAGTTAGGCTATGCCTGCTATCACGTCTGCGTCATCAGGGATCTGGTCGATCACCTCATGTTTTGGCGGAGAAGTCTTTTGTGTCATTAGACTGACCGGGACCATGACAATCAAAGAGACCACCGGAGGTATCATTGTATCCAATCCGGCCAAACTCTCGGGGATCTTATAGAACAGAATCAATCGAAGTATAGAACCGACAACAACTGCTACCAGTGCCCCGGGCGTATTGGCCTTTTTCCAATATATACCCAGGGTCAGCGGTACAAGACAACCGGCAAATACAACGTCAAAGGCCAAAACCAGCAGCATTCCCGGCTCGGGTTTTACAATGGCCAGAAAGATTGCAAAGGCGACCACCGGTATGGCCATGATCCGGCTGATGATCAGAAGCTTTCTGTCGGAAATTACCTTGGCTTCTTCGGAAGGTTTGTCATTTTGACTCTGCAGCTCTTCTCTCCTCCGTGCCAGTGGCCGAAGAATGTTTCTTTGAAGTATATTCCTGCCCAGTACTGCAGATACCCCCAATATTCCCCCGTCTGCAGTAGATGCACCGGCACCGATAATACCACCGAGAATAAATAATCCAAAGACAAATGGTACGGATTCCTGGGCGATCGTCGGCAGAATCATTCTGGGATCGGCGATGTCCGGAAAAAGTGTTAATCCCATCAATCCGATAAAAGAACAGACGATACCGGCCACCAGTGTCCCTGCGGCGCCATAGAAACAGCTCTTTTGCGCCGTTTCCGGAGACTTTGCTGCAAAAACCCTTTCCATGAAATCCAGGGCCACCACGTCACCCAGACCAAGAGCCAGAATACCCGCCCAATTTAAAAGCGCGCCATTTGAAACCGAAGTCAAACCGCTCAAATCGGTGTAATTGGCCGGAATTGCTGCTGAGAAATGGCTCCAGCCATAATAAGCCAACAAATAGATAAAAGCCCCTACAAAACCCAATATGGCCGGATAAATTTGTACGATGTCGGTAGCTGCACAAGAATAAAGCCCCCCGGCTACAGTGTATATGAAGATGAAAAGGGCAATTAGGACAAGTGCCCAAGTATAATCCATGTTGAAAACGATGGAAACGATCCAGGCAGAACCGGCAAAGTTACCTGCAACCAGTATGGCAAAGCTAAACGCCATTAAAAGTGAAACGATTATTTCTACAAACCAATTATATCTTCTAAAGTAAAAATCAGGGAGTGTCAGCAGATTCATTCGGTTTAGCGGTTTCGCATAGAACGCGCCTGTCACTAAAAGACATAGGGCGAGGCCAAGGGGGAATTGAAATCCGGCCCAGAATCCACCGGTAAATGCCCCGGTTGAGTTGCCCATGGTGGCATTTGCATCCAAGGATTGTGCCAATAACATGGATCCTACCAGGAAAAAAGGGAGGCTTTTGCCCGCGATAATATACCGCTTGCCACTGCCCTGAACTAGGTAATACATCCCGATTCCCAGCACACAAAACACTGATATAAAGGCCAAAAGACCAATACTCATACCTGACATAATAACCACCTCCTTTGTTTATAAATTAACAACTTAACAAATTGAAATGCAAATTAATTATTGATGATGTCAAATGTC
>Ga0066829_10000774_pt1 | contig 12061 bp, 14 predicted proteins | sample ETNtaG_22_FD_65498 | JGI IMG/M metagenome (GOLD analysis project Ga0066829, IMG submission 65498) | Marine microbial and viral communities from oxygen minimum zone, Eastern Pacific Ocean - ETNP201306SV43 | ecosystem: Environmental > Aquatic > Marine > Oceanic | place: Pacific Ocean: Eastern...
GCCTCCCTGAGAAAGTCCACATCTGCGTCATCGCCCCTCTTGCGAAGCAACTCCAGAACGTCCATGCTGTCGTTGGTCACCGTGTTTCCTCCTTCACTATGTTTTGTCTCCTGGTGAGGATGGCACGGTGGCCACTTATTCTTCTAGGCCATCTCTTCTCTTACACCACTTCCTGGGACTCTACTCAAAAAGAGCAACCGGCGTGTGGAAAGGCGGCGACTTGCGAAACGAATTCACCGCAGTTATTGAGCAAGACGGCGAGTGGTTCATCGCGTATTGCCCTGAAATCCCTGGCGCAAACGGGCAAGGCGCAACGAGAGATGAGGCGCGCGACAGTCTGGCTGGAGCGATCGTACTCATCCTCGAAGACCGTCGGGAAGACGGGCTCCGCGGAGTACCGACCGACGCAACCCGCGAGACGATCACGGTCACGTGAAACGAAGCAAGTTGCCGCACCTCCAGTGATCCATAGGATTATCCGTAGCTTGTTCGTTCCTGAACTCGGCCGCCGATAGCAATAGCGCGCGTCGCCGCCGACATCTCCGACGCTGTTGAGCCTCAGCCCAAACCCGTTGCGTCGCCCTTCCGCTTGAGACCCCACGCCTCGCCCTGTATCATCGCCGCATCATTCGTCGACGCAAGCCCGATCCGGAGGTCTCCGTATGCAGAACGACCAAATTGCGAAAAACCTTGACATCGTGTGGAGCTCGATGAGTGAGCTGTGCGCCGGGTTCAGCGATGAGCAATGGGAGCTTCCGACCGACTGTCCCGGATGGTCGGTGAAGGATCAGCTGTCGCACATTGTCGGTTCTGAGTCGACGGCGCTTGGGAACCTGGTTCCGGAGCACACGCCGCCCGAGGCGAATCATGTCAAGAATCCGGCCGGCGCGTCCAACGAGATTCAGGTCGACTGGCGACGGTCGTGGTCGGGCTCTGAGGTGCTCGCCGAGTTCAACGAAGTGACGGCGAAGCGTCGCGAAGCGCTGGCCGCGATGACCAAGGCCGACTTCAATGTCGAGACGGAGACACCCCGCGGGACGACCACGATGGCGGACAGACTCGGCATCCGCATATTCGACGCCTGGGTCCACGAACAAGACATCCGTCGAGCCGTGGACGTGCCCGGCGCCTTCGACGGTCCGGTCGCCGAGTACGCGATGGAGCGTATGACCGACGTGATGCCGTTCGTCGTCGGCCGGCGGGCGGGCGCCCCAGACGGCTCGTCGGTCGTGTTTCGGATTTCGGCGCCGTTCGCGCTGGATTTTGCGATTGCAGTTGTCGACGGCAGAGCGTCGCGCGTGTCCGACGAACCCGCGCACCCGACGGTCACGCTCTCGATGAGCTCGGTGAACTTCCTGCGCTTGTGCGCCGGCCGCGTTGACCCCGACGTCGCGATCAACGCGGGTCTGGCGGAAACTTCCGGATTTTTCGGATTGGGCGAAGCTATCGTGCGCCAGATGAGTTACATTCCGTGATGATGCGCCCGCTTCCTGGCTGCCGCTGCCATCCGCGCGCCGTGTATCCTTTCGCTCCGTTTAGCGGTCAACTAGCGGGATTCGGATAACGATGAGGGGAACCATGAAATACACGGTTGTCTTCGAACAAACGCCAAACAATTGGTCAGCATACGTCCCCGATATGCCCGGCTGCGTCGCTACGGGGGGAACCCGCGAAGAGACCGAACTTCTGATGCGTGAGGCGATCGGGCTGCATATCGAGGGTCTGCGTGAAGATGACGAGCCGATCCCAGAGCCCGGGACCTGGACCGCAACGACTGAGGTCCAGTGAGGAACAGATTGGTAGCCGTACGATGGCCCTTCGACGAGCTCGGAGCCTGCCCAAAGCAAGCCGAAAGGGCGAACGGAACATCGGCGGGAGTTGAGGACAGAAAACCGCTTGAAGCCCCTTCAGTCCCTGGCGTCCCTTCAGTCCCTTTCGTCGCCTCAAAACACAGCCTTCCCCCGATTTTATCGGGGCACCCCAACCACCAACCGCCCACCCAAGGAGCACAACATGGCAACCATCGTCACCGGCGGCACTGGTTTCGTAGCGTCAAACATCGTTCGTGAGTTGGCGAGCTCGGGGCACGAAGTCGTCTCGATCGACATCAAGGATCCGGACGACATGGTGCGGCGCTACCTCGAGCCGGGGGCGTCGAACGTTACGTGGGTGACCGCGGACATCCTTGACGCCGATGCGCTCGCGCGAGCCGTCGATGGCCGTGACGTCACGAAGATCGTCCATGCCGCCGTCTACACCGCGATCCGCGACGACATCGAGCATGACGACAGCCGTCGCATCGTCGACATCAACGTGGCGGGCACGGCCAACATGCTCGATCTGGCGAGGAAGATCGGGGTGCAGCGGCTGCTGTACGTGAGCTCCAACAGCGTGTACGAGGGCAACGACTTCGCCAACCTGCTTCGCGAGGACATGGCGGTTCAGCCTCGCCGCTTGTATGGCATCAGCAAGTACGCCAGCGAGCTGTTCGCGCGCAGGTACGGCGAGTTGCACGGCTTCGAGACGGTCTCAGTCCGGCTCGCTTCGCCTTACGGGCCGATGGAGCGCGTCACCGGGCACCGAGTCGTGATGTCGATGACGCACCACTGGACCGGGCAAGCTGTCAGGGGAGAGACCATCGACGCGGTTCAAGGCGGGCCGTGGGACTTCACGTTCGTGCTCGATACCGCCGCGGGCATCCGCACAGTGCTCGACGCGCCCGAGCTCCCGCACGACGTGTACAACCTCGCCAAGGGCGTCCCGATCATGACCAACGACATGGTCGCCGCGATACGCGAAGCGCACCCGTCGGTGACGGTCAACGAGAGTCCTGATAACTCCGCGCCGATGTTGAGCAGCTCCACCCGCGGACGTGTCGCCGACACGTCGCGCCTGACCGACGATCTCGGCTTCACTGCCTCGCACGACATGGCGGCGGGTTTGCAGGCGTACATCGATTGGCGACAGGAGTACGGCTACATGGTGTGATCGGCGTCGTTGGCGTCAATCGAGCGTACAAGGTTTGGTCGAGGCATGGGCTCGGTGGTCCGCGTGCTGATCGGAGGAGACGCTACGTGAACCCGAACGTGGAATTCCAGGACCGAAGCGCCTTCAGGGACCGCATCAACCGGCAGCTTCGAATCGACCCGACGAAGACCGTCGTCCTCACCGTGGTCATGCAGCGGGAGTACCTCGACATGGAAGTCGCCTCCTCGTCAGTGCTGCCCGATGAAGCGGACCGCGTGCTGACGCACTCGAAGACGTTGCTCGACTTCGCGCGCTCGCAAGCCATTCCTGTCGTACACGTCTACACGACGCGACGTCGCATCGAGATCGACAAAGGATTCGAGAAAGCCGGACTGGAATATGCGAAAGCCGGGCGCACCGCACGACTCTCCGAACTGCCCGATACGTCGGAACGCGACGTCTCTGACCGGCTGATAGGCTCGGTGCAGAGCCAAGTTCCGGCGTCGCTGGTCCATCCGGACGATCTCCATGTCACGACCAAGAAGACGCTCGACGGCTTCCAGGACACCGAGCTCGGTCCGCTTTTGAGCAGAGTGTTCGAGCCCGAAACCGTGGTGCTGACGGGCATCAACACGGACACATGCGTGTTGTGCACCGCATTCGCGACCGCCAATCGGGGATACAAGCCGGTGGTCATTTCCGATTGCGTGGCCAGCATGCGCGGAAAGGATTCGCACTGGATGGCCCTCGAGCTCATGTCCCGCAGCATCGCCTGGGTGTTGACCGTCGACGAATTCCGCGAGAAAGTGTTGGCAGGCGATGCTCGGTGACACCGGCTGGCTTGGCGGACGCTTCAATAAGCTCAGGCGAACGTTTTGTGATTGATCTTTCGTTCGCCATGAGCAAGGTAATTTCGGCACAACCGACACCAACCGTCTACCTGAGGCATCTCTCGAGCAAAACGCGGCCAGATGAAACCCTCCCCTAATATCTAGGCTTGCGGCTCCGTTAGTTGGGGGCCCGACGGAGCACCGGCCTGCCAGCCTTCCAGGTACGGCGTCAGGTAATCACGGCAAGGAGAAACACCAATGGACTTAGGACTATCCGGGAAAGTCGCCTTCATTACCGGCGCGGGGCATGGAATAGGCAAGGCGTTTTCGCTGGCTTTTGCGGGTGAGGGCGTCGCGGTCGCCATCGCTGACATCAACGTGCCGTGGGCCGAGGCCGTCGCGGCTGAGATCGTGCAGGGCGGAGGTCGCGCGTTTGCCGTCGAATGCGACGTCAGCGATTCGGCGCAAGTGAACGACGCGGTTCAGCGAACAGCGCGCGAGTTCGGCCAGGTCGACATTCTCGTGAACGACGCGGTAAGCCCTATCCTGACAGGCGCCATCGAGGAGCTCGACGACGAGGCCTGGGACGACAACTTTCGCATCAACGTCAAAGGCGGCTTCTACTGCATCAAAGCCGTCGCGCCGCTGATGAAAGAACGCCGATACGGGCAAGATCGTCAACATGGCGTCGGTCGTCGGACGTCGAGGCGCGGCGATTCCGACTTCGGCGGCCTATGCTGCGTCGAAGGCCGGGATCATCGCGATGACGGCGTCCGCGGCGCGAGAGTTCGGGCCGTACAACATTAACGTCAACGCCATCGCACCGGGCCAGATCGATACCCCGAGGTGGCGCAACGCCCGCACACCGGATCAGATCGAGGTGACCGTGCAGACGACGGCGATCAAGCGGCTCGGCCAACCCGAAGACCTGACCGCGCTCGCGATGCTCCTGAGCTCCGACGCCTCGTCGTTCATCACGGGCCAAACCATCACCGCCGACGGTGGGGCGCTCTGCATGTAACCGTCACAAGCCAGTGGCGCTGGCGACGCATCGACACCCGTTCGGCATCTTCGATGTCGAAATGAAAGGAAACCCTGCAACACGCATCAATTGCTGATGGAAATGCCGACACGGCTCGAATCCGAGCGACTGATCGCCAGGAAATACGAAGAAGGCGACGGGCGGGAACTGTTCGCGATGGTGGAACGCAATGGCAACCGCGAGCATCTGAGCGAGAACGCGGAAAACGTGTCACGCTTGGCTACCGAGACCGACGCCGAGATCATGGCCCGCGGTCACTCGGCTGACTGGGTCGGACGCAACAGATTCGTTATGGGCGTCTGGTTGAAGGGCGACGAAAAGTATGTCGGCGAGATCTGGATTGAACCCGACCGATGGGACGTGCCTTCGTTCCATATCGGGTGGCTCGTCGATGGCGGCTACGAGGGCCAAGGCATCGCAACCGAAGCCGCGCGGAGATGTCCCGCGTTTCTGTTCGACGATCTGAAAGCACATCGAGTGTCAGCCATCACGCGAGACACGAATCCTCGGAGCCGGAAAGTGGCGGGACGTCTGGGCTTCCGCCAAGAAGGACATCTTCGGGAGTTCAGGATCGACAAAGGCGAAAGGTACGGCGTGCTGCACTACGGCATGCTGAAGACCGAATTCAGCGGCGGCTAGCCGACGACTATGCCCCGAACACGCGCTCGAAGACGTAGCGGCCCAGGTCGCGGTTTTCGTTGAACTCGAAGCCGTCGAAGTCGCCGTTGTAGCCGATCAACGGGATGTCCTGCTCGTGCGTCGACGCGTGTGAGCGCAGGCGTGGCGGCAGTCCTTCTCCTAACGGGCCGGACACGTCCGCGGGGCCGAACACGATCTCGGGCCCGCCGGTGACGACGATGTCGCCGATTCGGGCGTGATGCAGCCGGAGTTTCTCGACTGCTTCGTCGCGCGTGTACACGTCCTCGACGCCGTCGGTCGCTTGAAGAACGCGCACCGCCTCGTCGATCTTGTCGAGATGCTCGGTGGACAGGTAGATGAACATGCACCCGCCGAGGTTCGAGTGGTGCAATGTGTAGCGGTCCTTGATGATCGGCACTTGCTCGCCATCGATTCCGTGGTTCGCGAGCACCTCGGACAGATCGATCAGCCGAGTCTTCCGCGACATGCCGTGGTCGGCCGTGATGAGCACCGTGACGTCGGGATGCTTGTCGATGAGCTCGCCGATGGCGGTGTCGAGAATCGTGATGTGCTGTTGCGACTCGGGCTCGTCGGGCGCGAAGGTGTGCATCGCAAAGTCCGTCGTCGTGATGTACACGATGTCCGCGGTCTGCTGCGTCATGATGTAGCTGGCGGCCCGGATCGCCCAGCCGTTGACTTCAAGCGAGTAGACCTCGGGCGGCGCGCCGACTCCGGGAGCCTCGGCTACCCACGACGGCGCCTGCTCCGACGAAACGGCGACCGTCGCTCCGTCCGACAGCAGCGTACGTAGCTTGTCCTTCGACGTCACGAGGATCGATTTGCGATCCAATCGACGCGCGGCCTGAAACATCGTTTCGGCGAGGATGTAATCGGACGACTCCATGTAGATCTCTGCGCCCGTTTCCCTGATCTTGCGATAGTTCGAGCTGATTCCGTGCACTTCGGGATAGCTCGCCGTGACCAGCGAAACGTTGTTCACGTTGGTTACCGAAGGCATCATCGACCTGCCGATCTTGAAGAACCCCTGCCGTCCGAGGTCACGGATGTTCGGGGCATCGCATACTTCGAAGTACTCAGGATCGAGTCCGTCGACGCATATGACGACAGTCGTGTTAGGCATGATTCTCCTCGTGTCCCCCGCATATTTTGACGCCGGCGAAGCGGTCGCACCGATTCTAGCAGACGCCACGGTCGCTCAGGTCTTTCGTCCCTGACGTCCCTTGAGTCCCTTCCCCGGCGATTTACGTATGTGACAATATACGCGGGCGCCCAATCATCCGCTGGAAGATCAATGGAAGACATTGAAACAAAGAGACCCGGACGCTGGAAGCGATGGCGAGCGCGAATCGGCATCGCGTTTTTGATTGCCGTCCTGATGCTGATTCGAGTCGACAACTTCAAGCTGACGCCCGTCGAGATCATCGCGTCGGACTACCTGTTTTCCATACCCACTTGGGAGATCCAAAACTTCCCACGGAAGTGGCTTCACGGGCTATGGGAGCTCGTCCCGGGGAACAAGCCGTCTCGTGAAGAGCGGTTGCAGATCGTCGATGAATTCCTTCAAACGGCCCGCAAGGTGCAGAAAGAAGAGGACCGAATCGAGGGCTTGCTGATTCGACGCGGCGCTACTCAAGGCTCGGGAGCGGCGACCAAGGCGGCGGCGCCTAGTCGAGAACTCCTGGACGATCTGATCGAACAGCACGACGACCTGCAGGGCAGGGCGGAAGAGGCTGTCGAAGCCGAGTTGAGTACGCTGCTGGTCGAGATGGGTTTCTCGACGTGGTTCGGCCTGATCTGGCCGCCCGTCGACATCCGTTTCGAAGAACCGCCAACGCTGCTCGTGCTGTCTCCGCGAGACCGGATCAGCCTCACGGGATCCGTTCTTCTCGAGTCCAACATCAAAGGCGTGGACCGTGACGAGATCGAGCGGAAGATCCTCGAAGACCACGACCTGGTCGCATACGTCGACGATCTGGCCGGACTTGCGACGTACCCCGCGTTCGTGTCGGATCTGTACACGACCCGCACAGTGATGCGGACCGTCACCCACGAATGGTTGCACTCGTACTTCTTCTTCAAGCCGTTAGGCCAGAACTACCGAGCATCGGACACGATGTTCACGATCAACGAGACCACCGCCGACATCGTCGGACGTGAGCTCGGCGACGAGATCTTCGAGCGCATGGGCGGCGATCTCACGGTCTCGGCGTCGCGCTACGCCCCCGCCGAAGATCGGAACCCGCAATTCACCGAGGTCATGCGAGCGACGCGCAAGAAAGTCGACGAGCTGCTCGCGGAAGGCTTGATCGACGAAGCCGAAGAGCACATGCGCGAGCAGCAGTGGTTCTTACGCTTGCGCGGCTACGGCCTGCGAAAACTTAACCAGGCTTACTTCGCATTCCGAGGCCGCTACGCCGAAAGCCCCGCATCGGTCAGTCCCGTCGGCGACCAACTCAAGGAGCTTCGGTCGCTCGCGCCGTCGGTCGGCGACTTCATCCGCCACATGGCAAGCGTTGGCTCCGTTGCGGAATTCGAGGCGTTGCTCGAGCGCGCCAGGGCAGGGGAGCTCTAGGCGTACAGCCGGTTCAAGTTGGCATACCCGCCCGGATCCAGGTCGCGTCCGGCAACCGCATCGTCGTCTGGAGCGTATCGATGAGCGCGGAACAGGGCGTTTGATGACGCGTTGTCGCGACCGGGGAAGAAGAACAGGTTGACGTACTCCCACACGATCTCGCCCGAGTGAGTCACCTCGAGGATCCGTCCGTGGGCGCCCTCGGTGATAAGTGTGTTGCCGTTTGGCAGCCGGTCGGCGCTACTAACGTACGAGTTGTAAAACGACATCGGCGGATCGCCCTGGTACTCCCATGCGATCTCGTTGGTCTCGGGATCGATCTCGGCAACGCGAGAGGTCGACCCGCTCCGCCTGCTGTACTCGCCATTGTCGAACAACAACACATGGCCGTTTTCGATCTGTGACGCGTGACGCTGGTGCGACATCTCGCCCGGTCCCCATTTTCACGTGAACTCACCCGTCTCGCGCGAGACGATGCCGACGGTGTCGGTCCGGCGGAACGAGACCAGCAGATCGCCCGCGTTTGTGACGTTCAGCGAGTTGCCGTGTGTCCACTCCCTGCGTCCTTCGAGCGGGCAGATGATGTCAACGTCGAGGTCGAGATTCTTCCACAGGCTTCACTCGTTCAGGGTCTCACCGTCAGGCGCGATCTCGCGAACGATGTCGCCGAGCATCTGATCGGGGTCCTCGTCCGATGCGTAACCGCCTTTGACGGCGGCGGACTCCTCCGGCGACATCGCCTCGAAAAGCAGAGCCAGCGTGTTGCCGTTCGGAAGCCGCGCGTAGTCGTGGTGGAGCATCGGGTCGTTGTACTCCCAGACCTTGTTGCTGTCCCAGTCCAGCTCGACCAGCGCCGGCGCCGATCCGCCGAGCCCGCGCACCATTTCATCGTCGCCGGTAGCTTTGGCCCGCAGCAACAGGTTGCCGCCGGGCAGGACGCGAGCGTACGAAATGCCGCCGTCGTACTGCCATCGATGACATACGCGCCCGTCCATGTCGACCAGCATAGCCTGGTCACCGACACTGACGGTCAAAATTGTGTAACCGCGATACGTCGCGGCGGGCGTCTTGTGTATCAACCCGAATTTGTGATGCTTCGACCAGCCCATGATTGCCTCCGATACCCAAGTGTATGTTCCCGTGAGAAATGCCTAGCTCCTGATTGCGCCGAATGCGACCGATGGCGTGAGAAGGGTCAGCCAGGCTACTCCTCGCGCCATTCTAAAGGCTCGCAGACTGGGCGATCGGACACATCCCGGCAACAACCGGCCGTAGGGGAGGGTTTCAAACCTTCCCGTGGCGTTTCGCCTAATAAACGGGATCGAATGAGGCGATACGCTGGCGTGTTGCCAGTGATCGTCGCAAATGTTATGAGCGTACTCGCGGGCGGGTTTGAAACCCTCCCCTACGGATCGTCGCCAACATCCGAAATTGATTGCCGTTCGACGCCACGTGGGAGGTCGTACAACCGTCGCCTACCCTGGCATCTCCAGCGGCGTGTCGTCGCGGTTGGCCCATTCGCCCATCGAGCCGTCGTAGTTGCGAACGTTGTCGTAGCCCAGCAGCCTCATCGTGAACACTCCGTGCGCCGCACGGATGCCACCCTGTCAATAGGCAATGACATTCTTGTCGGGAGTCGCTCCCACGCCCTCCAACAGCGCCTTGAGCTCGGCGGCGGGCTTGAACGAGCGGTGGCTGTCCTCGGTCAGGAAGTTCACCCACTCGAGGTGCACAGACCCTGGCACGCGTCCGGCGCGACGGTTGCCGCGATCGTTCGTGCCTTCCCATTCGCCGTCAGTGCGCACGTCCAGGAACAGGGTGTTCTCGTCGTCGATGGCCGAGACGCCATGGTCAAGTGTGCAGATCAGATCGGGGTTGGCTTGCGGCGTGAACGTGACGGACGCGTCGGGCGGGCGACCCATCGACATGGGCTTGCCCTCGTCGAACCACTTCCGCCAGCCGCCGTTCAGCACCTTCACGTTGGTGTGGCCGTAGTAGTTAAGCACCCACCAGAAACGGGCCGCATTCAGGCTGCCGTTGGCGTCGTACGTGACGACCAGGGCGTCGTCACCGATTCCCATGCGCTCCATGAGTTCCTTCATCACGTCAGGTTCGGCGACCCAAGGGTAGTCTTGCGGTTGCGTCGAATAATTTGGATGCTTGATGTAGTGGTGGACCTGGATGCCCGCGGCGTTTTTGATGTGAGCGCGCCGATAATCGCTGAAATCGTCGCAGTCGATTACCCGGAGGTTGGGGTCGTCTATGTGGTCCGCGAGCCAATCGGTGTCGGCCAACATCTCGGGTCGGGCGTAGCCCTGGCTAGTCATCTGGTCACCTCCGAAGGTTGATTTTCAGGCAGTGCAGTCGAGTATAGCACACGCCTATTCTAGTGACGGATGACCCGTCGGAAGATATAATAGGCGTCGCAAATCTCGTGTACCAGAGGTGTTTCCGTGACTCAAACTGGCATGGCTCCCGATGACGCCCAGGCGAAACTGTTCGATGCGCTTGAATGGCGTTGCGTCGGACCCCACAGAGGCGGTCGCGTGGTCGCGGTCGCGGGCGATCCTGTGAACCCGGCGGTCGCCTACTTCGGCGCGTGCGCGGGCGGGGTTTGGAAGACCTATGACGGCGGCACGTACTGGGAGAACGTCTCCGACGGCTTCTTCGACACCGCTTCCGTCGGCGCGATCGCAGTTGCCGATTCGGACGCCAACGTCGTTTGGGCCGGGATGGGCGAAGCGTGCATCCGGTTGGATGTGACGTACGGCGACGGCGTCTACCGCTCCACCGACGCCGGCAAGACCTGGCGAAACATGGGGCTCAAGGACACGCGTCACATCTCCCGTGTCCGCATCGACCCGAGAGACCCCGACACCGTGTTCGTGGCCGCGCTGGGTCACGCGTTCGGACCGAACCAGCAACGAGGCATCTTCCGCTCGAAGGACGGCGGCGAGAATTGGGAGCACGTTCTATCCAAAAGCCCGGACGCCGGCGCGGCGGACCTGTCGATCGATCCGAACAATCCCCGCCTGATGTTCGCGTCGATCTGGCAGACGCGGCGCAACTTCTGGAGTATGTCCAGCGGCGGCCCCGACAGCGGGCTGTGGCGTTCGACCGACGGCGGCGATACGTGGGATGACATCTCGGGCAATCCCGGACTGCCGGAAGGTCCGCTGGGTCGCATCGGCGTCGCGGTTTCGCCGGCGAAGTCGGGCAGGGTGTGGGCGACGATCGAGGCGAAGGATTGCGGTCTGTACCGCTCCGACGACGGCGGCGACGCCTGGGAGGTGGTCAGCGACGATCGCGATCTGCAAGGCCGGCCCTGGTACTACCAGCACGTGTTCGCCGATCCCCAGGACGAGAACACGGTTTGGATTCTCAACTACGACGCGTGGAAGTCCGTCGACGGCGGCAAGACGTTCGCGCAGGTCTCGACGCCTCACGGCGACAACCACGACCTGTGGATCGACCCCAACAACCCCCAACGAATGGTCCAAGGGAACGACGGCGGCGCGTGCGTCAGTTTCAACGGCGGCGACACCTGGTCGACCATCTATAATCAGCCGACCGCTCAGTTCTACCACGTCACCGCCGACAACCAGTTCCCGTATCGCCTGTACGGCACCCAACAGGACAACTCGGCGATCAGCGTTCCTTCAAAATCGCACAAGGGTGCGATACCTTACGCCGACTGCTACACCGTCGGCAGCTCCGAGAGTGGGTACATCGCCATTCATCCGGACGACCCGAACATCGTGATCTCGGGCGCGGTCGGGTCGTCACCCGGCGGCGGAGGCAACATGCTGCGGTACGACCACAAGACCGGTCAGATTCGCATCATCACCGTCTGGCCCGAGCTCAACATCGGGTACGGCGCCGTCGAGATGAAGTACCGATTCCAGTGGACCTATCCGATCCTGTTTTCGCCCCACGATCCGGATGACCTATACGTGACCGGCAACGTCGTTTTCAGGTCGCGCGATCAGG
>Ga0066829_10000811_pt1 | contig 11851 bp, 9 predicted proteins | sample ETNtaG_22_FD_65498 | JGI IMG/M metagenome (GOLD analysis project Ga0066829, IMG submission 65498) | Marine microbial and viral communities from oxygen minimum zone, Eastern Pacific Ocean - ETNP201306SV43 | ecosystem: Environmental > Aquatic > Marine > Oceanic | place: Pacific Ocean: Eastern...
GGCCAGGATAACTGTAAGCAATGATGACGAAAAGGATGTAAAGCACAGGCTTATCACAGTAGTTTAAATCCAAAAGATTTTTATTATTCTGTTTTTGCTCTGATTCTATGAAGTTGATAACTGAAGGTTCGGCAAAAATAAGTATTAAAACATCAGATAAAGTTTCAAAAGATATGGACGTATTCTATAATCCTGTAATGAAGCTTAACAGGGACATATCTGTCTTATTGCTAAATTCAATTAACAAAAAAAACATACAAATTTCTCTTCCATTAGCAGGCTCAGGAATAAGAGGCATCAGGTTCTTAAAGGAATTAAATAAGGGAATAATAAAATCCATCAGTTTTAATGACTGCAGCAAAAAAGCAGTAAATTCAATAAAAAACAGCCTATCATTAAACAAAATAAACAATTTCAAGGTTATTAAAAAAAATAATAATATATCAAATAAAAATAATCATGATAAAAAAATATCAATCCATAATGAAGATGCAAACCTTTTCCTTTTAAATTCAACAGGATTTGATTATATTGATATTGATCCTTTTGGCTCATCAAACCCTTATCTTGAATCAGCCGTTAAAAGGCTTTCAAGAGACAGCATTTTAGCTGTAACTAACACAGACACAGCAGCATTATCGGGAACTTATCCGAATGCATGCATAAGAAATTACTGGGCTGTTCCAAAAAGAGATTATATGATGCATGAAACAGGATTAAGGATACTAGTCCGAAAAATACAATTAGTTGCTATGCAGCATGATAAGGCGTTGTTTCCGATATTCTCCTATTTCAAGGACCATTATTTCAGGATTTTCTTTCAATGCATCAAAGGGAAGAAAGAGACAGACAAAATACCAAAACAGCATGGCATGTTTAATAATGCCGGACCACTATGGACAGGAAACTTATGGGATGATAAATTAGTCAACAAAATGCATTCAGAATTATTAAAAAAATCCATTGAGAATAAAAAAACAATAAAAAATAACAAAACAACAATTAATAAAAAAATTAATGATAATCAAAATCATAATGAGATTCTAAAATTTTTAAAAACCATAAAAGAAGAGTCCAAAATAAATACAATTGGATTCTATGATATCCATGATATCGCTAAAAAAAGAAAAATAAAGATAATTTCGAAAAAAGAAGATATTATTAAAAAAATAAGGAAAAAAGGCTACAAAGCCGCTTCTACACACTTTTCAGGCACTGGAATCAGGTCAGATATTGCTTATAATAAACTAATCTCATTATTAAAAGAGTAAATTTTTATATTGGGGATATTAAAGGTGGACTAATCAATAAAAAGAGGCAGGATGAAAAAAGGGACAATCCAATTCCATAGTATAGGCTCAGGATTCATTGATGTGGAAACATTTCCAAGCAACTAACCAATAGCCCTTCTTACATCAACAACTTCTACAGAATTAACACCGGCAATATTTTTTATACTTTCTTCAAGAGCATCAGTTGAGCCTTTGTTTTCATCCATGACAAATATTATCTTTAATGCCTTCAGCCCAAAGGCAATTGGTTCTTCCTCCGTTTTCATTTCAGGATTCTGGGAAAAATCCTGTATCTTGGCTTTAGCCTCTGTTTCTATATCACTAAGATTAATTTCAGGGCTTTCCGGCATTATTTTTATTGTCACAACTACCTTTGCCATTTTAATTAGGACCTTCAAAATTACAAGAACTACATGTATACTTTGCAACTATCTCCCTGCAGTGCATGCATCTGGTGATATCGGATTTGCCGCAACTTGGGCATTTAAACCTTGCAGTACCTTCTGAATTTGAGACATCTTTCTTGCAGGATGAACATATTAATTTTTCTTCTGACATAAAACTTGGGATAAGATGTTGATTTATAAATGTTTTTGTTCATTCAAATTTGGTGCGAAAGTCAGTGCTTATGCGTAAATTGCCAATGGATTAAGCTCCGCAGGATATGTTATACGACCTGAGCAAAACGCAGTTTTGCGAAGTTGAGAAGCCCTCTAAGGCCTCGCATAAGCATGAATTAGATTTTTGCACTAAACTCTCACAAAGAACCAAAATACTCCTTGACCCTGTCAACAATCGATTTAAGATAGAATTTCTCAATCTTTTCCTCAAAAATTACATTTAAATTTTCAAACTCAGCAATCCTGTAGTTATTTTTCACTTTTTCCACTAAAAACATGTCCCTCAGTCTTTTCAGCTGCCTTCTGATATTAGAAGATGCTATTCCGTGCATAGCCAGTTTTTGCCTCTTTCTCGCATTAATGACTTCTTTCTCAATCTCCCCACTGCTCATCTCTTTCTTCTGCTTTTTTGCCTTTACAAGAACATGAAGGATATCAACAATAACGTCTCTTGAATCTCCTGGCTGTAACAGCCCAATAGATAAGCAGAGTTTCCTCGCTAACTCTCTCTCGGATAATTTAGAAGGCTTTTCATATCTCCTTAAGGTAATTTCTGCAAGGGGGGTATCCTTTGATATAGTTTTTGGCATTCTTTAATATGTTTGATTTTTTATTAGAAGTTATAATTTCTGTTTAAATAATTTTGGTTTTAAACCTTCTCCAAAAACAATTCAAATTTCTTGTCCCTGACTTGTTCTTTGCTTGAGTATTTGTGCTTCCTGCTGGGATTTAATTCAGAAATCTTCAGTATTTTAGCCCCAACCTTGTCCTTTATCATATCAAAGAAATTATCCAGCACAGGCTTAAGCTCATTGTCTGTCTTTATATACAGTAAAATCCTGTCACTTTTCTTAAATCCTGCTTTTTTCCTTAATTCCTGAACACGCCTCATCAATTCCCTTGTATATCCTTCAGCCTCAAGCTCTTCATCAACATCCCTATTCAGGTAAACAAATCCGTTTTTGACATTTCCCTCAATATAAGGCTCAGGAACTTCTCTTGTAACAACTAAATGCTCTTTCACAATATTTATCTTTTCCTTATCCAGCTTCATCACAAACTTCCCTTCCTTTTCTATATGATTCAAAACAGTCTCGGGGCTTTCAGTTGAAAGTTTTGCGATTATTTTCGGGGCATTTTTCCCGAAATCCGGCCCTATCTGGCTGTAATCTGCTTTTACGCTCTGCTTTATCTCTGGCAGAGACTGCTGCACATCAAGCTCTTTAATGTTAGTCTGTTTTTTTATTATCACTTTTAGTTTCTCAACTGCCTTCACTATTTTTTCGTCCTTTGTAACAATTACTGCTTCCTGCAGCGGCCATCTCATCCCCATCTGTATCTTTTCCCTCAAGGAAAGGATTACCTGCACAACCTCGCTTATATTATCCATTTCAACTTCCAGTCCCTTATTGATAAGCTTTTCATCAAATTTCGGCCATTCATAATGGTGTATGCTTTCCTCTTTAAGGGAAAATTCTGTTTTAAGGTTCTGGTAAATCTTTTCTGTAATAAACGGCGCAACAGTTGAAAACATCTTCAAGGTTCCCATAAGCGCATGATAAACAGCATACAGCACAACCTTATTTTCCTTGCCAACTGCCTTGTCTCTTGTCAATTGGATATAAACCCTGCTTAATTTCAAGAAAAGGTCCTCTGCCAGCAAAGGCACTTCATTTAATCTGTATTCGTCAAAAAGCCCTGTAGCCTTTCTTATTGTAGAATTCAATTTTGAAAAAATATATTTTTCTTCCAAAGAAAACTTCTCTTTCCCGATTTTAAGGTTTTTAGGATTAGCGCCTATATTCTTAGATAAGTCAATCAAAAAATTGTGCAGGTTCCACAATACTGTAAGGTTCCTGTACTTGACTTTAACGTCAGCAAAATTATAATTTAAATCAAGTCCGGGATTTGTCCCTCCAATCATGTAATACCTCAAAGTATCTGCTCCGTATTTATCTATTACTTCATGCGGAAGTATGTAATTCCCCAAAGACTTTGACATCTTTCTTCCCTTGGCATCATTAATAAAGCCGTGCATATAAACTGACTTGAATGATAGATTATTCATTGCAACCATTGAAGCGACAAACAGCAGATTAAACCATCCTCTTATCTGGTCTATGCCCTCTAAAATAAAATCAGCCGGGTACAGCTTGTCAAACAGGTCTTTTCTTCTTGGAAAATCCAGGCAATTCCAGGATGCGCTTCCGGCATCTATCCACACATCAAGGACATCGGGGATTCTTTCTTTTTCTTCCCCGCATTTGCATTTTATCTTAACCTCATCAATCCACGGCTTGTGGAGGTCCTCTGGAATTTTCCCTGCAAGCTTCTTTAATTCTTCAATAGAGCCTATGACTGTAAAATCATCACATTTCTTGCATTTCCATATCGGCAAGGGAGTTCCCCAGTATCTTTGCCTTGTGATGCCATTATCCCTAAGATTAGCCAGCCAGTTGTCAAAATTCCTTGAGCCTGCAAAGCCGGGAATCCATCCTATATTCTTGTTTAGCTTTCTCATCCTGTCCTTCAAGTCCTCAATCTTAAAGAACCACTGGGTTGTTGTCCTGTATATTATTGGGTTCTTGCACCTCCAGCAGTGAGCATAATCATGCTCTATTTTTGCTTCCTCAACTAACAGCCCTGTTTTGATTATTTCCTCAATTATTTTTTTGTCATCTTTCTTTGCAGCCATGCCATTTAAAAACTCCATCTCTTCAAAAATTCCATGCTCAGTTATAGTATTAAATGGGGGAATTCCATTCCTATGCCCTATTTCATAATCTTCAGGACCGCAGCCTGGAGCCATATGAACTAATCCTGATCCTACACTTGTATCAACATACTCTTCGCTTAGAACAACAGTATGCACTTTTGGATTTTTTTCTAACTCTCTAAATTGATTTATCTTATCCTCAAATGGATGCGTATATTTTGTTCCAAGCAGTTTTTTTCCTTTAAACTCCTCTAAAACCGAGAATTGTTTTCCCAAATCATCTTTTATCAGCTTTTGCGATAATGCTTTTGCAACAATCCATATTTCATTGTTAACCTTTGCCTTGACATAATCCAGTTTAGGGTTGGCCATAACCCCCAGATTAAATGGAATTGTCCATGGTGTTGTTGTCCACACAATCAAGTATTCGTTTTTCCTGCCTTTTATCGGGAATTTTACAAATATAGAAGGGTCTTTTACATTTTTATACTCTAATTCGTGCTTTGCAAGGGAAGTTGCGCACCTTGCACACCACTGCATTGTTTTTTCCCCTTCATACAGCCTTTTGTTCTCATGGGCTTTTTTTATCAGCCACCATTCCCCTTCCATGTATTCATTTTTCACAGACTGATATGCGTTTTCAAAATCCATCCACACACCCATCCTGATAAAATCATCGTTCATCAGCTTCATATTTCCAAGAGAAAAGTCCCTGCATGCCTTTACAAACTTAGCAACCCCGAACTTTGGAACCTCACTTTTATTTTTTATTCCCAGCTTCTTTTCAGTCCCGTGCTCAATAGGCATCCCATGCATGTCATAGCCTGCCCTGTCCCATACATCCATGCCTGTCATCCTTTTATACCTAAGCACCATATCCTTCAATGCCTTGTTCCACGCAGTCCCTAGGTGCACTTTCCCGGATGTATATGGCGGCCCATCCAGGAAATAGAATTTCTTTTTTCCCTTATTCTTGTCCTTAGCCTTGCCATAAATTTTTTTATCCTGCCAAAACTTCAATATTTCCTTTTCCTGCTTCAATGACTCGTATTTTTCCATTTTGTTTAAAGTATAGTTAATTTCAATATTTTTATTTTTTTATTATTTTTATAATTTTAATATTACTTCATTCTATTAATTTTTGTTATTGTTTTTTATTTTATTGATTTTATTTTTTATTGTTATGATTTATTTTATTATGAATCTTTTTTATTGGATTTGTTATCTTTTAGTTATTGTTTTTTAATATTATACTTTTTTATTATTGGAATTTTTTAATTGGGTTTTTTATTTAATTAAGAATTGTTTCCTTTTTAAATCTTTATATAGAGATATGCTTAGTTGTTCAGATATTCACTTAACAATTTTGAAAACACTTTTGGCACTAAATCCATTTCTTTCGGAGGAAGCACATAAGCTATCCTCATCCTTGTCTTGCCGGGATTTTTTTTGAGATTATGGTAAAAGCCTTCCATTGGCGCTGCAAGAAACGTGTAATCTTTATTTCCAATGTTAACTTTACCTTCCTTTGCGCAATGCATCACAAAGTCCCTTCCGTCAAAATCTTTTTTTATGTTCCTCAAATCAACAACAGAATATATTGATGCTTCTGGCAGTGAAACTATGATGCCCGGCACAAGTCTTTTTATTTCTTCTGTCATGTCAATAATCCTCTGTTTGTAATAATCCCTTTGCTTTGTAAACCATTCCTGCAGTGAATTTTTATCAAGTTCTCCAAGCGCACTAAAAATATGCTGCCCTATTACATTTGAGCAAAGATTTGCAGTATATTCGGCCACAGCCTTCTTCCAGAATTCCTTATTGTCTGTAACTATAGAGCCTGTTCTCAATCCGCATGCATTCCAAACTTTAGATGCGCTCTCGATGCTTACTCTTCTCCCTTCAATTCCAGGCACTTCTTTATTTGTCAAAGCCCAGATGCTTGATGGCTTATCATCAGTATAATACAGTTCCCTGTATGCCTCATCGCTAACCATCCACATATCATGCTTAATGCAAAGCTTTCCAATCTCAGCCATAATTTTATGGGGCACAAACTGCCCGGTTGGATTATCATAAGGAATAATTACTATTGCAGCTGGCTTTTCCTTCTCCATAAGCTTATCAAAATCTTCCATGGCTGGAAAAGTGTATTCCCCGTTTTCCTGCAGGTTTCTGTTTACTGATATAGTTTTTCTGCCAACCCTTTCTGCCATTGTATCGTAATTTGCATAAGCAGGATTGATTAGCATTAAAGGTTTTTTTCCGCTTCCTGCAGGCCCGCAAAAAGCCAGTATAACCAGTTCCATTGCCATTGAGCCGCCATCTGTAATTAATGAGTGCAGGTTTTTTGTCTCAAATCCGCTGGCTGCAATCACATTAAGAAAAGCATTTTGCGCATCTTTAATGCCGGCTGTGGGGGAATACTTGACAATCCCCTCCTTGAAAATATCTCCCTTAGAAAGATTATTCATCCTGTCAATCATTGCAGGATGCATTGGCAGAGAAACATTCCCAATTGCGGTGTTCAATTCAATTATCTCTGACTTATCTTCTCTTTTGTCAAACTCTATTTGGGCCAGCCTGATATCAGACGGGATTCTTGCCTTAAAATAATCAGATAATTCTGGTTTATTTGCCATTTTGCTCGTCTGAACTTTGTAGAAATCCTCTGTTTTTAATGTTTGTCAAAAAAACCCTTCCAGCTTTTTCTGCTCTTTGCTCTCTAATAAATCAAGCTTATGGTAGCCCAAGACATCAAAAATTCTCTCAACTGCAGGAACAACCTGGTGATTTATATAATAATCTGCATCATATTCATTTTCCTTTACTTCTTCCGGCAATTTTGACCTGTTCCTTATAATGTCTCTTCCCTGCACAACAACGAACCTTATCATTGTTCCCGGCCCCACATTAACACCCTTGTTTTTTAATCTTTGCGCAACTGCCACGTGAGGCCCGCGAGCATCATAATCATTAAGCTCTTTTTGCAGCTGGGTGTGTATTATTACCTTGTCCAGATGTATTTTTTTGTTTCTTAAGTCATCCACGACTTTCTTTACATATTCCAGAGCTTTTTTATTGTCCCTATCCCTCAGGATTATATCAAGGACTTTTTCCTGTGCTTCCTTTGCAATTAATGACCAATTTCTCCTAACACTTTCAAATCCCTTTATTTTCAAAAATCCGTCTTCTGACAGCAAAGCATATTTTTTCTTTGCCCCAAAAGCCCCCATTTTTGCGGATACAAATATTCCGGCAGGGTAAAATCCCTCGAATTCCAGTTCCATCAGACCCGGAAGCTCTGAATTTATTTTCTCGGAAAATTTTGTAGCATCTTCCTTTGTTTTCCCGTCAAGAGTCAAAAAAACAGAATCCGTATCGCTATACTGGACTTTAAATCCGTCTTTTTCCGCTTTCCCGATAACTTTAGTGATGTAATATCTTCCAAAAGCAGTTGTTGCCCTCGCGCATTCAAATGAATACCATCTTGCCCCAAAAAATCCAAGATAGCCGTAAAAGGAATTTGCCAACAATTTTAATGAATTTTGCCTTGCATCAAGTATTGCATGCTCTTCATCCAAATGATCCCTTGTTATCTCTTTTATTCTTGTTCTTCTTGTGATAAGATCCTCAATTATTGAAGGTATAAACCCTTTCTTTTTGCTACAGAACCACACCTTGCTGTTGTCTTCCATCGGGGCTAATTTTGCATCTTCCTTGCAGCAGCTGCAGTTAATTGTTCCCGGACCTATATTGTGCGAGCCAATAATTGTAGGATACAGGCTTCTGTAATCAAAAACAACAATATTCTCGTACAAGCCCGGCTTTGGCTCGAATACAAAAGCCCCCTTGTATGTTTTCATCCTTCTTTCCATGACTTCATTATTATTTGGCTTATTCGGGGCTATCTGGTTGAAATTAGCTGCTTGTTTTAGCAGATACCACTCAACTAACTGCGAAAAGCCCATCCTGTTTACATCATAGATTGTAAGCCCTGTAATCTTCACAATCTCGCTGATAGTAGGCATCATCTTTTCTGCCAGCTTGTAAGTAAGCCTTGCATCATTAAGATTATATTCACAATACTTATCAAATTCTTCCTGGTTTTCCCAGGCTTTGGATAATTCATTTAAGTCTACATCAAACTTTTTTTCATCCAAAAGCTCAGAAGCTACTGCATTAAGATTATAGGTATCTGTCTCTAAAGTCCCGGAAATTACCTTTCTTATGAACTTAAAGATATCCAGATGAGTTATTCCGATAATCTGGGCAGTAACAGCTTGTAATCTTTTTACCCTCAACTCAGAAAAATCAAGCCCAAGATCCAGCTTTATCTTATATTTATCCGCTCTTGACTTTATGTAAGGCAAGTCAAAACCATCTGAAAAATAACCTGTTAAGATATCAGGCTGATAGCTCTCAATCACTTCCTTAAATTTTTCTAGAAGTTCTGATTCGCTTTCTGCAAATTCAGCATAATCAAGATTTGTCTTAAATCTTTTCCATACTATGACTTTCTGGAAATCCTCTGCATATAAAGCAATCATTAGGATTGGATTTTTTTCAGGCTCAATCTCCTTGTTGCCGGGGGTATATGTCTCGATATCAACAGAAAGGATTTTTGGCTTAACTAATGTTTCAGTTCCAAAAGGCTCTATTTTTTCTGCCTGAAATGCAGGAACTTTCAGTTTTTTGCTTACAAAATCCCCTTCAACTTCATGCAAGGTCAATGGAGTTACATTATTGTCAATCAAAAATCTTCTAACAAACAAGATATCACTCTCATTTATAGACTCGATATTTGGGTTGTTTTTCAGCTCTTCCCGAATAACAGAGATCTCTGAAGGGAATTTAGTATAAACCTTCAAAGCATCAACATCCTTCCCAAGATATATTTTTTTAACTGCCTCAACCTTTGTAACTGAATATTCAACTTCATCCCTCCTAATTTTTAGATTTCTTAATTCATCCGCAATATCTGTTCCCGGTTTTGGCATAACATAAAGATAAGGCTCAAACTTATCATAAAGAACACATATTTGCTTATTATCTTCAGTCTTCCCGAACAGGTGTATGACTGGCTTATCATCTATTATCTTATAAATCACATCCATAGGGAAAAACCTAATCTTCTCTGCCATACAGAAAGGGATAGTTTTTTGATATATAAATGTTAGTGGATTATTGGTGATATTGGTTTAATAAAATTAGATAGTAAAATTTACATTAATTATTTATTTTTTAAATTCTAGATAAATTTATATACAATCAACCCACATACTATTTTATGAACCCCAATGAAGAAAACTGGAAAAAAGAATTAGAAAAGTTTAAAGTTGTCCAGAAATGCCCTAAGTGCAGGGAATTAAGCCTAAAATATTCAGAAGGAAAAATCAAATGCTCTAATTGTAGTTTTGAGCAGAATATTGGAAGCATTGAATGAGTAAGGAGGAATCTAAATGAGAATAAATAAAGAGCAAAGAGTTGGAGTCTTTGTGGATGTGCAGAACATGTATTACTCTGCAAAGAATTTGTACAAGGCCAAGGTGAATTTTGCGCAGGTTCTTAGGAATGCTGTAGCAGGAAGAAAGCTTGTCAGGGCAATTGCTTATGTCATTAAAGCGGATATCAAGGAAGAAAAGAATTTTCATGATGCCCTGGAAAAGATTGGCTATGAAGTAAAATCAAAAGACCTGCAGATATTTCCAGGAGGCGCAAAAAAAGGCGACTGGGACATTGGCATTGCAATGGACACAATTGAACTGGCAGCAAGACTAGACACTATTGTAATAGTGAGCGGCGATGGAGACTATGTGGACTTATTGCAGCATTTAAAGCGGGCAATGGGCTGCAGAACAGAGGTACTGGCATTTGGGCCATCAAGCTCTGCAAAATTAAGAGAGGAAGCTGATGAGTTTGTTGATATGGATAAAGATAAGAGCAGATACCTTATAAAAAATAAATTATCACTTTAGAGTAGTTATAAACCGAAAGATTTATAAAGAGAAATTACTGAGTATTGACTTTAAACACTAATAAAATGTACCATCGCGATAACTGGGATACAGACAAATTAGACATACATAGCAATAAGTATGCAGGCCACGATACAGGAAGTTCTGAAAAAGACAAAGATTATCACAAAAATATTGAATATGGGGCAAAGGATGAGGACAAGATCAAAGATGGTTATAACTCTCATAAAAATGAAGATGATGACAAGAAAAAAAAGGATGATGAAAATAAAAAAAATATTGTTGATACAGTAGAGCAGGACAAAAAATACGAGAAAAAGAAGGAAGAAGATAATGAATTCAAAAGTATTTCGCAAAATTTGCAGCAGGAGCACCATGAAGGAAAAAAACAGACCAAGAAAAAAAAAGAGCACAAGTCAATTGAAGAAGCGATTGGCAAGGCAATAAAGGATGAAAAAGATGTAGTTTTTATGGATTAAAATGTATCATAGTGAATATACACCCGGACATGAAGTTCTGAGCAAAAGCAACTACAATATAGATTCGCATGGAAGTATCAGTAACACAGCCTCATACTTAGTTACAAATGATTTTCCGGATTATGCCCATATGTTTTACAGCCCAACTGAGCACGAAACAATAACATCCATAAAATACGGGAATTTTGAGAAAGGCTATGATAATAATTTAAAGGAAATACAGGAATCTTTAAACGGGCCTCCATTAGAATTTTACATTCCCCAGTCTTTTAATGTAGTTGAAGGTGTTGGAAGGCAGGATAACACTCAAATTGTTCCAAGAGAAGCAAAAGAAAAGTTGATGGATAATACCAACAAGGAGGCATTGAAAGAAATAGAAAAAGCCCAGAAAGAAATAACAGGAAGACAGGTTATTTTCAGGGAAACAGAAATTGATGAATTTCTTATGCTAAGGAGAATGATAAGAAAAAGAGAAGTGGTTGTTAAAAAATAAAACAACATATTTAAACTATAAATTCTTTATTTTAATTATGGAAATTAAAAAACTGCTTTTGCTTATTGTTTCTATATTAATGATACTTCTTATTCCAATAGTAATTTACATTTACAGCTTCAACTCCATTACCTTTAATACCAATTTCTACAAAAAAGAATTTACAAAATACAATGTCTATGATAATTTAGCAGAATATGATATTGAAAATATCAATAATGATGTTCTGGATTATTTAAAGAATGAAAAATCCGATAATTTGATTAGAAATAA
>Ga0066829_10000820_pt1 | contig 11800 bp, 7 predicted proteins | sample ETNtaG_22_FD_65498 | JGI IMG/M metagenome (GOLD analysis project Ga0066829, IMG submission 65498) | Marine microbial and viral communities from oxygen minimum zone, Eastern Pacific Ocean - ETNP201306SV43 | ecosystem: Environmental > Aquatic > Marine > Oceanic | place: Pacific Ocean: Eastern...
ACTTCGATATTGAAGTTTTCCTTGATGCCGAGTTTGATCTCCCAGGAGGTTTTCCCATCAAGCATCACCGGGCCCTTGCTTGTGAAATTCACCTCATAGGTTCCCGCCTCACCGCTGAAGTTGTTGAAGGTTGCCGCTGCCAGCGCCCGATCGCCAGGGGCTAGGAAACGTGGAAGAACAAGGTCGGCGAACACGGGGTCACGAACCTGAACCTTGCTTTCGGCACTACCGAGTTGTTTGCCATTCCAGGCAACCGCCATGATTCTTAATCGCCCTGAAAATTGCGGTACTTCAAACGAAATTTCAGTCTTCCCTTCGGCGTTCGTACGGACAACATCGGAAAAAAGGCTGACGACCTTGGAGGATCGAGTGGATAGACCTTGGTCAAGACGGCCCGTGGATTCATCGCCCCCGGACTGAACGGCGGCGCGTTCAGCTCCGTATGGATTAATCAGGTAGCCGTATGTATCGCGAACTTCATAGCCCAGCCGCCGCTGTGCGAAGAAATGCAAAAAAGGGTTGGGTGTCTGGTAATTCGTCAGGCCAAGAACCGCATCATCAACGGCGGCTAGCGAAACAAAAGTTTCGGCATCGGGACTCGCCGTGTCCACAAGCACCGTCAGTTGTTGCCCTGACCGCACCTCTTCCGGGGTATTCAATGAAACATTCAGCTTGCGGCCGCTGGCATCCATCCCCATCCAAGCAACGCCAACCGCCCGACCTGGTTGTTGTTCCATTGCCAAATCTCCAGGCCGGAACACTATTGGCATAACGTAAATGCCGGGCTCCGCCGCCCAGCGGCCGTTTATCGGGATTTCAACAGACTTGCCTTCCCTGGTTATGTCGCCAGCGGGGAAAATTTCAAGCTCCTTGCCGGCCACGACCAACACAAGCTTTCCCGGGAAAGGTGGAGAAATGAAAAGCTTGGCGGTGTCACCCGCGCGGTATTCCTTGCGGTCAAGTTCTACCCGAAGACTATCCGGACGGTCAGGTCCGGAAGCGGAACCGCCCCAGCCCGCATGAAACCTGTGACTGCTTGCCGCTTCGGATCGGGTGTCCCTCACTTCAAGGCGATAGGCGCCCCACTCCACATTCATGCCGATCTTTCCGAGCGAACCCGCCGATACCGCCAAGCTGCCAACGTGAATCTCTTCATCGCGTGTGAACACCTCGTAATCCCATGCGCCGGACCTGCGGAACCACGTATAATCACGGTGTTCCTTGTAGAAGGTATATTCGAGGTTTTCGGCGCCACCCGATTTTCCGTTCCGGTTCAGGGCAACAACCTCGAACATTGCCCGTGCGCCCTCCGCAACCCGGCCTTTATCGAAAAGGGGACGGATGCCGATCGCCTTTTCAAGGTTGTTGAGCGGCATGGCGACCTTAGCCGTTCGAGCACGGCCTCCGAGTTCAAAGACACGGGCCCAAATCTCTATATCAAGGGGCACCGTTACATCGGGATACTCCACCAGCGACGCCGAAAGGGTTGCCTTTCCCGCCTCGTCCAGTTTGCCCTCTTCGATATTGATCATGATGGGGTCGAACGTCTCTTCCTCAAGGCCGAAAAAGAAACCTTCCCATTCCGAATATGGGCTCCTTCGAGCGCGTAACCGCGCCCTTGCCTTGACGCGCAGTCCATCCGCCGGAGCACCGAAAAAATAATCCGCCGACAGGCTCAACGATATCTTGGCGCCTCGCCTTTGCGGAGCTAGAACCCCTTCGGCCTTTACTTCGATCTTGGGGGGAACGAAGTCGGCAACCTGGAAGCTGACGCTACCTATCGGTTCCTCTTTGGGATTGAGATAGAGACGGGCGTTCCATTCACCCATATGGGCGTTGGGATCAATGGGCAAATTTTCGACATATGAAGAACCCCCGGCATCCTGGAGAATCCGGCGATCAACCTCAACCCCATCCGGACGAATGAGCCGGAGAGTCATGGGCACTTTGCCTTCAAGTGCCTTTCCTTGGCCGTCACGAACGAATGCCGTCAGGTGAACCGTTTCTCCTGGACGGTAAATGCCCCTCTCCGTGCTCACATACGCATCGACCGGGCCGGGGACTTCCCGGCCAGCGACGCCTCTGTCGCGAAGGTCGAAGGCCCTCTGTTTCAAGCTCACGAAACTGAAGCCGCCATCCGGGCTCTCGGTGCGCACGAGAACGGGTTCGTCGCCACCGGCGCCGTTCAATAAGGGAGCCGCGAAATGAGCGTAGCCTTTGGGGTCGCTAACGGATTTAGCCAGTTCACGGTTATTTTTCGCCACCAGCGACACCGTGACCCCGGCCAATGGTTCGGCGCTGTCCAGGGAACGGGTTAGCACATGGAGACCGTCCGGACCGCGAAACAGGCTCGTCCCAATGTCGCTGACAACCAGCCACTGTGTCGTTTCCGGCCGCCACCTCGAAGTGTCTTCCGAGGCTTTCCCCGCAACAATAATATATATCCCTGTTTCAAGTTTGCGGCCGATCAGCTCCTCTACCTTGAGGCCGGAAACCACGGACTTGTTCAGCCTTTCAGGAAATTCGACCGTGCCCTCGAAAACCAGGGAGCCGTCTTTTTCTATAACTCGGCCCACGTCCCAAGAGTCCAGGGAACCGAGGAACCCGCTACGTAGTTTGTTGACAAGATTTCGTTCAGCGATACGGAGAACCTTGATCTTTGCTTTTTGAGCGTTGACCGTTTCCAGGGGAATGATCTGATTGCCATAACGCGGCAGGACATACCCCCGCTCCCGGAAGGAAATCGTCCGCTTGCGGTTTGAAATGAAAACCGAAAGGCCGTCCTTAATAAGCGTCTTGATCCCATCTCCACTTGGCAGTCCCGGGAGAAGGGAGATTTTGTATTCTTCACCGAAAGAAAGGCCGTCGATACATAGCTTGCCATTGCGGACCGCTATTACGAGGTCACGCAAAGCAGGCTTTACGTCTACATAATCGTCATACCTAATCCGCTTGCCGCGCTTCAGGGGCGGATCGAACGCAATACATGCCGAGCCCGCGTAACCTCCTACTGAAGTGGCCGCCTCCATGGATGTTTGTACGCGATAATCCTTTAGGATATCGCGTTGGTTTGCCGGGAGGTAAAGGGTTTTGGCGCGCTCTATTACTCTAGTAGATTTTTTAATATCCCCAGCGCCTAAAAGGGCGATGCCGAGGTGGCTCCAGGCCATACGATTGCTTGACCTTATGGCAACCGCGCGTTCCAGCATTTCCACCGCGGCTTTGTGGTCGCCTTTCTTATGTAGAACCCAGCCAAGTGTATCAAGCCACGACGCATTACCCGGTTCCTTTTCAAAAGTCGCTCTCGAAAATTTCTCTGCTTCATCCAAGTTTCTGTTATTTTCGGCCCACATAAAGGCAAGGTTGTTCATCGCCATTAAATGGCCTTGCTCGGCAGCCAAGCGATACCATCGTTCGGCCTTGGCGGCGTCCTTGGGGGTCCCTAAGCCCAATGCATGCATTCGGCCTAGACCGAATTGCGCCTTGGCATAGTTTTGAGAGGCCGATTTTCCGTACCACTTCAGGGACTTTGCATAGTCCCTGGAAACTCCCCTTCCTTTCCTGTACATGAAGGCGAGAATTCCTTGGGCGGCGGCGTTCCCCCGCTCGGCCGCCTTGCTGAACCATTTGGCGGCCTTGGCATCGTCCCTTGGTACCTCCTGGCCTCCGAGGTACATGGTTCCCAAGGTTATCTGGGCTTCGGTATCCCCTTGCTCGGCCTTCTTCTTTAATAAGACATCCGCTGATACTGTATCCTGAGCTACAGCTTGGTTATTGTCGTAATGGGCCGATATAAAGATAGCCAACGCAACAATACTTGCCGCGCCAATAAGCAAGACAACCTTGGCCAGGAACCCCTTTAAAAAACCAACCATCACCTACCTCCCTTCCACAAAACGACGTAAATACCATCATGATCGCAACACCACAGGGCAACTTGCTTCAAGGTCCGTGCTCGTAATTTGATGTCAATCCCCCCCATGCGCGGGTGTATTCAGGTGAAGTGGCCGGTTTCCATGCCAATACTGGTCACATATTGGCGGCGGGGGGAAAAACCGTGGCAAGGCAAATAAACGTAATCAAGTTCGATGACCAGGGGCATGAAGATGTTGACTATTCATCTTCGCTACCCCGCAAGAAATAGAACCCTGGCCATGGAAGTCCAAGGCTAGGGTTATCGCTTTGTAGTCTCATGGCAGATTCTTCTTAGATATTCCTCGGTCACGCCGTACCCAACGACATATGAGGCCTTCATGAGACGCGCCCGATCCTCGACAGGTGTTTCGGAAACATCCTCGTTCAGGGCGGCCTTCATCTGCTTGATAAAGGTAGAGTCGTCGATTGCAACTTCCCTGGATGGAGTTGGCGCAAAAGAGGGCCGCAATGCAAGTTCAGGTATGCTCGCAAACCAGACCAGGATGGAAATCGCCGATGATGCTAAAAAAAGACCAATGGCTAAATTCGTATGGCGCACTCGATCGCCCCCCCTGGACATCAAAGCGATGGCGCCTCTCCAAGGATGATCTCGACACGGCGATTGCGCGGCTCGCGAGTGCCATCGGGGGTAGCAATACGAGGCCGTGTTTCACCATGCGCCGTGATGGTGATCCAGTCACGGTTAAGGCCGCGGAGGTGGAGGGCTTTCTTGACGGTTAGCGCGCGCCCGCGTGAAAGAGACACATTATAGGGTTCCGGCCCCGCTCTGTCGGCGTGGCCACTGACGACGAGGCGCACCTGTTTGCCAGCCTTCGCGGCGGCAACAATGGCGTCGAGCGTGTCTGATTGCGCGATAACCAGGTTGGTGCTATCGAAGTTAAAGAAGATGGTAAAAGCGCTAGGTTCCGCCACCCCCCCGTCCGTGGCCACGGCTGGCATCAGTACAACGGGATCAGCAGTGTCTTCCCCACCAGCATTGGCATTCCGAAGTCCATTTTCAGCAAGCGTCGTGGATACAGAATCCGAGAAGTCTGCATTGAGGACGCCAACCGTAGTCAACGCACCACCGCCGACAACTATAGGGGCGGGAGCACAAGCAGTGGCGAGAGTCATAAAAAAAGCAGGGCTTGCTAGCCGCAATAAACGTTTCATCGTGAAGTCCTCCAGCAAGGCCGAGTATCGACCTGTTTTTAAGTTTCGAGCCGGAGGCTAGTGAGCGACTGCGGCAAAAAAAGGGGAACATTGGGGCGAGATCAAGGTGATTCCAGGGTAATTTTGTGGCTATATCCACGAAGGGCGCCGGCGGCCTGATCTTGGTGATTTGGTCTTGCTCGAAAGTCCATTCAGCCAATTTTCTCGTCATCAAGACACACCTCTTCCGTCATTTTTACCTCGCCGTGGATTTCCTCGGCCTACGCCGGAGCGGACCGGTTTGCTCCTTTAAAGCCTATCCTAATAACTGGAGGCGACCTTCACCGGCGACGGCGGCGGGATTTTCCCGGCCGCCGTTTCTTGCTATCGTCGGCGCGGCGGTTTAATTTTTTTCCGCGGACACGGCGACGCCAACATGGGAAGAATTCAAGGAGAAAACACAGCATGGTTATCGACAAACGCGGCCAGGCCCAAGAAGTGGGTCACGCCCTCAAATTTGAACTCGAATTCAAGGCGGAGGCGCGCCGCAACAAGCTCTTGGGGTTATGGGCCGCCGAAAAACTGGCCTTAAGCGGCGATGCCGCCGATGCCTACGCCAGGGACGTCATCGCCTCGGACATGGAAGAACCGGGGCTCGATGATGTTGTCCGCAAGGTGATGAAGGATTTCACCGAGAAAGGCGTCGCCGTCGACGAAGACCAGCTGCGCCGGAAGATGGACGAGCTGATCAATATCGCCCGCTCCGAGATCTTAGCCGAGAACCATTGAATTCGGTGACGGTTGTCTGATTTCGGTTGTTCCGTCAAGTTCTCCGAGCCGTAAGCTTAGTTTGTAATTGGCGCTCCCTCCAACCCACGGGGAGGGAAATCGCGCAACCTCCAATCTAGGGCAGCAGTGGGTCTACCATCGAATTTTTCGGATGAAAGACCCCAATTCACGGCTGCCGCGATGAAGGCCCTATATAAACTTCGCGCGCAACCACTGGGTGAGGTGCTCAAGGGCCAGGACCGTCAGCAGTATGGCCAGAAGAATGGTCGACACGTGACCGAAATTGAACATGTCCCAACGTCCCTTCAATTCCATGCCGATGCCGCCGGCCCCAACGATGCCGAGGACCGTGGCCATGCGGATGTTGCGTTCCAGGATGTACTGGACGTAAGCGAAATACTGGGGCACGACCTGGGGAAGTACGGCGAAGCGCAACACCTGTAACCGGCTTGCGCCGGTGCAGGACAAAGCCAATTGCGGCCCCGGATCGGCGTTCTCGATTTCATCGGCGAAAAACTTGCCGAGGAACCCACTGGTATGGAAACCCAGCGCCAGGATGCCGGCTATGGGGCCGAACCCATACATGAGGACAAAAAATAGAGCGGAGATAAGGTCGGGGACGGCGCGGTTAAAGCTGCATATGGCCCGCGCCACGTGGTAGAGGATCTTTGACGGGCTGTAGTTTTTAGCCGCGAAAAAAGCCAGCGGCAGGGCCAACGATACCGACAGGATGGTGCCCCAAATGGCGATCTCGATGGTATCGGCCATCTTGCCAATGACCCGCCAGAGATAGCCATAAGGATTGATAAGCCATTGTGACGAATAGATCTTCCAAGCCTCGGTCTCCGTATCGTATTCCCTGGTCTCCTCGATCTTCAGATAAGCAAACATCGGCAGATCGTTAGGATCGAAATCGCTGATGCGGGACACCTCGGTCCTTTCTTCAAGAACCAGGGGAAAAGACTTTCCAATAAAATTAGCCGCCCCCTTGATGACCCTGGATTCCCCCCAGCCGAACAGAGAACCGACGGCGCCCAGTGTTTCCATGAATGCCCGGTCCATCTGGCTCCTATGCGCCGAAAGACCCAACAAAACGGAGATCGCTAGAAGAAACACGATCAATTTTGCCGAGATCGGCTGGCGAAGCCGCCATGTTTCCGCGATGGTGTCTTCGCCGCTATTTTCGCGTGATGTGAATTTTTCTGGTTTGGTCATGCGGACACCGCTGTCAAAGTTTCCATACGCGGTGTCAAGGCAGCATCGGCCGGCGCCGACTTCCCGTTCAAACCAACTCCGTAGATACGGTCAAGAAGTTCCCGCGTCAATCCACTGGGCGGGCCTTCATAGATGACCTTTCCCTTGCACAACGCGACCACGCGGTCCGCGAACTCCATGGCGAGTTCCAAATGATGCAGGCTGCACAAGACACTCGCATTGTGACGCCGCGAAGTGCCTTTCAGCAGTTGCAAGACCATCCTGCTGTTGGCCGGATCAAGACTGGCGACCGGCTCGTCCGCGAGAACGATCTCCGGATCGAGCATGAAAGCGCGGGCGATGGCAACCCGCTGTTGCTGTCCTCCGGAAAGGGTGGATGCCCGGCGATAGAGATGATCGGCATCCAGGTCGACCTCCTGAAGCAGGTTGCAGGCCTTGCGCATGAAATCAATTGGGAACAATCCCAACAAACTGCGCCATAAGGAAACGGCCGGTAATGCTCCGCTCAATACGTTGCCGAGGACCGACAGGCGCGGCACCAGATGGAGTTGCTGGTGAATCATGCCCATCTTGCACCGAATTTCTCCGATATTCAGGTCAACCAGCGGAGTGCCGTCATGGGAGACCGATCCCGAGGTCGGGGTAATCAGCCCGTTGACCATCCCGAGCAAGGTGGACTTTCCCGAGCCGGAGGGGCCAAGGAGAACGCAGAACTCACCCCTACGCACCCTGAGATCGACTCCATCGACCGCGACCGTGCCGTCGTCGAATACTTTTCCAACGGAGTGAAACTCAAACATCGTATCGGTCCTATCAAGAAAAAGGGTATGCCGGGGAGCGGATGGGCCGCTCCCCGGAAACGGCAGCCGCTCAGCGTTCGGCCGCTTTCTTGAGAATGGCCCCTTTCACGTCGTCCGTGACGGCGGCAAGCTTATTCATGGAGCTTTCGATCCTCGAATACGGATAATCGGCATCGAAGCGGTCCACCTGTTTGCCGCCGTAGCCTCGGATCTGTTCCGGGCGGATGCCTGGGGCCTTATGGACGTTGTTGAAAGCCTCCTTCAGCAGAGCTTTGATTTCGGGCTTCAACTTGGTGTGCATGCCCAGCGGCGGCACGGGAATTGGTTCGCTCTTCTTGAGCACCTTGAACTTCGTCGGGTCGATGATGCCCTGCTGGACACTCTTCTCGTAAACCTTGAAAGAAATGCTTGCCGCATCCACACGTCCCTCGCGGAGCGCCGTGAGGGAGTTCGTATGGCTACCGGCCATAACGATCCTCCCGAAATCGCGAGCCGGGTCGATACCAGCCTCAAGCATCATGGCCACCGGAAAATTGAACCCGGAAGTGGAGTTTACGTCTCCGAAGGCAACGGCCTTGCCCTTCAGATCCTGCAGGCTGTTGATGCCGAAATCCTTGGCCACCAGGATTCCCGAATAATAAATGGATTTGCCGTTCTTGACGTCGAGAGCCAGAAACTCCGCCGCCCCCAGTTTATGAGCCTGATATAGGGTGACCACGCCAAGCCAGGCGATATCGACCTGCTCGCTGGCCATTCCCTGGACCACGGCGGCATAACTCGATCCGACCTTGATGTCGAAGTGGAGGCCGTAGACCTTGGTAATGGCATTGAACACCGGACGGAAGTCATCGGCGATGCTGTTGGCCCCCGTGTCGGCGGGCACCAACATGACGCGGAGAGGAGAGTCCTTGCCGCCGTCGGGAAGATCCGCGTGCGCGGCCGGCGCCGTAATGGTTGCCGCGCAAAGTAGCGCCAATCCAACGAAAAACTTGAAAGTGTTGTTCATCTATTTGTTACCTTGTCATTCGAATGACCGGTCCCGATGGTGAAAAGGGAAGCCCCCGCCAGATGCACGGTTACCCACTCTGCACCGCGGAAGGAAATCCAAAACAAAAGAAGATGAAACGCCGAGCGGCGTTCAACAGGTCCCGTGATAGCGGATGGCATAAAACGGCGTCACCTGACGAGCCAATTCACCGTCTTCGAGAAGGCGCGGGGGAATTGCCCGATCATCTGTTGTATGCTACCGCCTTGGCGGTTTTTCCTTGGCCCGGAACGGCCATGGGAAGGAGAGCGTTTTTCTCCTCGGGAAGCCCGGAAATCCCCTAAACTTTGGGTTCTCGAATCTTCCTACACTATTGGTGAACGCTAAAATCACGGAATGCGGATGTCAACAACGAATTAAGAGTTTCCGTTGTCGCGCGGCGTAGCGGAGCCGACGGCGAAGCTCGGTTGGACTGACGCGGTGTTCGGCGGGTGATTGGCGTTATGGCGGAAACACAAGATCGGGGGTCACTCATTAGGGCCTGTGGACAATTAACGAAATTTCAACCCATTCCGTGATCCAAGAAAGACCGGTGAAGCTTGAGGGAGCCGCCATGGACGTCAAAACCCACAACAGGCCGAAGTATTGCATATCCTCATTTCTCGTTCACCGTTACCACAATCCCGGCGGGGCCGATCCCCGAGGGCGATGGCCGCAAGAACGGGGAAACGGGTCAACGCAGGCTTGGGATCGCCCGCGAAGGCTTTCTCCCTTGGCCGTGCCATCCCCGCGATTTTAAGTTATTAATGCCTAAAAATGAATGTATTATGATCTATCATACTGTAATTCCTTGATCGGCGGGAAATCGACATCCGTGGTGTTGTTTTTTGAACTTTCGAGGCCGGCATGGCGGTCAATTTGAAGCTCCCCGGAGACCCCAAGACCACCGAAGACAAGATTTCCGTGGCGAAACCCAGGATTGGCGTCATCGGTATCGGCGGCGGCGGCGGAAACGCCGTCAACAACATGATCCGGTCGAAACTGGCGGGGGTCGCCTTCATGGCCGCCAATACCGATGTCCAGGCCCTGACGACGTCCCGCGCCGAGCATTGTTTGCAGCTGGGCCCCAACGCCACCGGCGGCCTGGGGGCCGGGGCCAATATCGAGTTCGGGCGGGCCGCCGCCGAGGAAGTGATCGATGACATCCGCAAACTGGTCGGTGGCTACAACATGCTGTTCATTACCGCCGGCATGGGCGGAGGCACCGGCACCGGCGCCGCGCCGATCATCGCCAAGGCGGCGCGCGAACAGTTGGTGCTGACGGTCGGCGTGGTCACCACGCCCTTTGATTTCGAGGGCGCCCAACGCAGGCGTACCGCCGACACCGGCCTCGAAGAGCTCGAGCAGAACGTCGATTCCCTCATCGTCATCCCCAACCAGAACCTTTTCCGCATCACCAATACCGACACAACCTTCGCCAACGCCTTCAACATCGCCGACGACGTGCTGTATTTCGCCATCCGCGGGATCACCGACTTGATCTTGGTGCCGGGACTGATCAATCTTGACTTCGCGGATGTCCAGACGGTGGTGAGCGTCGAGGGCCGGGCGATGATGGGAACGGGCGAGGCCGGAGGCGAAAGACGGGCCCTCGATGCCGCCGAGGCGGCCATCGCCAATCCGTTGCTGGACATTCCATCCATCAAGGGCGCCAAGGGCGTGCTCATCAACATCAGCGGTGGCGGGGACATGACGCTCTTCGAGGTGGACGAGGCGGTCAATCGCATCCGCGCCGATGTCGACGCGGAGTCTCTGATCATCTTCGGCAGCACTTTAGACGGCGGTTTGGACGACAATATCCGGGTTTCCGTCGTCGCCACCGGCTTGCTTTCTCCGGCCGGGGCCACGATGACCCCCTCCCTGCCGTCGCGGACCGGCAAAGCAGCGAAAAAGCCCTCCGCCTTGGCGGCGGCGGAGCCTCCGCAATTGCCCAAATCGGTGCGGAAAACGTCACCCCCCTCCGCGGCGGAGAGCACCAAAACCGGCCAACGGAAGCCGCCGCCAGCCAAGCCGATCGCGGTCGCTCCAGCGGCCGGCGAGGAGACGCTGGCGGCCGTTGGCGAGACAAAGACCGGCGCGGCGCGGGACAAAGCCGATCCTTTCACGGCCGCCGCCGAAGCCAGTTTCGATGCCGGTGCTTCCGAGCCGGCTGATCGCGATCGCGGCAAGAACTTCCTCCAGTGGGTGGGCCGCCTAGCCAGAAAAGGGGGTATCCTTCCCCGCCAAGAGCCATCGTAAACCCCTCGGCGCGAGAGGGCCGGAAGAACGGCTGTTGCCGGTTGATTGACACCACGCCTGGAAATCTTCCATCAACGGGATATCCGTATTTTTTTATTGGCGACGAAACGAGACGTGATAACAATGACTCCTGAAATGAAAACCGACCTTAACGTAAAACATATTTTACGCTCCGCCAACGTGCGCTCGATTGTCTGGGTGCTGATCTGCCTTGTCTACATTTCTTATAATGTTGGCTGGGAAAACTTATTATACTTAATGCCTCATGAAATCGCCGCCATGGTCATCGGCATCATTTCTCCTATTTTTATTTTCATCATCCTCTCTTTCATTTCCAAGGCGGCCGGGAACGAGCGCAAAGCCGCCGAGGAAATGCTCCGCCATGGCGATCTGATTAAGGACATTTCCGGAAAAATCGGCGAGATCACAAACGAGACGCGGGAGAACGGGAAATTCCTCATCAAGGAATTGGAAGCCCGCAAGGCGATCTCCAGGGACGTGGTGAATGCGATCGAAAACCAAAACGCCGGAATGGAGGACATCGCCAACAAGCTCTCCATGGCTATCAAAGGCGAACGGGAGGAATTGGAAGCCTACAAAGCGATCTCCGGGGAGGTGGTGAATGCGATCGAAAACCAAAATACCG
>Ga0066829_10000826_pt1 | contig 11788 bp, 9 predicted proteins | sample ETNtaG_22_FD_65498 | JGI IMG/M metagenome (GOLD analysis project Ga0066829, IMG submission 65498) | Marine microbial and viral communities from oxygen minimum zone, Eastern Pacific Ocean - ETNP201306SV43 | ecosystem: Environmental > Aquatic > Marine > Oceanic | place: Pacific Ocean: Eastern...
AGTCTCTGGATTTATTCAACTTTTCTCTCAAATAGGACCATTCAACTTTTAACTGTATATAAATAAATTCAGCTTCCTTTTTGTCAGATGGATGAAATTGAATTTGATCGTTTTCAGCTCTAAATTGTGATTCAAAATCTTCCATGATACACTTTACATATTAAAAAAACTATATTTCCCAAATCCTAATTTCAATTCTTAGGTGCAACTTTTTGTTTGGTATAAACTCAAATTGATTTGATAAGGAAATTATTCAATCTGGTTACAAAAGTTGCAGGGTTTGGAAGTTTCACTCCCTCAATAAGCATCGCTTGTTCATAGAGCAACCAACAGAGATCTTCAAATGTCTTCGTTTTACCAAGAGCTTTCATTTTCTTTACAATTTTGTGTTCCGGGTTGATCTCTAAAATCGGCTTAACATCAGGCATTGTGGACTGACCCATAGTCTTGAACATCTCCTGCATTTTTGCCGTGGGATCGTTTTGGTCAGCTACAATACATGATGGTGATTCATTTAATCGTGAAGAAACCAAAACGTCTTTCACCTGGTCGCCTAGCACTTTCTTGATTTTTTTGACCAACGGTTTCAGGTCTTTTTTGTCTGATTTGGAATCTTCAGTTTTCAAATCATCGGCAGCATCACTATGGTGTACTGATTTAAACGGTTTTTCCTTGTACTTTTGGAGTGACGGAATAATAATCTCATCGAACGGATCATCCATGATCAGGACTTCTATGTCTTTGCCGTTGTACATTTCTAGTAATGGCGAATTTCTCAAAGACTCTTCGTTTTCTCCGGTAATATGATAAATAGACTTTTGATCTTCTTTCATTCTGTCTACATATTCTGCCAATGAGGTATAATCATCTGTTTTTGAGGATTTAAATTTCAATAATTCAAGGAGTGTGTCCCGATTTTCAAAATCCTGATAAGCACCTTCTTTCAATAATCTTCCATATTGTTCATAAAATTCAAGGTATTTGTCCTTTTTCTTTGTTAACGCTGTAAGCTCGGATAATATTTTCTTCACAGAGTTTGATTTTATTTTTGCTAGGATTCGATTCTTCTGTAAAATTTCCCGGCTTACGTTCAGCGGAAGATCTTCGGAGTCAATGATACCCCTCACAAACCTGAGATATGAGGGCATCAATTCTTTATCATCCTCTGTAATAAACACTCGTTTAACATACAGTTTTACTCCTGCCTGATGGTCTACCTGAAATAAATCAAACGGGGCAATTTTAGGAATATAAAAGAGAGTCGTGTAATCCAAAGTGCCCTCCGCCTGAGTGTGAATATGCATCATAGGATCTTCATGATCATGAGAAATGGTTTTATAAAATTCGTTGTAATCTTTTTTCTTTAGTTCGCTCTTTGGTCTTTTCCAAAAAGCAGAGGCAGCATTCACCTGATCAGTTTTCTTTTCTTTTCCTTTTACCTCTCCTTTTTTGTCATATTTCTCTTCTTCGTAGTGGAGAAAAATCGGAAACGGAATATGATTGGAATATTTCTTAATAATGTTTTGAATTTCCCATCGATTCACAAATTCCTTTCCTTCATCATTCAGGTGTAATACGATATCGGTTCCAGCAGTTTTTCGAACAGAATTATCGATTGAATATCCGCTTTTGCCATCACTTGTCCAAATCCATGCTTCTTTCTCACCCGCTTTTCGGCTAATAACTTCTACCTTATCTGCTACCATAAAGCTGGAATAAAAACCAACTCCAAATTGACCGATTAAGCTTGAATCCTTCTTACTGTCTCCAGTCAGGTTTTCTAAAAATTGTTTTGTTCCTGATCGTGCAATTGTTCCAAGGTTTTTTGCAAGCCCATCTTTGTTCATACCGATTCCGCAATCAGAAACAGTTAGAAGCTTATTATCTTTATCTAGATAGGATATTTCAATTTTTGGATCATATTTTATTGATTTAAACTTATCATCTGTCAGGGTTAGATACTTCAATTTGTCAAGGGCGTCTGACGCGTTTGAAATGAGCTCCCTCAGAAAGATCTCTTTAGATGAATAAAGAGAATGAATAATGAGATGTAAAAGCTGGTTAACTTCTGTTTGAAATTTTCTTTTAGACATTTGTATTACCTTTATTTTTTTATAGGGGGGTTAATATAAAAAAAAAGAATAATACGATCGATTAAAACCGATAAAATATTTTCACAATGATGAGCCTTAACTATTTTTTTTCGCGCTAATATGAGAAAGGACCTAAATAATAGGTCATCTTTTTATCTGGTTTGTTTTATCTTCCAACTATCATTAAAATGTTTGAATCTTCATTAGAGGTTTATTTTGGATAGTATGTTAATATCTGTTATTGTTTTCCTGCTGGTATATGCTGCCATCACCTTTGAATTGGTTAACAAAGCTGTAGCAGCCTTTAGTGGCGTTTCTATATTAGTTCTATTAAATATTATATCGCCTCATATCCCCAACTTATCAGAAAAACATTCCTCTTCACATTCAGATATACCTTATGCAATTATGCTCATAGATTATGAGACTATAATGCTTCTATTTGGAATGATGATTATTGTTAGTGTATTAAAACAATCTGGATTATTTACAGTTATTGCTATTAGAATTGCAGAGTTAACCAAGGGAAAACCAATAAAAATCTTAGTTTTATTTTCTTTTGTAACTGCTATAATGTCTGCTTTTTTAGATAATGTTACAACAGTGTTAATTATTATCCCATTAATTATTGAACTGACTAAAGGTTTAGGATTAGATCCTAAAAAATATATATTAAGCCAAATAATGATTTCAAATATTGGAGGTGCTGCAACACTTATTGGCGACCCTCCAAATGTAATTATTGGATCTAAAGTAGGACTAACGTTTAATCAATTTTTAATTAATATGGGACCTCCTGTAATAGTAATATTTTTTGTTGTACTTGTGTTTATTTGGTTCATAAATAGAGATGAGTTTAAAACTATTGATAATAATATTATTAAGCTATTTATAGTGAATTTACTTCTAGAAAAAATTCGTTATGAATTTGGACATGCGAAAATTGATAAGCCCTTGATTACTAAAGGTCTAATATTTTTAGCAATTACAATTTTATTATTTATAACACAAACAATTACACATTTACCTCCGGGAGTAGTTGCAATATCTATGGGAATATTCTTGGTTTTATTTACTAGAAGTAATATTGAAAAAGTCTTAGAAGAAATTGAATGGACAACATTGATGTTTTTTGTCGGTTTATTTATTCTAGTTGGATCCCTAGAACATTATCACGTTATTAAATGGATTGCGGATAATGTTTTTAGCAATCTTGGTGATAATCCCTATGTAAATGTTTTGGTGGTTCAATGGGTTTCAGGAATTGCTTCAGGATTTTTAGATAATATTCCGTTTACTATAACAATGATTCCTATAATAGAGATTATAAATGAATCAAATCCATTGTTACAAAATTTACTTTGGTGGGCATTAGCACTAGGAGCATGCTTAGGTGGAAATATTACCATAATTGGTGCTTCAGCAAATATCGTATCTATTGGAATTGCAAAAAAAGCTGGGATTAATATTTCTTTTATAGAGTTTATGAAAGTAGGAGCTATTATTTCCATCATTTCTCTATTAATTGCATCTATTTACTTAATTATACGTATAAATATAATGCTATAATAAAAAGCTATGAATGATGATCAAATAATAATCAATAAACTTTTTCGTGATTTAGTAAAAGTCTATTCATCTTCCAAAACCAGTATTATTGCTCTCCAGGCCATCATTGATGCGCTGGATCATTTGGAATGCAGTTATGATGAATTAAAGGACCAGATACGTATATTGAGCGATCAAATTAAAAATACTCAGCCAAGAATGTTTCCCCTTGATAATCTTATGATTCTTCTTGATAAAGAATCAGTATCACACTTTCAATTAGGAGATATAGACAGCACAAAAAATGGGTTGAAAACCCTTTTCAAATCTTATCTGGACAGATTGAATGATGATCTGGTTAAGCTGACCCATCATGGTTTAAAATGTGTGGAAGATGGAGATCTTATTGTTATTCATTCCATTGAAGAAAATGTCGAACTTCTTATACCAGAAGCAAAAAAACAGGGAAAAAATTTTAAAATTCTTATACTGAAGCAGGATTTTGAAACCACTGGACATGTAATCAAAATCCTTGATAAATATGAAATCGATTTCCAGGTTATACCTGAATTTGATCTGGTCCATTATTTTGAACAGGTTGACAAGCTCTTTATAGGTACTCAAGCGCTTACTCTTGATAATAAACTCATTTGTGATCCGGGGACTTCAAATATTGTAAGTGAGTGTCACTTGAATAACATCCCTGTTTACTTATTCCTTAAATCCCTCAAATTATCCCATTTTCCGGCAAGTGAGCAAAACATCAAGAAATATGAAACCAAAGAACACCATGGTGGAATTGAATACAAGGAAATATTCTACTCAAATGATATTGTTGAATTAAAACTTATTGACCATGTCATTATGGAAAATGGTGAAACAAGCATAGATAAGATTCACGAATTTTCCATACACTGATGTAACCATTTATGGAGCAACTGGATTCATTACTACCAATTGAACAGTTAATCTGGATGGTTTTAATAGTCATTTCAGGTTTAAGCATTCGTAGAATAATTTCACAAAAATCGAAGGTCAAGGGTAAAAAGAAATCCTGGTTTCGGATTGAGGATGTAGAAGAGGATCAATAGTGATCAAGAAATAGTCAATATGGTACTGTTGAAATAATATTTTTTCTAGCCAGAAAAAAATAAATTATTATTTATATTCCCAAATAAGTTAAGCATTAGCACTATAATCAAACGTAGTACTAATAAGTAATTAATAACAATAAATGCGCGATTTTATCATATTAATTGTAATAATGACTTCTATCTCAATGGCGGGGTTAGTAAAACCTGCCAATGGGAGCACTCTAAATTATATTCATGTTTTATTTGAATGGGAGCAGGAATCAGGTGCTTCTGCATATAATCTTCAGGTTTCCCAAGGCAATAATCCCATAATTGATATTGAAGAGTTAACCTTAAATTTTATAGAAGATGACAATATAAATTGGGAAACATCATATAATTGGCAAGTACGTCCCATTTATTCAAATGGAAGTTACGGCAACTGGATTGGGCCAAATACTTTTTCAACTGGATCTACCATTGCTGATGTAGATGTAACTATACATAATGGAAATCTTTATTCCCAAGGACTTACAATATTTAGTTCCTTTTTCAATTATTACAGTGCGGCCTTTGACAAAGAAGGAAATGAGGTTTGGAACACAGGACAGTCAGATATTATTTATTACAACACAGATTATAATGGAAATTTTTTTGGGTCCTGGTTTAATGATATGCCTCAAAATTATTTTCCTGGGATTGAATTCAATCTTGATGGCGGTTTTATCTGGGAAGAACCAAATGATGAATTTCTGCATCATGATTTAATCAAATTATCAAATGGAAACTATATGGGTATTGTGGATACTACCCAATTTGGCCACATACCTCTTGGTAGCTGGACAGAATTATGCCAACTTTATGGGTATTGGGCAGATGGGGAAACGCCCGAAGTCCCATGGATTGGAAATAAAATTATAGAATGGAATTCTGATACAGAAGTGGTGTGGAGTTGGAATGTGTTTGACCATTTTAGCATGGACGATTATGATTCTGGTTTATGGGAAAATTTCTGTGGGGTTGAGCTTGAATATGATTGGACTCACATAAACGCAATTGTTTTTAATGAAGCGGAGAGTGCCCTTTATATTTCCATACGCCACCTTTCTAGAATTATAAAGATTGATTATCCCAGTGGAAATATTATTTGGGATATGGGGCGTTATATGCCATCCGGTGATGTTGATATGGGACATGACCTTGGATTTAGCTGGCAACACGGCCTTCAATTGTTAACTAATGGCAATATAGTTACACTTGATAACGGCAATAGGAGCGAAAGTTTTCTTGATACAGAGTTTCCCACTACTAGAGGAATCAAAATAAGCATAGAAGAAAACGATGGAGAGTATTCTGCAGAAATTGTATGGGAATATCCTTTGCCTGCAGATCTATTTGGTGCTGCTTCCGGGAATGTCCAAAAACTTGAAAATGGGAACTATCTTATTACTACCGCAGGCGGGGGTGGAACTGTATTAGAGATAACTACAGAAGACGAAATTGTATGGCAAGCAAATCTAAACCTAAGCTTACCAAGTGGCGCTGTGTATAGAGCAAATCGTATTCCAAGTTTATATCCAAGCATCTCACAATTAGGAGTTGATGATCGTGCGCCAATAATAACCGATTTTCATTTAAATGAGCCCTATCCAAATCCTTTTAATCCTACGGTTAATATTGAATTTTCTATTATAGAAAATTCAGTTATTTATTTGTTAGTTTATGATATTAAAGGAACTGAATTAGAAACCATTTACAATGGCATTCAATATCCTGGAATATATAAATATAGCTGGAATGCAGAAAATTATCCATCGGGGACTTACTTTGTAAAGCTTAAAACGGAAAGTTATGAAGAAACAAAAAAAATAGTTTTATTAAAGTAATAATAACTTTATGAAGTTTATTCTCAAACCAATTTTGATATTTAGCTTTTGTTATCAGTTGGGTCATCCCCAATGTGATTCGAGTTACACCTATATAAATGATCTGCCAAGTTCGGTTACGATTCTTGCTGGTGGCGACAGCTGTTTTTTTGATAATGACCTGATAGCATTAAATGACATCATTACTTCAAACCAATTATCATATGAAACTCCTCTTCATCTTGGAACCCAGACATGGCTTAATGGCAGGTTAAGGTTTTTAGTTGCAGGAAATTATTTTGGTGGTGTGGAATCTCCATTAAGTATGTTGCCTGAGAGCATAGGAAACTTGGATGATTTGAGAGCATTGTATCTGGAATGGAATAATTTATCAATCTTACCTGAAAGTTTTTATCAACTCACAAATCTTATGTCCCTTTATATTTCCAATAATCAGTTAGAGGAAATTGGTGAAGGTATTGGAAATCTGAATAACTTATATTTTTTGGATTTGGGATATAATCAAATTCCATCTATCCCTGACTCATTTTGTAATTTGGGAAATTTAACCTATTGGTGGATGTTCCGTAATGAACTGGATCAGCTCCCCGACTGTCTTTGTGATTCATTGAATATTAATTGGAATGATGACGACGCGGCCGGTTATCCTTATTTTGCTATTGGAGGAAATAATCTGTGTGAAAATATTCCGGATTGTATAGAATGCAGTGAATATTTTCATATTAGTTTAGATCAATTTTATTATACCTGGCCTGTAGCAGATTCACAAAATTGTGATGGAATAATAGGTGAATTAACTATTGCTCATGAGGTTAATTGGAATTTGGTGGGTTTGCCATTGGAAACATGTGATGCATCTTACCTTAACATATATCCCAGTGCTGGGGAAGGTACTTTGTATGGATTTGATGTTACATACTACAATACTGAAGAACTTGTATTGGGGGATGGTTACTGGCTCCATTTCCCCGATGCCGGCGGTACAAACATAACTGGTTCACCAATCACAAGCCTGACAATTAGTTTATCCGAAGGGTGGAACCTGTTCAGTGGGATTAGTGAAATGATAAACGTAGCTGTAAATATATCAGATCCGGGTGGTATTATCGTTCCGAATACGATTTATGAGTTCACAGGTTCGTATGCTAACGCATCCATGTTAATACCAGGCCATGGATACTGGATTAACGCAAGCGCAGATGGTGACATTACTATTTCAAGCGGTAGTGCTTCAAAAACAGTATCTGCATTTACAGACCGAATAGCAAAAGCCAATAAACTCAGCTTTAATGGTAGTGACCTCTACTTTGGCGTATCCATACCGGAAGAAGAGATGCTCAGTTATAGGCTTCCACCAAAACCACCGGCAGGTGCATTTGATGTACGTTTTGCTGAGAATATGAAAGTTGCTGAGAGTTCAGGTGCTATTGAAATAATGAATAACTCTGACCAGCTTGTGATTGCCTACGATATTAAGGATGATACTGATTGGATTTTGATGAGTGATGAAGAATACAGATTGTCAGATTTTGGAGAGATTATTGTAAGGGGTGACATTACTAGTTTTACATTAAACAGGATTTATGAGGTGCCATTGGTATATTCTCTGGTTCAGAACTATCCCAATCCATTCAACCCTATAACTACTATACGATATTTACTACCAGAGAAAGGAAATGTTACTCTCACTATTTATGATATGGCTGGTAAAGAAATTAAAAAACTTGTCAATGAATACCAAAACGAAGGTCTTCAAGAAGTTTCATGGGATGCTACGGATAATTTAGGCAGACCTGTTAGTGCAGGGGTATATATCTATAAGATGAAGGCTGGAGAATTTGTACAGAATAAAAAAATGGTCCTATTAAAGTGATCAGGCTATCAGAAAAAATATTTTATTTCCATTCGAATATGTGAAAAACTCTCCATTTGATTAAACCTGTATGATTCTTTATCAGGATGATCATCTTTCCCTTTTATACTAGTTATCCCAAGAAGAAATTGCACATTCTGCGAAATATCATATTCAGCAGTAAGTCCAAAGAGGGAGCCCCAAATTTTAAATGTATTTGAAGAGTCAATAGGATTTCCAATATCAAACAAATTCAAAATATTTATTTTTAATTGATTATCTAGAAATGTTTTCTCAAGACTGAAAAGAACTGTTTGTTTTGAGAGTACAGCCAATGGTGTTCCTAGCCCCGGTGTAAATAAATTTTTCGGATTAAAACTTCCAGATGCAAAATTGAAATTAGGAATGTTAATGGTATCATTGATTGGCAAAATATTGGAGTTATAATTAAGAGTATCATAATGGAAAAACTGAGTTGTGAATATTATATCATATGGAAGCTCTGTTTCCATTTGTATTGTAGTTTGGAAATAATTTGCGTTTTCGTTCATAGGGTAGGATAAATGGAGGGAGTCATAGGCCGCAATTCCTTCAGTTGCAGCATATACATATTCGTTTAATGATTGGCTGTATAGCTCACCATCATGATATCGACCAATGTTATTGTTTACATCGTGGGTTCCGAACAATGCGAAGTCTCCACGGACTGTGAACCATTCGGATAATATTGTACCACCCAAGCCCATCACATCAGTTTTTCTGTAACCAAATAATATATCAAGACGTGGACGATCGAGTGATGCTCCCTGTCCCCAAGCATTAATTCCGGTAAAGTTGAATGTACGATCAAAACCTTGGAAATAGGAGAGTCGTAAATCTCCTATTCCGAATGAACGTTCTATAAATGCACCCATTTCAAATGGATTTTCTTTTAAGTCGATAATCTGTTTTTCCTCTGGTGTTATGGGTAAACTTATTGGAAATGCAGGATCATTCAGTGGGAACCTGTTTGTTTGATGAAAGGGAGATACAACTGCTCCAAATTTCCAATTATTAAAATAAACATTAAGTGCGGCAGAATAAGATCCCAGCTTCCTATCACTACCTTGAAAAAACAGATAATAATAATCAAAAGCGTTTACCACATCCAGGGGACTATTTTCATCCACACTCCCCCAAGTGTGAATTTGTTTCCCAATTTTAATTTCCCCAAAATTCGTGTACCAGGTCAAATACAGTTCTCTTAAATCCCACAAGAAATCCTGAGGTGTGCTACTTGAGAGGAAGTGAGAATGGCTCTTGGGTGTGTACTCCATTGCAAGATCAGCATAGATATCAAGATTTTCGTTTTTATGCTGAAGGGTCAAGTCAAACATTCGATAGGGGAGGTTGATTAAGGAATTGTCTGATAAATGAGCCATATAGTACAAATCTATATACCCTGAATAACTAGTACTGCCTTGCCCAAATGCCAATCCATTAAATAGTAATAATAATGATAGAAAAATTTGAGGTCTCATATATTGATTCCTGATATGTTTAATTATTTATTGCTTTATCTGTAGCTTCCAACAACCAATTTAACACTTCATTCCCCTGGGTTTTCCATGCTCTTGGTAAAGCCCAGTTTGGAAAGTCTCCCAGCAGTTCACCATTCCATGTGTATGTAACTTGAGTTTCATTGTTTTTCAGTGGAGAAAGTCGCCATTCTCCAGCTGCATTTACAAGCCTAATATAGGATTTTGTTGGAGATGCTTTTTCATGGTTTACTGCCCGAAACTGATAGCACAGATCGTTATCAACAAAATGAGTAGTATATTTTACTATATAATCCCGACTTGTGATGGGGAAGGGCATGTCAAGCATGATATGAACAATTTCCGGTTCCAGTATTGTAGTTGCTTCAATCCGTTTAAACACATTTGGATAATTGGCTTTATCTTCAAGAATCTTTGTAATTTTGTTCATTGAAAAAGGGAATGTTGTCTGTGCTTTACACCATGGGACATCATCTTCTTCAGCCCATCCAATCCATATTTTCTTATCCTGAAGTACGTTCCAGTTTTCCACATTATGTAGTGGCTCTACACTTAAGACACGTCCATACATAACAAACAGCAATAGACCTGTGATGTAAAGGGCACTTCGGTTAAATGATGATAATAAGTTGGTCAATTCAATGCTCAGGTTAAAAATGTTTCATAAATTTTTGAACAATCGGATCGGATTTGTTCAGCATTAAGCCCGAACTTTTCCAGATCATAGTGGTGTTTACTCTTGAATTTTCTCTGGCTCTCAGATGTCTGGTTTATGGTATCAAGCAATTCCTGCGAGGGCTCACAATTGAGGAATTGAATAATTTCAGACATCAATCCGTCAAAATTCTCCATCATCTTATCGAAATGTACAATCATCACCCTGGAACGGTCAATGCGATCATTGACCCAGTCGTCATGGAATCGAATCAGGAGTGTAACAAGCGCTTTATACAATCGATCGATATATGTTTTCCGCCTATCCTCAGGCAAACTCCAGAATCCAAACCGTTTATCCAGCACCCCGGTAACAAGACTAAGGCCGGAGGGGATCACACTGAGGGGATCACGAACCATATAGAGAATTTTTGCATCAGGAAAACGCTTCATAAACCTGGGAAGGTTTGCACTGATTGAAAATAATTTTGCAATAATTCTATCATCACTGGATTGTTTGAGTACTCTTCTCCAGATAGATTCAAGCCAGTTGAAATCTCTTTCAGACGTATCCCTGATCTTCGGATCAAACCATTCAAACAAATCCTCTTCTGCCCAGGAAAGAATAAATCCATAGAGAAAGAATCCATCAAAATACCTAAATAAAATTGAAGCATCATCTGTTTCTACAGATCGGAGACTTGTCTTGTGAGCTTCAGTAGAATGATGACGGGTGGGACTTATGAGTTCAAGGATAGGTAATAGGGGTCGAATACATTTTTGGATCAAAACAGATGGATAGAGTAATTGCCAAAGCTGAGCACCGGCACCTATTTTATTTTTTACTAAAAAACGATGTAAAAATGTTGTTCCAGACCTTGGATTTCCTACAATCACAACGGGGTTTGTTATCCGTCTTTTTCTTACACTTGGAAAGACTATTTTATCCATAAACATGCCAAGAGTGATTATGAGTCGTAAGATTGATATAAGAAGACCTGAAAAAACGGGAGAGATCCAGATGCCAAAGGAGTGGCCTATTGTCAGGTAAGCTTTGCGGAGTCTATTTAAAGCAGATATGTTCGATTGCATTAGTTGAAATTATTGTTATTATGTTCATATGTTAAAGTGTACTGAAAAAATA
>Ga0066829_10000836_pt1 | contig 11711 bp, 10 predicted proteins | sample ETNtaG_22_FD_65498 | JGI IMG/M metagenome (GOLD analysis project Ga0066829, IMG submission 65498) | Marine microbial and viral communities from oxygen minimum zone, Eastern Pacific Ocean - ETNP201306SV43 | ecosystem: Environmental > Aquatic > Marine > Oceanic | place: Pacific Ocean: Eastern...
GGACCGCCAGAATCGGTCAGCAGTTCGTGCTCCAAGTTGAGTTGTGGACACTGGATTTCCATGGTCTCGATGTTGGGTGATAGCAAGCCACCCAAATCGATGCCGTCGGAGGTGAAGCTAATGCCGTCCGCATCCGGGTTGGCGCCTGCGCCTCCCATCCCACAAAAGCAGAACTGAATGAAGAAGCGACCGTTACGCGGATCGATCCCGGTGAAAGTGGGACCTGCTTTACGATTCCAGCCGGCGGGTACTTTGTCGGGAACGGCCTTAGCCAGCGCGATCCACATCGCTTCGAGGATAGCGCAGGCGGTGTCTAGCGTGGCGCTGGCGACCGGCGCCGGCGGCAGTGGGTTCACCAAGCATCCCTCCGGCGCAACCACTTTAATAGGAAGGTAAGCGCCTTCTGTGCGCGGCACATCCTGCCCAATAGTTGTCATGACAGCGACGTAAACAGAGGTCGCTGAATTTGCCAATGGGCTATTGATCGGTCCGCGCGTCTGAGGGTGGGTGCCGTTAAAATCAGCCGTAATCTCGTCTCCCTTTACGGTCAAGAGCACCTTGATGCACACGTCAGAAGCATCAAATCCGTCGTCGTCAAGAATGGCCTCGCCAACATACGTACCGTCCGGCAATTTTGCGATAGCGGCGCGCATCTGGTTTTCGGCGTATTCCTGGATACCTTGCATGATGGTTTTCATCATGTCACGACCATATTCGGAAACCATACTCGTGAGGCGCGCCTCGGCTACATCGCAAGAGGCAATCTGGGCGCGGATATCGCTCCACAGCATCTCCGGCAGGCGGGTGTTGATCTTGACCATCTCGACTACGTCCGCGATGGGTTGATTGTCGCGGCAGACGCGTAGCGGCGGAATCCGAATGCCCTCATGGAAGATCTCCGTTGCCATGGGGCTGTAGCTGCCCGCCGTCATGCCGCCGACGTCTTCGTGGTGAGCGCGGTTAATCGCCATGAAGAGCATCTCACCGCCGACGAATATCGGTTTCACGACAGTCAGGTCAGCCAGGTGCGTTCCGCCAGTGTAGGCGTCGTTGATTATGAAGATGTCTCCCGGGCGAATGTCGCCGGCGAAGCGTTCGGAGATTGACTTAGCAGCGATCATTGACGAGGCAGTGTGTGAGGGGATACCATCCACCTGCGCGACAATGCGCGGCACCCAATCACAGATCGCGCACGAGAAGTCATGCACCTCGGCGAAAATCTGCGACCGCGAGGTGCGCATCATTGTGATGCCCATCTCCTTGTTAATGGTCTGCAGACGATGAAAGATAACCGAAAATGTGATCGGATCAACATCGCCAATACCAGTTTTCAAAGAGATGGTCATTGCATGCTGGTAATTGAGCCGTGGTATGTTTAAGCTAGTCGCGAATCAGACCAAGTTCTAGGAGCGCCATGTGCACCCCCTCAAGCTCTACTTCGGTGAGATTGGGTAGCGGGCGGCGCACCTTACCGACGCGAAATCCCATCATATTAAGCGCATCTTTAGCTGGCGCCACATAACCTGGATCATACTCCAGGAAACGATTGAGATTCTGGAGACGTTTGTGTAAGGCCAATCCTTCGGCGTGGCGACCGTCCGTTGTACAATCGTAGAGGTCCACCATTTGACGCGGACAAATGGTGGCCGCTGTAGAAAAGATGCCGGCGGCACCGACACACAGGGCAGCATAGAATTGGCTGTCAATGCCAGTACAGATAGAGATCTTGTCCTCGGCCAACCGCAATACTTCCACCAATTGCCCGAGGTCGTCCTGACTTTGCTTGAGCCCTATGATGTTCTCAACCTCCGCCAGGCGCGCAATCATACTTGGCGTCAGGTTGTGACCGGTATACAACGGGTTGTTATAGACAACGACCGGGATAGGCGAATTCTTAGCAAGTTCGAAAAAGTGTTGATAGAGGGATTCATCAGGCACGACAAAGTAAAACGGGGGAGTGGTAATGGTCGCCGACGCGCCGACCTCAGCCGCATCTTCGGTGAGTTCTATGACCTCGCGGGTGCTACATGCCGCCGTACCTGCAATTATCGGTACGCGACCCTCAGCCGACTCGACGACGATTTGCGTAACACGCCTGCGTTCCTCACGATTCAGTTGTGGAAACTCGCCCGTGCCGCCGGTCGTCATGATAGCATGGACACCATTATCGACGACGTACTCCGTGACAGCACGCAACGCGGATTCGTCTAGCTGCTCATCGTCATCAAAAGGAGTGACGATGGCTGGAAACACGCCTTTGAGATCGTTTTTATTCATGGGGTTTCTGGAGTTGGAATGTTGCCTGTTTCTTCGTCAAGGTGGGCAAGCACCAATTCGCCCGCCGAGACGATGTGCTCGCTGATCGTTTGCTGTGCAAGCTCGACGTCACCAGCGCGCACAGCTGTGAGAATAGGATGATGCGTGTCGACCATGTCGCGTAGATTATCGTAAAGCTGATCTTTGATCGCGAAGAACAAGCGCAGTTGGGTAGACATGCGCAACCAGGTTTCCAGCAGCCGTCCATGGCTAGCAAGAGAAACGATACGCTCGTGGAAAGCAAGATCGCTTTCGACTAATTGTGGGACATCCTTCTCGTCCGCCGCCTGGCGCATCTCGTCCACAAGCGCCTCGAGTTCATCGATGTCGGCCGGTGCCATTCGCGGCACAGCCAGCCGAACCGCCAGAGATTCAAGAGCTGTGCGGAGACTGTATATCTCCTCGATGTCCTGGCGATCAAGTTCGATGACGAAAGAACCTTTGCGCGGGATGGACATCACGAAGCCTTCTTGCTCCAACAGTCGAATAGCTTCGCGCACCGGCGCACGGCTAACGTCCATTTGGGTGGCAATATCCGCCTCCACCAAGCGATCGCCAGGCTTCATGATACCGGTCGCGATAGCTTGACGGATATTCATGACAACACGATCCTTGAGTGATTTCTCGTCAATAGGCTTGAATATCGTTTTTGCTTCGATAGCCATAATATCTCCTAGCTTCAGTTTACCCTGCGGACCAACCCCCATCTACGTAAAGCATGTGGCCGGTGATATAACTAGACGCTGAAGACGCCAGCAATAGGGCGGCCCCAACAACCTCATCTGGTTTCCCCATTCGGCCCATCGGAGTGCGCTGCACGATCTCATTAAGCAACTGGGGATTGTGTTCTAGACCAGCGGTCATATCAGTCTCGATGTAACCAGGGGCAATTGCATTAACCTGCACGTTGTGTTCAGCCCACTCAACCGCCAGTCCGCGCGTAATCTGCAGCAATCCTCCCTTGGAAGCGCAATAGGCCACGAATCTGGGTAAGCCTGTCGTTGCGCCTATTGAGCCCACATTAATGATCTTCCCTGATCGCTGTTCAACCATGACGCGCCCCACAGCTCGGCAACACAGAAAGGCTCCCGTTAGGTTGACTGCGATGACCTGATCCCAATCATCTTCTCTGAGGTGCACGGCGCGGGAATAAACAGGACTGATGCCCGCGCTGTTTACAAGAACGTCAATCCGACCGAATGTCTCCAACGTTGTCTTTACCAGTACGGCTACATCAGCTGCCCGGCTTACATCAGTTGGCACGCCGAAGCTGTTTCGCCCACGCGCCCTAACTTCCTCCACCACCTGATCCAAATCAGTGCGTGTCCGGCTGGCAATCACGACATCTGCGCCTGCTTCCGCTAGCCCAATCGCAATGGCCCGCCCGATACCGCGGCTTCCGCCAGTTACAACAACCACTTCGCCGGACAGCGAGAACCTTGAAACCACAACGTTTTTTTACCCTTAATCTGACCCTTGTTCCGCATGGGGTCGACTGTCGACAGTAGACTTTCTGCATTGTAGCACAACCCACGTTGATTGTCAAAAACCCCTCGTTGCCTCATTTGAGTTCTTTTTTCGGCTAACGGTTTGATCTTAATCCATTGTGTGAAGTTCGCCGTATGAACAACGTAACACTTGTGTGGGGCCACTGCCAGTCGGTATGCATCTGCTACAGCATTTGGCCACGCACCCAAAACCTGAGCGGCCACATGGGCCTTGGTCTCGGCCAGTTCGTTCTCCACCTTTCCTAGAATCGACCACGACCAGCGCCGATAGGTGCGCTTGGCGGAGCCCACTTCTTTACAGCTTCAGTGAGGCTCATACCTGCGGATTTGAAAATAACCTTCCAAGATTCCCTCTACAACGCGATTGCCCATTGACTTCACAAATGTGGTATGTTATATTGGATATTGGATATTGGATAATGAAGTGAACGTCATATATCCTTTTTGCCTGATTTGGTAGTTGGTACATGCTTTTCCGGAGGCTTGGCGAAACTTGTTGGTCAAGAGCTCCTCGAGTTCCAGAATAATGAAAATACGATGAAAGAGAGATTTCCCGAGTTACTCAGAGTGGTTCAGCAAAGATATGAGGCTGCTGGATTAGATCCGGACCAGTCGCTGGTAATTCTTTGTAGCACAGACAATTATAAGCCTCTGGTGGATGCATACTACAGCGCCGCTATGGCAATGGGTGCTGATCCGATTCTTGTTACCTATCCAGCGCGGCCCCCAATGAGTAGCGGCCCGCCAGAATTAATTGTGGAGATGGTCTCTATGGCCGCTCAAGTAGTCGACCTAAGTTTCAAGACGATGGCCTACACTCCAGCCCTGACCAGGTTTCGCACTCTTCTTAAAGAAAGAGGTGGACGAAAAGTCGATGGGCAAACCTACGGCTGGAAGAAGGATATACACAACATCATCAACGGCCCTCCCAGCGACGAGCTAGGGAAGCGGATTAGTAAGGGACAGGAGATGATCGACAATGCTAGGGAGATTAGCATTACGTCGGACTTGGGGACGGATTTATCTGTAGCTAGAGGGGATCCCAAGGAGCGACCATCTTTTGTAGGCACCTTTCCCGGCCATGTAGGTTTTCCTCCTCCCGAAGATAGTGCAGATGGAATAATCTTTTTTACTGGTGCTTTTCTTATCCAGAGTCCCACTCACCAGGTGCGGATGGTCCACGAGCCTGTGAGGATGGAATTTGAGAAGGGGCAATTAGTGAACATTCATCGGGACAATGAAGTAGGAATTATGCTTGATGACTGGTTCAAGGCTCAGAATGATCCGAATTCTTATCAACTCGCGCATGTCAATCTAGGGTTTGACCATCGCTTGGTGTTTCACCACCTGGACAATGCAGCCATTCATTATTATTACGGTGGCATCTGCATAGGCATTGGATCTAACTGGGACCCCCTTCTTTGGGGTGGTGCGGTACGTGCTAAGAGTCATATCGAGATTACTCTATTAGGAAATGACTATTGGGTTGATGGAGAGTCGATCCTGATCGGAGGAGAATTTACCATCGAATCTGGATTGCGGGCCTCTGGAAGAGATTGAGGTCAGCATGGAGAACGGCTCCTACCAATTAACGCTAAGGGAAGTCTGAGAAAACACTTTCATGGCTAATATCCAGGAAACCAACGCCGATCAGTTACAATCGGTAAACCGCCAAACTACTTCCCAGCTGGTATACGAGCATCTGCGGGAAGCCTTACATCAAGGTAAATTCGAGCCCGGCCAACGCCTTGACCAAAAACTAATTGCAGATCAACTCGGAACAAGCCGTATGCCAGTCCGAGAGGCATTGAATCGACTAGAAACAGAAGGGTTCATCAAAATCACCCCTTATCAAGGCGCCGAAGTTGTTAGGCTATCTGACGATGAGCTGGAGGAGCTCTATCAGGTGAGAGTCTATCTCGAGGGGCTGGCAATGAAGTTTGCCGCAGCGAGCCTTGATCCGAAGCAACTCGGCAGTCTGCGCGAAATCGTGAAAAAAATGGAAGGCTGCTTAGCAACCGACAACTATGTTGAGTATCGAATTCTTAACAGGCAGTTCCATTGTGAAATGTACGAAGCGGCAAACTCGAAACTCCTCCTAAAAATGGTAATGGATTTATGGGATAAAGCTGAGCTATATAGGCATGCATTCCTTTCTATGCCGGAGAGAGCGGCTTACATCCAAAAGGAACACAGGGAAATAATGGACGCGCTAGAAGTTGGTGACGGTGCCCTAGCGGAAAAAGCTATGCGAGACCATTTAATGGTCGCAAAAACAGCTCTGCTCAGGCATCTCAAATCTGAAAGTTAGCTGTGTTTCGCTAACCTTGATTCTTAGCCGAATATGTTGACCGAATGACAGGTATGAAAATGGATATAGATGCACTTCGGAAAGACTTCCCTTTTGTATCATCATTATGCTATCTAGATAGTGCCTCGGTTTCGCCTAGTCCCCAACCAGCAGTTGATGTGATGAAAGATTATTACACTCACCAGCCGTTCAATTTCGGGGTAGGTGTATCTCGTGCAGCTTCAGAAGTTATTTCGCTTGTCAACCAAGCCAGAGAGCGCTTGGCGACATTTATTTGTGCAAGATCAGCTTCGGAGATCATTTTTACAAAGAATACAACGGAAGCGATCAATCTAGTGGCGAGTGGTATCCAGTGGAAGCCTGGCAACGAGATCATTATTTCCTGCTTGGAACACCAGTCCAATGTTATTCCTTGGATGCGCCTGGCAGAAGAGCGGGGCATACGATTGACGGTTCTACCTGTTGGACCAGAGAGGGTCTTGGATACGGAAGTGGTCGAACAGCATTTATCAGAAAACACACGTTTGTTAGCTGTGACCCACGTCTCAAATGTGTTTGGGAGTATCCAGCCGGTCGCTGAAATTGGTGCTCTAGCCCGAAGTCGAGATATTCTCTTCTTGGTTGATGCGGCGCAATCTGCGGGACGTGTTCCAATTGATGTAAACGAGATTCAATGCGATTTTATTGCCTTTTGTGGCCGAAAATCTCTTTTGGGTCCTCAGGGTACCGGCTTCTTATATTCAAAGGAAGTACATATGGAACATCTGCGACCACTCGTGGTTGGAAGCCGAGCAGGTAATGTCATTGATGAAAATTCCTTTGAATTCGTCGCTGGTCCCCATAAGTTTGAGGCGGGAGTGTTAAATACTGGAGGTGTCCTGGGATTGGCGGCTGCAGTTGAATATATTGAGGATATCGGTCTGTCTGCGATTCAGTCACGACTGAAAACCCTTTCGAAGTTGCTTGTCTCCGAGTTGCAAATGATTCCTGAACTGGATTTGTACGGGGCTGCAGAGCTTGATGTTCAGGCAGGAATAGTTGCTTGGAATCTGCTTGAAATGGATCCAAACCAAGTAGCCAGGGAGTTAGATCAGATGGCGAATATCATTGTTGCTTCCGGAGGGCAAGGATCCAGACTGGCGATGCGACACCTAGGTGTTGAAGAAATTGTGCGATCCTCGGTCCATTTCTACAACTCAGAAGAAGAGATCCATAAATTGATAAAAGCTATCAAGGACCTTGTACAAAGGCATAAGAGTAAGGTCGTCCTTAGCAATAATGTCGACCTGGATAATATTTCAAATTGACAACGGAGGTGCTTCGTGCCACTAGATTTCTATCGTGATGTAGTAGGTCGGTCCAGAAATGGGCCAATAATGCGTGAGAATGACTTCGAAATGAATATTCTTGCGCCCAAGATTCGGGAAGTCCAGGAAAAGTACAAGATTAAATTGGACCCCAATACACCGGTGCCATTCGACGACTCTCTCGCTGATGCGGTGTATCAGGCAGCACTGGAATTTTATGCAGAAGTTGGGACTTACTGCATCGATACTAATCGAGTCATCAAGTTCACGAAGGATGAGATTGAGGAGGCTGTATGGGCCAGCCCAAGAGAGGCTCAATTTGGAGAAGGCCTTGACGCACGGATCGTTTCTCATCGAGACGTCGAAGACCCACGGCGCCCGCCATTGTGGATCACAGCTAATGCATCTACGGTCACTCAAGACCGGTTCTTTCCAATCGTGCAGACGTTCTTGCAGGAGCCTCTGTGTGATCTCTACAATTGCCCCCATGTGCAGTGGATTGATGGGATTGAACTTGGAGGGAATGATCCGACAGAATATTTTGGTGCAAGTCGGTTGGCTGCTATGTATGATGAGGCTAGACGCCGCGCGGGAAGACCTGGCATAGCCGTCATGAATGCGGGAGTCGCAGGCCCCACTGCGATGGGAGCCTTGGCTGCGGCACGTCCTGGAACCGGACTGACGAGACGCGAAGGATGGACAGGCGGCCCCATCTCAGAATTCAAAGTGGATAACCACAGACTAGCAAAAGCGGCTTTCTTTATTGACTGGAATGCGAATCGAAAATGGACCGTCTCGCCTATTCTGGGTGGTTACCTGGGTGGCCCAGAGGGAGTTGCTATCGGCAATGTAGCTTACCACATGCAGGGTGCGACACTGAGCAAGATCACCTACTGCACATCGTTACCATTGCATTTCGTAATGTCCAACAATACACACCGCATGATGTTGTGGGCGATTAATGTTAGTCATCAGGCTATTGCCCGCAATACACCTATGATTAGTTTTGCGCAATTGGTAACTCGTTTTGGGCCTGGAACTGAAACAATTGCGTATGAAGGCGCGGCTTGGGCACTTGGAGCCATGGCTTCTGGGGGAAATCCTTCAGCAATTGGTTTCTCTGGGGGTGGGAAAGCCAACAGGGTGAGCCCAATAGACGCAAAGTTGGTCGCGGAGATTTGTCTAGCTGTTACTGGCATGTCCCGAGAGGAAGCGAACGGACTCGCTGATAGCTTCATTAAGATGTATGAAGACAAACTCTCCGAACCAGATTTGGGTTATTTGTACGATGATCTATATGATCCGGAAACACTTAAACCGAGAGATGAGACTTTAGAGCGATATCATCGACAGAAGATTGAGCTCGAGAAGCTTGGAATCCCGTTTGGAAGGATAAAGTCATGACCGAGAATATTCTAACTCTTATCAAGGACGGCGTTGTGAATGGTGATCCGGAGCAGGTCCGGAAGTATGTGACGGAAGCCGTTGAAAGTGGGATGGAGCCGCAAGATATCCTAGAGGGAGGGCTTACTGCCGGCTTGGAAGTTATGGGTGAAAGGTGGAATCGTTTAGAAGTGTTCTTGCCCGAGGTGATGAAGTCGGCAAAAGCCATGAAGGTCGGCTTCGAGATTGTCAAACCACAGCTCGGAAGCAAAGACAGTGACTTTAGGATGGGAACTGTGGTGATAGGTACAGTAAAAGGCGATGTGCATGACATTGGAAAGACGGTCGTCGCCACTATGTTAATCGGGGCAGGCTTTGAGGTATTTGATCTAGGGGTTGACCAAGCTCCATCTATGTTCGTGGATACCGCGATTGAAAAGGATGCGGACATTATTGGCCTGTCGTCTCTGCTGACCACGTCTATGGCTATTCAGCGTGACGTTATAGATTTATTGGACACCCTGGAACTTCGGGATCGATTTCAGGTGATGGTCGGTGGAGCGCCTACAAACCAGGAGTGGGCTGATACTATCGGAGCGCAGGGCTGGGCAGCAGACGCCCATGCCGCGGTCGCGAAGGCTAAAGAACTGATGGAAACAAAGAAGGCAAGTTAGGAATCAGTCGCCTAGTTGAAACTCTGTTGCCATATTTGTCTCGAAAAGGATAATGACTATGTATAAAGAATTGACTCAGCGCGTGATGAAGGCAGCGAATCTTGAGTGGACTCCGGTGGCACTCCAGTTTTCAACATTTCCGCCACCAGAAGTAAAGAAATATGAGGGTCCTCTGCTTAAGGCATGTGAAATGATTGACCTTGCTCGGTTCGAAGGTGAAGCTGTCCATACCACAGTGGAAGATCATGACTGTGCAAATGGGCTATATTATCTGGGTATGACTACTCCTAAAGAAGGGCTACTAGATGGCCGATGGTCCGCGGGTCAATATCCGAACAAAGGCAGAGGTTTGTACAAGAGCCCTGTTTGTCGAAGAAGGCACCTGCCCTATTATTCAATTATCGAGCCGCCAGGTTCGATTAAGTATTATTCTGTTGCTCCAATGGACAAGATGCCATTTCATCCCGAAGTCGGTGGAGTAGTAGTAGTCTTCATTTGCAACGCCAAGCAGGCTCTGTATTTGTCTAGATCGTTGACATACGAGGATGGGATTCCTGTTGATGGAATGACCGGACCCGCGACTTGTTCGACGATTTTTGTGAGCCCTTACCTAACTGGAAAAGCCTGTGTCTCCCTAGGCTGTTTCGGGATGCGGACCTTTGTGAAAGTGAAACCGGAAGAGGTCTTTCTAGGAGTGCCACTCGAGCTCTTTCCACAAATGGTTGAAAACCTGGAGTCTCTCTTGGAAGGACGTCCTGACCTTGACAGCATGTTGCAGGAACCTGTGGGGACCTTTCACTCTGCCTCCGAGGACGAACGAGAGGCACAACGAATTAAGTGACCACGTTCGTAATGAACTCCTTCCTGAAGGAAGCGACAGGCTTCTAAGATATCAAGTTACCCTACAACCCACACTTCAATTAGAGGAGGTAAATTATGTTCTTTGCTGAGATAGTGTTAACACCTCCGGAGTCAAAGGTCTTAATTGCCAAAGCAATAGCACAGCTGCAGACGGTTAAAAACGCAGTAGAGAATGGCTTAGTAGTTACTCATCCAAGTAGTACAGCGACCGCGATTGTGGAGGAGATCACTGGTCAACCGCCGGGGGGAATCTGGTTGGCTGGTGCAGTGAGACCTAAGGGACTATGTGTTGGCTATGAACGTCAGGTAGAAGCGAAAAATGGATCCACTCCTTCTGGTATAGAGCCTCGTAAGAATACTTCCACGTGGGTGATAGAGAAGGGCGTTTTGAAGAAAGGTTTGGAATTGGGTGAAGTCATGCAGAGGATGACCCCCGAGGATGTTTACGTGAAGGGATGCAATGCGGTTGATCCATCAGGAAATGCGGGAGTCTTATTTGGAAAGCGAGGAGGTGGCACTATCGGGTTTGTGCTTGCAACGCGCAAAAAGAAGGATTTTCATCTTATTCTCGCCGCCGGATTAGAAAAGTCCATTCCTGTTCCGATTGCTGAAGCTGCACGGGCAATCCCCTTCTCCAGAGTGGGGTGGTCTATGGGGTTGACAGCTGGACTAATTCCCGTCGGAGGCAACACAATTACCGAAGTCAAAGCGATAGAAATTCTTTACGGACTTCGAGCAACCCCAATTGCGGCTGGAGGGTTGGGGGGAGCTGGGGGTTGTGTGGTTCTGTCAATTCAGGGAGAGGAGAGAAGTGTACGCAAGGCACTGGTAAACATTTTGGATGAAATCAAGGGACGCAAAGGACCATCAGTCCTAGATGTGGACTGCTTAGATTGTCCTTGGGAAGAATGTAACTCTGAACTGGTCTACCGTGAAACGGCTGCGCTAATTGATTAATGTATATGATTTCCGTTGGAGCTCACGATGGTAACCGGCAATGTGAATGCAACCACAAGATTAGCTGATTTCGCTGCAAAGACGCATTTTGACCAAATCCCGACAGCGGCCGCTGATCGCGCCAAAGATTGCATCCTCGATTACTTAGGAGTGACCGTAGCAGGATCATCAACTCCAGCATCCAATATTGTCTATAAAAGTGTTTCGCCATCAGCCGAATTCGACGGAAGCAAAACAGTTGTTATTGGTCACGGAGGAGCAGCAGCCCCTCTCGACGCCGCTTTAGTGAACAGTACGAGCGCACACGCCGTCGAGCTAGATGATTTTCATAGAAAAGGGAGTGTGCACCCCGGAGTGTCAGTGATACCTGCGGCTCTTGCTATGGCACAGCAAT
>Ga0066829_10000840_pt1 | contig 11669 bp, 10 predicted proteins | sample ETNtaG_22_FD_65498 | JGI IMG/M metagenome (GOLD analysis project Ga0066829, IMG submission 65498) | Marine microbial and viral communities from oxygen minimum zone, Eastern Pacific Ocean - ETNP201306SV43 | ecosystem: Environmental > Aquatic > Marine > Oceanic | place: Pacific Ocean: Eastern...
AGGGCATAGTGGGCGATGAGAGATTCGAACTCCCGACACCTGCGGTGTAAACGCAGTGCTCTAACCAACTGAGCTAATCGCCCTTGCTTTTAGCTTGTAAAATTAAATATTACTATTTGGGTTTATTAGATTTTTTTCCGGGTTTTAAAACACCGGCTAAAGCTACTTTAAGCACATCATTAATCTCTTTTGCAAAATGAAATTTTAAATCTTTTGCCACGTGTTTAGGAACATCTTCAAGATCTTTTCGGTTATGATCTGGCAAGATCACTTCTATAATCCCTGCACGGTGGGCTGCAGTTACTTTCTCCTTTACACCTCCAATGGGAAGTACATTTCCACGTAAGGTGATCTCACCTGTCATGGCTACTTTTTCCTTTACCGGAATTCCAGACAAAAGTGAAACAAGAGACGTAACCATACTCACACCAGCAGATGGCCCATCTTTCGGGATGGCTCCAGCTGGAACATGAATATGAATATCCGTATTTTCATTGAAATCCGGATCAAGTCCGAATTCTTCAGCATGGGAACGAACAAAAGTTAGTCCTGCAGTGGCAGATTCCTTCATCACATCACCGAGTTGCCCTGTGAGTGTCAATCGACCTTTCCCTTTCATTTTAGTTGATTCTATAAACAGGATATCTCCGCCAGCAGCTGTCCATGCCAATCCCGTAACTACACCCGGTTTGGTGGTGCGCTCTGCTAGTTCAGAATGAAATCGGGGCGCACCAAGATATTCACCGACTTTTGCTTTGGTAATCTTTGTCTTTTTTGTTTCTTCTTCCACTAATTCTCTGGCTACTTTTCGCAAAACATTTGCAATTTCACGCTCCAGATTTCGCACTCCTGCTTCACGAGTATATGAGCGGATTAATTCTTTTATAGATCCAGCATCAAAAGTGACTTGTTCTTTCGTGAGACCATTTTCTTTAACTTGTTTTGGAAGAATATGCCGTTTGGCAATCTGAACTTTTTCATCTTCAATATACCCGGTAAACTCAAGAATTTCCATTCTATCTCGAAGAGCAGGTGGTATGGCATCCTGATAGTTTGCAGTGGAAATAAACATGACATTGCTCAGGTCAAAGTCTACCTCCAAATAGTGATCGCTGAAGGAATGATTCTGTTCAGGGTCCAACACTTCCAATAACGCAGAAGATGGATCTCCACGAAAATCTGCCCCAAGTTTATCAATTTCATCCAACATGAAAACCGGATTATTTGTCCCAGCTTTTTTGATACTTTGAATGATTCTTCCGGGTAAAGCACCAATATAGGTTCTGCGGTGACCCCGGATCTCGGCTTCATCCCTAACACCACCAAGAGATAATCGCACAAATTTACGGCCCATTGCTCGTGCGATTGATTTACCTAGAGATGTTTTTCCCACACCGGGAGGGCCACCAAAACAAAGGATGGGGCCTCTAACTCTACCATCTGGGTCTTTTTTTTGTTTCAAATTCCGAACCGCCAAATACTCGATAATCCGTTCTTTAACTTTGTCCAATCCATAATGGTCGTCATCTAATATTTTCATAGCTTCTTTCAAATCGATCCTATCATCGGTGGACTCGCTCCATGGTAAATCAGATAACCATTCGATATAGGTCCTAGAGACGTTATATTCAGGAGATTGGGTCGGAATTCTCGATAAACGATCCAATTCCTTCATGGCCACTTTTTCTGCATCTTCCGGCATTTTGGCTGCTTTCAATTTGTCTTCTAATTCCTTGGTTTCAACAGACCCTTCATCTTCGCCTAATTCTTTTTTAATTGCTTTCATTTGCTCACGCAAATAATACTCTCGCTGGGTTTTAGTGATCTCATCATGGACCTCTGATTGTATCTCTTCACCCAATTTGATTCGCTGAATTTCCCGGGAGATCAAATTCAGTGCTTTTTCAATCCGTTTTTGCACATTGAGTTCTTCTAATATTTCCTGCTTTTCCTGGTTTGATATCGTGATTACAGAAATAGCACGATCTGTTAGGCGATTGGGTTTTTGAATGTTTTTCAACATCCCTGAATGCTCTTCAGTAAGATTGGGCGCCACTTTCATCAATTCGTCAAATGCCTGTCTCAAATTTGCTACCAACGCATCCACTTCCAAGACATCTGTTAGTGGTTCGTCCTCCATGGATTCCACAGCGGCAAAGAAATATGGATCTTGTTTCGTGTAGTCTAATATTTTTACTCTTGAAATACCTTGAACAATTGCAGATTTACTATTGTCGGGCATATCAAACACTTTCAATACTTGGGCAAGCGTACCGTATGCGTAAAGGTCTGAAGATTTAGGATCTTCAATAGACCCATCTTCCTGTGCTACCACCACAATATATCGTTTTTTAGGGTCCAAGTCGTTAATGAGTTTTAAACTTCTTTCCCTACCGATATAAATTGGGATTACTTGCTGGGGAAACAATACCGTATTGCGTAATGGCATCACGGGATATTCGTCCGCACCCTTTATATTAAAATTTTCGATTTGTTTATCTGTTAATTTTTCGTTCATGGTTGTCCTTTAGACAAAAATTCTATTCCTTTGAGTTACAAGGATCGTGCCATTTTTGTTCTCATGATGTTTCGACGGCACAAGTCTATAAAGTCTGTTGAAATGGCGCACTATTATAATGACTCAATACTACGAATAAATGTTTCAAAATATACTTTGTGAGAATCCATTGTGGATTTTGGACCGGTTCCTTTAAAATAATACAGGCCATCAGGTGTTGCCACAATGGCTGCCAATAGCGCATAATTAGGCATTTCTGTCTTTGTTCCGCTCATACCCATGGACGATTTTAAATATGTTCCTTCGACGTATGAAAAAGTTACATCCATATCCTTTATTTGGCTATTTGATCGTATCGCAGATTCAGAAACTGAGTTTTCAGTCTGGCTCTTAAATTGGCCATACCATCGATTAAGGTTAGCATCTATACTGCCACCTATACCTGAAAAAATAACTAGCTCTCCATCACCATCATTTCCGGGAAACCTGAATTGGGCCATCCGCATTGAACTGGATGGTTGTTCTTTTTCCCAATCTTTTGGCACTTTCGCCTGTAACCGGCCAATTTGTATGTAATCGGGTTTTAATTTAACTTTTGTTTCTCCACGATTCGCAACTTGAACCACAGGTTCGGAATTTTGAGTAACTTGTGAGTCAATCTCATTAGTGCCTTTGGATTCCTGTCCCATGATATAAAAACTCAATATAGTTCCAACGATTACTGTAAAAGATATAATGATTATTTTTGGTTTCATTTTATCTCCATGGCGATTCTAGCTTGTTCATCGGCATGGTATGAACTTCGCACTAAAGGACCCGATTCTACCACGTCAAAGCCTAAATCCAATCCAATTTTTTTATAATCTCTAAATTCCTGTTCTTTAACATACCTAATTACAGGTAAATGTTTTTTTGATGGTTGCAAATATTGTCCAATTGTAAATATTGTTGTACCAGTGTCTAATATTTGGTTCATTGTTTTTATCACTTCATCAAAAGACTCACCCAATCCAACCATCATACCCGTTTTTGTCCGAAGTCCATTTTTCGCCGATAATCGTAAAACATCCAAGCTTCGAGACCATACTGCCTGACTCCGGACTTGCTTACTGATGCGCTCAACACACTCCACATTATGGCCAAATATCTCTGGTTTCTCATCAAAGACCTTCTCTAAAGATGGTTCATAACCTTTAAAATCAGGTGTTAGAACCTCCACCGTACAATTTTTTACATGGTTATGTATCTGGCGAATAGTTTCAGCCCAAATGGATGCACCATAATCATTTTTCAAATCATCTCGATCTACTGAAGTGATAACTACATGTCTTAAATTCATTTTTTTAACAGCCATGGCTGTGCGAAACGGCTCCATAGGATCATCATAAACTGGTTTCCCCGTTTTTACAGAACAGAATCCACAGGCACGAGTACAAATATCACCCAGAATCATAATTGTAGCGGTACGTCGATCCCAGCATTCATAAATATTCGGACACCGTGCTTCTTCACAAACGGTGTTGAGTTTATTGGATTGAACAACATCGTTTACAAATTTGTACCCATCCGTTATTTGAAGACGAATTTTAGGTTTTAACGATTTTTTTATTATTTCAGACATCTTTCTTTTGAAATAAGTAAATCATATACTGGCGATACTTTCTGAATTGATCACTGTCAATCAACTCCAATTGATTCAATTTTGATTCAATTTTTGGTGCAATCATTTTCTCTATTATTGCTGCAGTTTTTGGGTAATTCTTTCTCGAAGAATATATTCCATATTCCATGGCTGGATTAATAAACCTACCAATGAAGTATTTACCATAGTCCAATGTTGGCATGGTGTTTTCAGTCTGATCAAATTCTCGAATCAATTCAAATCCATGTGCTCTAGCGCTATTAAGATATTTTTCTTTATCATGAGATGACTTTAAATGGAGATTTTTAGTTCCATCTCTAAAATAAACAAAATAATCCGAAACTAATAAATATCCATCAGATTTTAGTGCCTCCCGTGCTTTTTCAAATCCATGATCTATTTTTATATAACAGGCACTTTCACTCTCTAAAATAAGGTCATATTCATTTAAAGGATTAAATTTTTCAAATTTGCAATGATGAAATGTCATAGCCTCATCAAACTTTTCTGCAATAACTGATTTTTGAAATTCATCCGGAGATAGAGCTTCCACTAAATATCCCATTTTCTGAAGATAATCTGCGTTCCCGCCAATGCCGCATCCTACATCTAAAATAGATTTAACATCTTCAGGAATAAAAGAAGCTAAATGTTCGATGTATCGATTTTGGGCATCTTTTATTTCTTGCAACGTGACTTTATCTAAATCAACAGACTCCGGGTGATCCCAAAACCCATAATGTAGATAAGGAGACTGGATCGTTTCGGAATAAAGTTTTAATACGTGATCAATAGGCATCAAAGAACCTGTCTTAAATCCATTGTTTCTAAATAATACCGAATTCGTTCTATAAATTTTGCACCACCGGCACCATCAATGAGACGATGGTCAAATCCGAGAGATAACATCATCATACTTCGAATCGCTATGGCATCGCCTTGGGGAGATTCCACAACAACGGCTTGTTTCTTAATGGCGCCAACTCCTAAAATTCCCACATTGGGTTGATTAATGATAGGTGTTCCGATTGTTACACCAAATACACCAAAATTTGAAATTGTAAATGTGGATCCTGTTAATTCATCAGCAGAAATTTGTTTATTTCGTGTTCGATTTGCTACATCATTCACGGCCCTACATAATCCCAAGAAATTCTTTTCTTCACAATTAAACAAACTTGGAACCATGAGCCCATTTTCAATGGAAACCGCGAGTCCTATATTAATATTTTTATGATAGGTAACAGACGTTCCCGAAAGGGATGAATTCATTTCAGGGAAATCTTGAAGCGCTTTTACAACAGCATCAACCATAAAAGGTGTGTAAGTAAGTTTATACCCTTCTCTTGATAAAAAAGTATTTTCATTTTCATTAACAAAATCCACAATGGATGTCATATCCACTTCAGTCATCACATATACATGAGCTGATGTTTCAATACTTTTCTTCATATGATCTGCAATGAGTTTTCGCATGTGATGCATTTCTTCTGTTCGCCCAGGCTGAATAGATGAATTAGCAAGCGGATCATGTGAAGGAGTTGGGGTTTGCTCCACACCTCGTGTTTGTGTAGCCTTATAGTTTTCAATGTAATTTAATACATCTTTTTTGGTTACACGCCCACCACGTCCTGATCCTGATATTTGTTCCAGTTCGTTCAACGGGATACCTTCCTGTGATGCTATTTTTAATACGACAGGTGTATAAAATTTCTTGTCATTCTGTGACTCCACCGAATCAATTTTTTTCTTTTTTCTTGATGGTGGTTGTTTCACTTTAATGGGTTTATTTATAGGTTCCGGTTCTGGCGCTTTGATCGGTTTTTTTAATAGCGATGAAATATCAACTAAACTTTCATCCGTTTCGATCCTGGCAATGACAGTTCCAACATCAACCACATCATTTTCTAGTGCCAATATTTCTACAATAATCCCGGATTCCAAACTAGGAATTTCCGAATCAACTTTATCAGTTCCAATTTCAAGAAATAATTCATCCTTTTCAACAGGATCGCCCACCTTTTTACGCCATTCAAGAATCGTTCCTTCCGTTATAGATTCACCCATCTTTGGCATGACTATATCTACTAACATTAATACTCCATTAAATTATTTAACGCTTCTATAATTTGATCTGTTTGTGGCAGAATTTCAATTTCAAGTACCGCACTATACGGGATATGACAATCCTTGGCAGCGACTCTTTTTATTGGGCCATCCAGATTTTCAAATAAATCCTGAGAAACTTTTGCTGCAATTTCTGCACCCACTCCACCTGTTAAAGTGTCTTCGTGAACAATCAATAATTTTCCTGTTTTTTTAACAGAGCTATAAATGGTATCCCAATCAATTGGGTTAAGCGTTCGGATATCAATCAAATCAATTTGCCCTTGATCCATTTCGCTTATTTTAATCGCTTCAATGCATTTTTGAACCATAGCCCCCCAAGTAACGATTGTTAATTCGTCTCCGTCTTGAATCAACTTTGCTTTTCCAAAAGGTAAAATATAATTATTATCTGGTTCAGGAGATGATGCATATCCCTGACGATAAAGACCTTTATGCTCAAAAATCATCACTGGATCATCCATCCGACAAGCCGCTTTTAATAATCCTTTGGCATCAGCGGCATTTGATGGATATGCCACCAAGATCCCTGGCATATGGAAAAAGTATCTATCGATGGATTGGCTATGGTAAGGTCCGCCATGAATGTATCCGCCTACAGGAACTCGGATAACAACCGGGCAATTCCATTCATTATTGGATCGATACCTCATAGTAATCAATTCATTCTGAATTTGCATCATGGCTGTCCAGATATAATCACCGAATTGAATCTCAACCACCGGTTTATATCCTGTGACTGCCATGCCAATTGCCGTACCCACTATGGATGATTCTGCTAAAGGTGAATTAAATACACGGTCCTTTCCAAAAGTGTCAGACAACCCTTTTGTTGCTGTGAATACACCTCCTTTTGGATCCGCAATATCTTGACCATAAATTACCATTTTATCATTCCGGGCCATTTCTTCTTTTAACGCATGGTTAACTGCATCAACTATAACCACCTTATTCCCCATAGGGTTTAAATCTGGCTCATCCATAGGCACTTTATGACTGTATATGTGATCTAATGCTTTATCCGCATCAGGGTGTTCTTGTGATTCTGCCCATTTTGATTCCTCATCAACCTGCTTAGAAATTTGGTCTCGAATCTTTACAAAATCTTGGGGAGAGAACATTTTTTCTTGGATACATTGATCTTCAAGAATGGTTAAAGGGTCGCGTTTTCTGTTTTCTTCCAGTTCTTCCGGGGTTCGGTATTTTCGCTGATCATCTGAACTGGAATGAGGTAATAGTCGAACAACATTTGAAACAATAATAGAAGGGCCTTTCCCTTTACGTGCCCGGTCAATTGCTTGTTTAAATGCTAAATTGGTTTCAAAGAAATTTGTCCCGTTCACTTCATAACGTGATAAACTCTTATAACCCGAAGCCATGGAAAAAACCGAGCTTGCGCTTTGCTCGGATTTGTGAGTAGAGATAGCATACTCATTATCTTGGATATGAAAAATGACAGGTGCTTTTGCATTGCTGGCCCAATTCAATGCCTCGTGAAAATCTCCCTGACTTGTGGTCCCTTCACCTGAAGATACGTAAACAACCTCTCTTGTTTTTTCCATTCGGCGAGCCAGAGCGCATCCTACCGCCTGTAGATATTGTGTTCCCGTTGGACTCGATTGGCTCACAATTCTCAATTGTCTATCACTATAATGCTGTGGCATTTGACGACCACCTGAGTTAGGATCTGCTTCACGCGCCAGGAATCCAAGCAGTTGTGCCTTCGAGGTCATTCCCAATCCTAAACAATAAGCGCCATCACGATAGTAAGGATAAGACCAATCTACCCCACGCCTAATGGCCACGGCCGCTGCCATTTGCGATGCTTCATGACCAGAACAACCCATATGAAAAAATGCTTTACCTTGCTTCAACATAATCACCATTTTAGTATCCAATTCCCGAGCAAGAACCATGGTCTTATAAATATCTAAAACCTGTTTTTTTGTAAATCCGTGGAGTCGAGCCATTAGCACTCTCCTTTTATAAAATATTTATTGAATTTTTTAATTACCACATTTTTGACATTGTCATTATTCTGGGTTTTCCCCAATAATTGTTCCATGGATGTAACGCCATGATCAAAAATGCCACAGGGGATGATACCATCATAAAATGAAAGATCGGGATTCACATTCAGGGCGAAACCATGCATAGTCACCCAACGACTAATTCGAACGCCCAATGCAGCAATTTTTTCGTCCCCGACCCAAACACCTGTCAAGCCATCATTCCGTTGTGCAATAATTTTGAATTCAATTAAAGTATCAATCAAAACTTGCTCCAAAGTCCGCATGTACCAGCTCACACTTTTTTTATAATTGGACAGATCCAAAATGGGATAACCCACCAATTGTCCCGGACCATGAAACGTAATATCGCCACCACGCTCAATATTGAAAACATCTACCGATTCATCTCGACTCTGGAGTAAATGATCCTTATCCGCATTTTTCCCCAGTGTGTAAACGGGGTCATGTTCTACAAGAATTAAGGTATCTTCAATCTCACCACGGATGCGTTGTTGCTGCATTTCTTTTTGGAGATCCCAAACAGCCTTGTAGGATTTTCGTCCAATGTTTTGAATAAGGATTTGATCTGTTTGTGTTTCAATCATGTTTACTGGTGTATTGCCGATCCAAAAGCATCCAACGCTGCTTCCATTATTGCTTCAGATAATGTTGGATGAGCATGAATCGTCATGGCAATTTCTTCCCAGGTTGTTTCTAGCGATTTTGCCACACCCAATTCAGCAATAAGTTCCGTTGCTTCAGAACCCACAATATGGGCGCCAAGCAATTCACCATATTTTCCGTCAAAGACCAATTTCACAAATCCGGTCGTGTCCCCAACTGCCATGGCCTTGCCACTGGCCTGGAACAAGAATTTCCCAATCCTTACATCATGTCCCGATTCTTTTGCTTGGGCTTCAGTCATCCCCAAAGATCCCACTTGCGGCTGGCAATAAGTGCAGCCGGGAATGTTGGTATAATCTACCGGTTTGGGAGAATGTCCTGCTGTATGATCGGCAGCAACATGTCCCTGCGCCGATGCCACATGGGCCAGCCAAGGCGGCCCGGACACATCACCAATGGCATAGATATTTGGAATATTGGTTTGATTAAATTCATTAATGGTGATTGCACCCCGATCGGTGATAATACCCAACTCTTCTAATCCAATATTTTCAATATTCCCTGTCACGCCCACTGCCAATAACGCCACATCTCCTTCTAATATTTCTTTTTTCCCTTTTTTCCCTGTATGGACTTTTACTTTAGTTTTCAGGCTTTCAATCTTGGATACTTTGGTCTCAGTTGATACTTTGATTCCTGATTTTTTAAAACTTTTTGCTACTTCTTTAGACACATCTGAATCTTCAACGGGAAGAATACTATCCATCATTTCTATCAAATGGATTTCCGTGCCGAATTCATTATAGTAATATGCAAATTCGCTGCCGATGGCACCGGAACCAATAATTATCATTTTTTTCGGTGGCGAATCAAGAATCATTGCTTCTTTGAAACTAATGACACGTTTCCCATCAAATTCCATCCCCGGAAGTGATCTAGACCTAGCACCTGTTGCAAGTATGATTTTATCCGCTTCAATGGTGTCTGTCTTTTGTTTATTATTCACTTCAAGAGATGTTTTAGAAGTGAGTTTCCCCGTCCCTTGGATATGGGTAATTTTATTTTTTTTCATTAAAAACTCAATACCCTTACTCAAACGATTAGACACATCCCGACTGCGCTTGATGTTCTTTTTAAAATCGACGGATACTTTTCCAACATTGATGCCATAGGTATCAGCGTTTTTGATATAATGATAAACTTCCGCATTTTTCAATAGTGCCTTTGTAGGGATACATCCCCAATTAAGGCAAATCCCACCCAATTTATCCTGATCAATCACACAGGTTTTGAGTCCCAGTTGGGCAGCACGGATTGCTGAAACGTAGCCACCGGGGCCACCGCCCAAAACAGCTAAATCAAATTTTGCCATAGTCCTTTTTTGAATTTTTCAATGCTGAGATGTAAAAATGACAGCTTAATAGGAAGTCTAAATATTTTTGGAATATTCATTTGCTGATAATGCTTAAAAATTCTGTCCTTGTTTCTGCAGATTTTCTGAACTGGCCCAGCATCGAACTTGTCGAAGCAAAACTGTTTTGTTTTTCTACACCTCTCATTTGCATGCACATGTGGACACCCTCCATGACAACGGCAACCCCTAAAGGATTCAGCACATCTTGGAGTGCTTCTGCAATTTGATGAGTCAACCGCTCCTGAACTTGGAGTCTCCGAGAAAACATATCAATAATCCGAGGAATCTTTGATAGGCCAATCACCTTTCCGTTTGGTATATATCCAACATGGACTTTCCCGAAAAAGGGAAGCAAGTGGTGTTCACATAACGAGAAAAATTCCACATTCCTTACAATGACCATATCCTTTGCATCTTCATGGAAAATGGCTTCATTGATAACTTCATCCAGACTTTCGTCATATCCTTTGGAAAAAAACTCCCAGGCTTTTGCCACCCGTGCTGGTGTTTTAATTAATCCTTCTCGCGCTGGGTCTTCACCAATCTCTTCTAATAATGATAAGGTGATTTTTTTCAGTTTATCGTAATTCTTCATTAGTCTAATCCTTCTTCATAAGGTGCAATATCAATTTTGCCTTTCAATGCATAGATTACTCCGTAGATGATAGGAGTATCCATTAAGGCCACCAGGACCTTAAACAAAAATCCGTTTTCAAGTAACGGCATGAACCTATTCCACTCAATTACACCAGTTGAACATAATAATATCAAAACAGCTGCAGTATCAACAAACTGGCTTATAATTGTTGAACCGTTATTTCGCAACCAAAGGTGTTTTCCCTTGGTCAGTTTTTTCCAAAAATGAAAAATCCTTACATCAATAAACTGAGCCGAGAGATAAGCGACCATGGACGCAAAAACAGCCATACCTTGAAGTCCAAAAACTTTTTGGAAAAGATCGTCTTCAACTGGGGACCAATCTGTACTTGGGGCAGCATTTGCAATAAGAACAATAATCATAACAAAGACACTGGCGATTAATCCTGAAATCACAACCTGATTTGCTTTTTTCTTACCATAAAGTTCAGAAATTAGATCAGTCGCTAAAAATGTTATGGGATAGGGTAGAATTCCAACGGATATTTCAAAGGTATAAATACCAAATGGTGTCCAAGTAAAAAACTTCTGAAAAATCAGATTACTACTGACCAAGGAAGCAATAAAGATCCCCGCTAAGATTAAATATAATTGATCCTTAAAATTCATTATTTTTCAGGACCGTAATAATCCGTATAGATCGAATGAGTTTCTACAAGTCGAAGACGATGGAGT
>Ga0066829_10000880_pt1 | contig 11466 bp, 12 predicted proteins | sample ETNtaG_22_FD_65498 | JGI IMG/M metagenome (GOLD analysis project Ga0066829, IMG submission 65498) | Marine microbial and viral communities from oxygen minimum zone, Eastern Pacific Ocean - ETNP201306SV43 | ecosystem: Environmental > Aquatic > Marine > Oceanic | place: Pacific Ocean: Eastern...
TATTTAGGGTGATGAAATAGGCGAAAGATTTGATGGGATATCTATGGCGTAAGCCCAAGCCTAAACGTAAAAAAACAGTTCCTCGGAAGAAAATTAACTGGGATACACGTACCTGCCTGGTTTGCTACCAAAAGATTCCCGAAGGGCTCGGCGCCTGTTATAACTGCGGTAAGGGTCGACCGTGGAGACATTTGGGTAGGTAGGCGTCGAGAAACAGGGTGCAGTGTGAGGCAGAACAAGCTCTCTAACAAATCATTGTGATGTAGGCTTTGAACGTCACGACTCACCTCATCTCGCTTTGTTCACTTGGAGATGGATATTGTTGTGCGCTTAATCCGTCACCATCTCCTCGAGATGACAGGGCAGGGCGCTCTTCGCGATTATTCATTGAAGATCTCGTGATAACCCCTGTCTAGGTCATCATCCGCCAAATGGGCGTATCTTTGCGTAATAGCTATGTTTTTGTGCCTCGCAAGCTCCTGTGCCAGCTTCAAATTACCGCCTGAGCCACGTAATACGACCGTAACGAAGTAATGCCGGAAGGTATGCGGAGTAATTAACCCCCTTGAAGCGCTCCCTAGTGCCCGAACGACCCAATTATTGATGATATTCCTTGCTCCAACTGTCTTTATTTGTTTTAGTTTCTTACCTACACCTCTATCATGCCTGGCAAAGACGGGCAGGCCGCTCATCGCGCGGCCAGAAGCACCATCTAGACTAGAACGGGCCTCCAGGTATGCAAGTATTGCGTCGTGCGCGCGCGTCGAAAAGCGTACTATGCTCTCACCGCCGCCCTTAATAACCACTATAGCCTGGCGCTCATCACGGTCATATTGACCACGAGTGAGGCTACAGGCTTCCCCTATACGCAGTCCTGTGTCGGCTAGGGTAAGAATAAACGCCTTATCACGTAGATTACGGAGTTTCTCGCGGTCATCCTTACACGGATCAGACGAAGCAGCCTCAACACAGGTTATTACGCTCTCGACGTCTCTGCGAGGAAATTCTGGCAATTTCGGAGGAACTCTACGCTGTCTTCGTCGCACCAGGGCCCTTACACGCGCTAAATTGACGTCAAGGCCATACTCTGATGCTAAAAACTCGTAAAAACCGACGACGGCGGTGAGATATAACTGCTCTGTGGCGGGAGAATGGTCCCTGAGGCTTCCAATGAAGTCTATAAGCCAGCTTTCGTTAGCGCTTTCCATTGGGGCGGTATCAGGATTTACATTGCGATCCGCGAGCAATTCAAGGAACTTTGCCGTCGCCTGGGCATAGGCGCGCGCAGTATTTGGACTGCGGCTTTCTGCTACAACCGTGTTATACCGGTCAGTAGCCGCTTTCAGGGGTATGGGGTACTTCCTAGGGGTCATGTTTAGATTGCCATAATAAGACTTATCAATACCATCAATATAAAGGTATGCGCCTCCACTGTCAATGGCGCCGCTCTACGTCACTACCCTGTTTCCCGGAGGGTTCCCGGCGTGCGGCCGGCAACGTGGCTGCCGTCAGCGTTCGCCTCGCTGCGCGTGAAGCGTGCGCGCCAGCTGCAGCGCTTGTTCGCGGGAGATCACCTCACCCGCGGCCTGCGCCACCTTGATTTGGGAGAGCAGTGAGCCCACGCGCTCGCCTGCCGAAATACCGAGGGCGGCCATCAGTTCGCTTCCGTCTATCAGTGCAGGCGGCTCAATCACTTCCGTGTAGCGGTTGAAATATCCGTCCAGCAACGCAACGACACACTCCACCTTTTGCGCCCATTCGGTTTGCGGCAGCGCAGGCCCGTGTTCGGCTAGAGTTTCTGCGAGCGAGAGCAGACAGGCCTCCACCCCGGATGCGCCCTGCACGCGAAAAAAGTGATGCACTTCCCGCACCGAGAGTTCCATTGGCGTAGGCGCTCTGCCACCGTTGCTGCCCCAGCCCCGGCGCGGCCCAGCCTGCGGCAAGTCCGCTGTTTTCGCGAGCACCGCGAGAATGTCGCATTCGCTGTTGCTCAGTCGCAGCGCGCGAGCACGCTGCCGCACTTGCGTATTTGCGCAGATCGCGCGCAGCAACGCGGCCAGATAGAGTAATTGCCCCCGGTTGCGCGGCGCCACGACACATGCGGAAAGGTGGTCGCCTAGGGCAGAGCGAAAGCGCCCCACTCTGGCGGCCACCAGCCCTAGCGCGAATTCAGACGCGGCGTCCACATCATGCCTCGGGCGCAACACCGAGAGCAGCGCCTGCAGCGCAGCACAGACTGAAAGCCCCCTTGCACCATCGTCCGCGTTCCATTCCGCCAAGACGTGCTGCATCAATCTCAGTCGGGCGAGCACACGCAGTGCCCCAGTCGGGTTCGGCCCGCCCAGGCAGCGCAAAAACTCATCGCGCACCCGTTCCGCCGAGACCTGTTGCAGCGCCGCCGCGTTATTGCGCAGCGCATCGCGCGTTCCGCGATCAATGTGGAAGCCGAGCTCCGCCGCTAGCCGCACCGCACGCAGCACGCGGATGGGGTCCGCCGCCAGCGCGGTCTCAGAGAGCATACACACGGTCTTTGCGCGCAGATGCTCCCGGCCGCCGGCCGGGTCAAGCAGATTGCGCGCGCCCGCCGCAGGCAGTGCCATGGCGTTAATGGTGAAATCGCGCGCGAGCAAATCGGCGGTGATGCCGGAAGGGTGCATGCGCGCAAAGTCGATCACCATTCCGTTTTCCGAATCCGCTAGGACGCGCCCCACCCCGCGTTCGGCGTCCAGCGGGAAATATTTGGCCGAGAGCTCATCCGCGACAACGCGCGCCACGGCGAGCGCGTTGCCCGCGACCACGAAGTCAAGGTCTTCCACCGGACGGCGCATGAGCGCGGCGCGCACCGCCCCACCCACCAACCACGTGTGCTCACGCGCCGCTGGCGGCAATGCCGCACACACACGCGCGTAGTTTTCGGGCAGCGTCACGTTTACCACTTTGGCCGGCGGCATGAAAAGTAATTGCGAACGTTCGTTCGGTCTCGCCGTAAGCGCGGCTTCTCTGGCATCATGCGCGGTGCGTCCGCTGCCAACAATGTTGTCACCGATAAGGGTTATCCATTCGGTGTGGTGACGAACGGGCTGCGGCAACGCGGGCCGCACCCGCTCCCGTTCAACTTTCTGCTGGGTCAAGGTCCTGAAGCAGGGTCGCTGCGAGCCACGCCTATGTAGGGTAGATTGCGCCAGTATTGGTCCATATCAAGCCCGTATCCCAACACGAACTTGTCTGGAATCTGGAAACCAATGTAGTCTATCGGCACCTTTGCCTCGCGGCGTTCATGCTTGTCCAGCAGACAGCACACGCGAAGGCTGGCGGGCAAACGTGTACCCAGAAGGTCAAGCACACGCGAAAGCGTGTGGCCGGTATCGACAATGTCCTCCACCAACAGTACGTTACGACCTTGGATATCGGTGAGTAAGTCCATGGTGATGCGGACCATTCCATCCGATTGGCGCACGCCCTCTTCGTACGAGGCAACAGCCATAAAATCGATGTTGTGTGGGATGGAGAGCTGCCGCATCAGGTCGGTCAAAAACATCACCCCGCCGCGCAGAATACATACCAGCAGCAGGTCCTGTCCGCCATAATCTCGGCTGAGTTGTTCACCGAGCTCGCGCACCCGCGCCTGAAGCGCAGCCTCATCTATCAGTGTGTCAATGCTTGTCTTAGCGACCTGCTCTAGCGTGATGGCCATGCATCATCCTCCCTCAATTCTCTGCCTGAATTTCAGCCTGATGTGGGACTTCGTGATGGACCCGGCAGCGCGCCTCATAGGAGTCGCTGCCGCCCACTAGCACTATCGGCTCCTCATAAAAAGCCGGCCTGCCATCAATCATGCGTTGCGTGCGCGATGCGGCCTGCCCGCACACCATGCAAATCGCGTGTAACTTGTGCACATGCTCAGCCTGAGCGAGCAGCAAAGGCATCGGTCCGAATGGTTCTCCGCGGAAATCCTGATCCAATCCGGCCACAATCACCCGAACACCCCGTTGTGCCAACCGGTCACAAATCTCGGTAAGATCAGGGTCGAAGAACTGGGCCTCATCGATGGCCACCACGGTAGTGTCCGCATTCACACAGTCGAGGATTTCGGCGCTAGCTTCCACCGCCGCTGCCTGAAATTCAGCACCGGAGTGCGACTTCACCTTGTCTCTTCCGAAACGCACGTCCAGTTTAGGCTTAAAGACTTGCACCTGCTGCCGCGCGATGCGCGCCCGCCGCAACCGGCGCAGCACCTCTTCGGTCTTGCCGCTAAACATCGAGCCCGTAACTACTTCAATTGAACCGTGGCCAGCGCTCGCATCCGTTTCCCCTCCGCTCTCGCTAATGCTCATCTAGGCAAATTATACCGTAACCGGCCCAGCATAATATTGTATAATCCTAGCACTGCACTTGTTTGAAAAGGAGAGCGAACAGGCTGTGGTCTGAGCGGCGTCCGATTAATTGGGGAAGAGAACGGGGCGGGCAGATGCCCGTCTTTTTTTACGCGAATAATGGCTGATTTAGAGTTGATGCACGCGCTTTCGCAGCCGAACGACACCAAAATGGTACTGCTGGTGCTGGATGGGCTGGGAGGTCTCCCAATGCAGCCTGGCGGCCCCACTGAGCTAGAGGCCGCGCGCACCCCGCAGCTTGATCGGTTGGCAGCCGAAGGCGTGCTCGGCCAGATAATCCCCATCCTCCGCGGCATCACTCCCGGTTCCGGCCCGGCGCATCTGGCGCTTTTCGGCTATGACCCGCTCGTGCATCAGGCGGGGCGCGGTGTGCTGGAGGCCAACGGAGTGGGCCTTTTGGTCGGGGCGGCGGACGTTGCCGCGCGCGGCAACTTCTGCACCCTGGACGCCACCGGGCGCGTCAGCGACCGCCGTGCAGGGCGCATATCGAGTAAAATCGCCGTCCCACTTGTGGAACGTCTGAGTGCGGTGAATGTGCCGAGCGCGGAGATCGAAATACGCCATGTGAAGGAATATCGCTTCGCTATGGTCATGCGCGGCGCGGGCCTGCACGCAGACATCGCCGACACCGACCCGCAACAGACGGGCGTGCCGCTACTGGCGGCAGTCGCCCACTCCGATGGCGCACAACACACTGCCGCACTTTTCAATCAGTGGATTGAGGCAGCCCGACCGGTGCTGTCAGACCAGGCGGCCGCAAATATGTTCACACTGCGCGGGTTCTCGAGCGACCCACAGTTGCCCTCCTTCGAACAGTTGTACTCACTTAACGCGGCCTGCATCGCGACGTATCCCATGTACCTCGGAGTGGCGCGGTTGGCGGGAATGCAACCGCTGCTATCAGGTGACACGCCCGAAAAGCAGTTCACGACGCTGCGTGCCGCCCGCGCCGATTACGATTTCGTCTTTGTGCACATTAAGTCAACCGACAGCCGAGGCGAGGACGGGGATTTCGACGGCAAGGTGGCGGTGATTGAAGCGCTGGACAGGGCGTTGCCGCAGTTGTTGGAGTGCCGTCCTGACGTGCTCGTCGTCACCGGCGACCACTCCACCCCGGCGCGCATGCGCGCCCATTCATGGCACCCGGTGCCGCTTCTGCTCTGGGCTCCGGAAACAGTGAGGCCTGATGCAGCTGCCGCATTCGGAGAAGACACTTGCGCCTCGGGCGGACTGGGCACTTTCGCGGCCACCGATTTACTTGCGCTCATGCTGGCCCACGCCGGCCGTCTGTGCAAATACGGCCCCTAAAGGAAACGCGCCGCCACCCACCACAGCAGCACGCCCTCCAAAAGAGACGCGCCCCCGATCAGCAGCGCCACATCCGACCAGAAACGCAGCGGAAACAACCGAATGAGCGTGTCGGAATAACTAAACATCCAGCTGCCGCTCTCGAAAAACACGCGGTGAAAATTGGTGAAGAAACTGTTAAAATTCAACAGCACGTACGCCAGCAGTACGACCACGGCTACCACTACTATGGCAGCGCCGGCCATCAGGCCTGCGCGCAGTAGCGGCCGCGTGGCGGGCTGTCGGGCCAGGGCTACACCGGCCGTCAGGGCGAACAGTAGCGCCCCTCTCCAGACCCACAGCACCCTGCCGGTGACCACTTTTACATCCTGCATGTGGCGCAGCTCGCGTTCATTGTAGAGCGGCGCTCCATCCTCGAAACGCTCTTCGGCGATGTAATCAATACTGGCAGCATTGAGAAGATATTCCACTGCCCGCCGGGCATGCGACTTGCGCACGTCGGTACTGAAGCCATAGGCGTCCGCCGGAAAACGCGGCCGGTTGTATTCGAATGTTGGAAACCACGGCATCAGAACCAGGCGCACATTGGAGAGCACCAACACAAAAGGCATCGCCACGGTCATGACGATGCGCAGGGTGTGGGGGAACCAGCCTTGCATGGTCGCGTCCTCAAGAGAGCGATGCTTATTTTACCCGGTATCGGGGGTATGTGTGCGGCCTCTCCAATTCCTGAAGACGCCGCAGGTAATGTTCGCGGCAATTAGGCCAGCGTTGCAGTTGCACTAGCCCTGCCAATAATCGGGCTGCGAACGACGGCTGTATGCGTGGGCGAATTGTACCTGGCCGACATCGGAGGACCCCCAGAACTCATGCGCAAGATTGGCAAAAAGCACGCCCCGATTTGCCGCTGCCATTCTATAATCCGTGTCTTAGGACGGCAGCTGAGGACGGGGACAGCCGCACGTCACATAAGATTCGCCCCCGCCTTCCGCCATCTAATACCGAGGAGCAGGCCACTGGCAAATGGATTACGTTATGAGTACGCCTGAGAGTGATCAAATCGTCCTATACGGCACGACATGGTGCGCTGACTGCAAGCGAGCCAAGCAGTTCTTCGGTGAGCATCGCATTCCGTTCGAAAACATTGATATCGCGCAGGACGCCGCCGCCATGGAACTGGTCGAAAAACTAAACGGCGGCCTGCGCAGCGTACCCACAATCCTTTTTCCGGACGGCTCGGTTATGGTCGAGCCCTCGAACGCGGATCTGGCGCATAAACTCGGGCTGCAGACCTAGGCACGCCACGTGGCGTAAATATTCCGATCATCCCAGCGGTTTGCGCGCAATCAGCTGCTCGCTCAATCTGTTTTCGCCACATCCCACCGCCTCCGCCGAGTGCATAATATCGAAATCAGCAAAGTGAGGCAATAATTCGCCAAGTTCCAAATAGTGTTCCGGGCGCACGGTGACCGCATCGTTCTTGAGCAATGTTTCAAAAACAAGTACCCCGCCCGGTTTCAGCGCGCGGCGATATACGGCCAGTGCGGGTCGTTCCAAGAAAAAGAAATTGATAATGACGTCAAAAGTGTGGGCGGGTAGCTGCAGCAGCGCCATGTCATACACCGCGGCTTGAAAGGGTAGTGACTTCCTTCGCGCCCGTTCGACTGCGAGCCGCAGCGCGACCTCCGAAAAATCGAGCGCAATCACGCTCAGGCCACGCTTGGCCAGAAAAAGGCCGTTAGCCCCCACCCCGGACGCTGCATCAAGAGCAAGTCCCCGTTCGGGCAGCAGGCGAGCCCAATCCCGCAGTAATTTTCGCGGCGGTTTCCCCAGCCAGAATTCTCCCTCCTTCGCGTACCGCGCGTTCCAGCCCCGCAGCCCCGCCTCCCAAGTCATCTGGTCCCAACCTCCCTGCCGCCCCTCAAAAGCGCTCGCACAACACCCCGGAGTGCAAGCATAAGCGTCCCCAGACTAGCCACTTGCGGCGCTCGCAGTTTACCCGCCCAGAGCACACTATCACTACGCATCTCTAGAAAACACCGGACGCCCGCAGCCAGCATCGCACTGCAGCGGCGCCCGTCGAGAAGCAATTCGTCGATAATCACAACTTCCGTCGACCCGCAGATAATATCACGACTTGCTCCCCATTTTCATCACCTTTTCCCGTTCTCTTCACACATTCTTCACACCAGTGGGATAATATAGGCTCACCTGGGCACAGAAGGAGAACATGATGTACCCGAAATTAGTCAAAATCAGTATTGTGGCCACGCTACTTGGCGCGGCCTCGATTGTGGCGTTTATGATTCTCGCGCCCGGCTTTGGTTTCGGCCACATGGCAGTGGCGCAAGGAGGGCCGATGCGCCCCGGCCACATGGGCGGGTGGATGCGTCCTGCCTGGGGGGCAGGAGGGTTCGTTCTCTTCGCCGCGGTGGGCCTTGGCATGTGCCTACTGCCGGCGGGGGTTCTGACCGCGGTAATCGCCCGGCTGCTCAAGCCGGATGCGAATGTAGAAAACGGTTCGTAGTCATACCGGATTACGCAGATGAAACAAACGAAGGTAATCTTTCTTGGATTCGGGTTAATTATTGCCATTGCTAGCGGGGTATTGTGGCGACAGAATACGGAATTTTGACGGATGCACAACAACTCCGAGTAATGGACGCTCGACAAATGCCCAAGACCATCCTGATTGTGGACGATGAGGAGCGCATTGTCTCCCTGCTGCGCACGTATCTGGAGCAAGCCGGCTTTCGCGCGATCGGCGCGCGCAACGGGCGCCAGGCCCTGTTTGCCGCGCGACATGAGAAGCCCGACTTGATTGTTCTCGACCTGATGATGCCGGAGATGGACGGATACGATTTCCTGCGATTGCACCGTAAAGAGCGCGAGACGCCTATCATACTGCTCACCGCGCGCGTGGAGGACGAAGACAAGGTGCTGGGCTTAGAGCTGGGCGCAGACGATTATGTCACCAAGCCCTTCAGCCCGCGCGTGTTGTTGGCGCGAGTGCGCTCGGTGCTGCGGCGTGCCGGCCACGCTACGCCCGAACCGGAAGTTTTGCGCGTGGGTGCCCTCATGCTGGACCGCAGCGCTCACCGCACCAGCATAGAAGGAGAACCGGTGGATTTGACGCCATCCGAGTTCGACCTGCTGGCAGTGCTGATGACAACTCCCGGACGCGCTTTTTCACGTCTGGAATTACTGGACCGCGTACAGGGAACAGCGTTTGTGGGCTACGAACGTACTATAGACGTGCACATCAAGAACCTGCGCGCCAAAATAGAGACGGACCGCCACGAGCCACAATATATTGAGACTGTCCACGGAGTGGGTTACCGCCTGCGGGCGGGTTAAGCGCATTCGCCCCTCCGCAACCATGAACCGCTCACCATGACGCACTCACTCGCCTTCCGCATTACGGCCGCCATCCTCGCGGTTAGCCTCGCAAGCACAGCGCTGGTGGCCATTGTCTCCAGCCGGTTTATGGCACGCGAATTTGGTTTTTTTATGTTCCAGCGCAACCACCAGGATACCGCACTCCGTCTGGCCGACCACTATCGCCTGCACGGCGATTGGCCCGAGAACCCGCCCGCGTTAATGGCCGAGTGGTTGACGGGCCCGGCGCGCATGGTTGCCATGGGGTTGGCAGATGCCGATGGCTGGGTAATTGTTGAGGCTGGTCGTTTTCGGCCCGGGATGACGGTTCCAGAGAATATCCGCGCTCGTGGCACTGCGATTGAAGTAGATGGCGAAATGGTCGGCACCCTCTTTACAAGTGCGCCATCGCCTCCCCCCATTGGCAATCCGGCTGCTCTCGCGTTCCTGGGGCGCGTTAATCGTGCCATGGCGCTGCTAGCCGGCGGAGTGGTGCTTGCCGCAATTGCGCTGGGCTGGATGCTCTCGCGTCCACTCACGCGGCCATTGCGCGAACTCACCACAGCCGCTGGCGCCATCGCATCCGGTAATCTCGCCCAGAAGGTCTCGGTTCCGCAGCAGCGCGAACTGGGTGCGCTAGCGGCCGCATTCAACCGCATGAGCACCGATCTCGCCGATAGTCGCGATCGGCGTCAAAAGCTGACTGCTGACATCGCCCATGAACTGCGCACTCCGCTCAGCGTGATACTTGGACATACAGAGGCAATGCGCGACAGCATCGTCACGCCCGGCCCGGAGGCGCTAGCGCTGGTGCACGATGAAGCCCTGCGCCTGAACCGCATGGTGACCGATATGCGCACGCTCTCGCTGGCCGAAGCCGGGGAATTACACCTCGAACGCGAAGCCACACCGCCCGCGCAGCTGCTGCAACGCGCCGTAAGCGCACACGCGCCCCGCGCCGCAGAAAAGGAAATCTCGCTGACTTTGCAGAGGAGCGAGCGCCTTCCCAACATCGAGGTGGACGCCGACCGCATTATGCAGGTGCTGCATAATCTGCTGGAAAACGCACTCCGGCACACGCCCACGGGCGGAAACGTGACTGTCTGCGCCGACACTCTTAACGCACGCACAGTGCGCATTGTCGTGAACGACAGCGGACCCGGCATCGCCCCCGAGGAACTACCCCATCTCTTTGAACGCTTTTATCGCGGCGATAAGGCCCGCGCGCGCCGCAAGCACGGCGGATCAGGTCTGGGACTGGCTATCGCGCGTTCACTAATGCAGGCGCATGGAGGCGAAATCGGCGTAGAGAGTCAGCCTGGACACGGCACGACATTCGCGATAACGCTCCCGACCGGCGCATAAGCTCCACAGCACGAATTCGCAGCGGGTCTAGAAGCGCGCGGACACCTGGTAATTGGGGGGTTCTTTGGTGATGTGCACGTCGTGAGGGTGGCTCTCAATCAGGCCAGCGCCGCTCACGCGCACCAGCCGCACGCCGGTGCGTAACTCTTCAAGGGTTCCCGCGCCGGCGTAGCCCATGCCGGCGCGTAGCCCTCCAACCATTTGAAAGATATACTCGCTTAGCGGGCCTTTGAAAGGAACCCTGCCTTCGATTCCCTCTGGCACCAGTTTTCCGCCTCCCTGCCCGTTGGCATAGCGGTCACGGCCATAGCCCCGCATGGCGCCCACACTACCCATGCCCCGATACTCCTTGAAAAGACGGCCTTCGTACAGCACTTCCTCGCCAGGAGATTCTTTCAATCCAGCCAGCATCCCGCCCAGCATAACGGCGTCCGCACCGGCGGCTATGGCTTTCACGATGTCGCCGCTATACTTCACGCCCCCATCGGCAATGACGCCGGTGTCCTTTCCCCTCGCCGCCTGCGCGCACTCGTGAATGGCGGTCATTTGCGGCATGCCTGCACCGGATATCACTCGGGTGGTGCAAATAGAACCCGCGCCCACCCCGACCTTTATCACATCCGCACCGGCACCAATCAACCTCTCTGCGCCCGCAGCAGTGACTACGTTCCCCGCAATCACCGGAAGCTGCGGCCACCCGGCCTTCACGCGGTAAATCGCTTGAATGACGCCTGTAGAATCACCGTGCGCGGTATCAATCGTGACCGTGTCGACGCCAGCGTCCAGCAGGCCCTGAACCCGTCCCTCTAGATCCACCCCCACCCCCACCGCCGCGCCAACCAGCAGCCGTCCGCGTCCATCGGTGGCGGTACGCGGAAAATCACGTTTCTTTTGAATATCCTTGACGGTGATCAAACCCTTGAGCCGCCCGCTCGAATCCACCAGCGGCAACTTCTCGATTCGGTTCTGCTGCAGGATGCGTTGCGCTTGCTCAAGCGTGGTGTCAACAGTCGCAGTCACC
>Ga0066829_10000924_pt1 | contig 11179 bp, 5 predicted proteins | sample ETNtaG_22_FD_65498 | JGI IMG/M metagenome (GOLD analysis project Ga0066829, IMG submission 65498) | Marine microbial and viral communities from oxygen minimum zone, Eastern Pacific Ocean - ETNP201306SV43 | ecosystem: Environmental > Aquatic > Marine > Oceanic | place: Pacific Ocean: Eastern...
ATCCGAGTGTCGGGAGCTTCGAAGGTTGTCTCAACAGGTACATTAAACGGTGATCAACTTCAAATAAGTACTAGTGGTGCTTCTGACCTAAAACTTGATGTAGATTATAAAAATATTATCACAAGGGTGTCAGGAGCATCCGATGTTATGTTGAGTGGTACGACAACAAGCAATGAGGTCACCTGCAGTGGAGCCTCTGAATTTCATGGCAAGAATCTTGCATCAGACATCGTTGTTGCCATAGTAGGTGGAGCAAGTAACTGTTTTGTAGATGCAAAATCCAATCTGACCTATGATGTTTCCGGATCCTCGGAGTTTCAATATAAATCAACACCTGAAACAGTTGTTGTTAAAAAAGGTAAAGCAGGTAACGATGTTATTGTACTTTCTAATACAAACTTTATTTCAAAACATCATGCTTATCCTGATACTACAGATGTTAGCGTGGGTTCATTAAATTTTACAGTGGTTGATGGTGATACTACACTGGTTACAGTAGGAAGGCACACTTTGGTGGTCTCGGATAATGGGGATGTGAAATGGAGAAAATCAAATAGAGACAAATTTAATGGACACTGGGGAGGATTTGAACTAGGTCTTAATGGATATTTAACTCCGGATTTTAATATGAGTTTTGACACAAAAGATGATTATTTGTCATTACAAATGGAGAAATCGATAAATGTAAACCTAAATATTTATGAACAAAATATCTCATTGAATAAGGGTAAAAATATAGGTTTGGTAACTGGTATTGGAGTTTCATGGAATAATTACAGATTTAGCAAGCCAACTTATCTAACAAATGATAGTTCTGCTATTGCAGGTTATTACATGAATGGTGTTTCTGTTAGGAAAACTAAGCTAACAGCAATGTATATTACCGTACCATTATTTTTTGAAATACAAACAAAAAATGAGAGACGCATTAATCAGTTTCACTTTGCAGTAGGTGCCCTTATAAATGCAAGAATAAGCACACATACAAAAATCTATTTTAATGAAGCTAATAAAGCTTACAATCTGCTTGATCCTGTCTCAGGAAATATTGTTGCAAATGGTTTAACTCCAACAGGTGGATCCAGAAATATAGTAAAGGATTTTAACAGCTTTCATCTTGCGCCCTTTAAGTTTGATGTATCAGTAAGGTTTGGTTATGGAATTATTAATTTATATGCCACCTATTCCTTAAATACAATGTTCCAAGAAAACCGCGGACCTGAATTATATCCATTCACAGCTGGGATAACTTTAGTTGGCTGGTAATAACTTTCTTAAAATATCTACTGCGTATCCCTGTTGTTTTTCAGCAGGGATACTGTTTTTATATCCAGATGGTTTTTTATTGAATCGTTGCTTTTCACATAGCATGGAATTTATTAATTTTGCTTGCAGAGAAATACTCTATCATCATATTGTTTAGTAATGTAAACATCAAAAACAATGTCAGGACATAGTAAGTGGTCAACAATTAAGAGGAAAAAAGGTGCTTTAGATGCAAAACGGTCTAAAATATTTTCAAAGATCATAAAGGAAATAACGGTTGCGGTTAAGGAGGGCGGTGCTGAACCAGATGCGAATCCAAGGTTAAGGGTGGCTATTTCAAATGCCAAGGGTGTGAGTATGCCCAAAGATAATATTGAAAGAGCCATTAGTAAGGGAAAAGATAAAGATAGTTCTGCATTTACTGAGCCCACATTTGAAGGCTATTTATCTCATGGAATAGCTGTTTTCATTGAGTGTACAACTGATAATAATCAACGGACTGTGTCTAATATTCGTTCAATTTTTAGTAGATATGGGGGCAGTCTAGGTACCAATGGATCATTGAGCTTTATGTTCGATCATAAAGGCGTATTTGTTGTTCCTGTTGCTGATCTCGATCAGGATGAGTTTGAAATGGAACTTATCGATGCCGGCGCAGAAGAGCTTGAGTTAGAAGATGATGGCTTTTTTCATATTACAACATCATTAGAAGATTTTGGTGCAATGGCAAAGAAACTTGAAGAGTTAAATGTAGAGCCTGAATCGGCTGAATTACAAAGAATACCTACAGATACAAAAACACTCGATACAGCAGAAGCACTAAAAATAATAAAAGTTATTGATCTATTTGAAGACGACGACGACGTGCAGATGGTTTTTCACAATATGGAAATAACCGACGAGTTAATTGAAACTATGTAATTAACTGTTCAATAAATTCAGTCTTCGTTTATTGATTAACTATAGCTAAGAGAATCATCTAATTTATTATAAAGATCAGTCTTTAACACAATTTTTATTGGTCATAATTACTTTTAAATCTTACCCTCAGATTTGCGCTCTAATTCTTTATTTGTAATCCTTCTAAATTTTAGGATTATGATTCTTTTTTAGATATGGATTCATTTTGGTTGATATTCTTTATGTATTTGATATACACATAGATAATAAAGATTTTTACTGTTCGGATCCTAATATCATTTGGTAATCCCCATTTTCTTATCTTCATACAAGAAACAAGTATAAAACAAGCCAAATAAAGTTGTAATTTTATGCTGAAATTAAAGAGATGTCAGATACTGACATTTTTTTTATTTACCATTGTTAATTAATTAACAATAAAAATATATTAATTTTAATCTATCAAATTCATTATCATGACGAATAAAATTTCCAATTTTGCAGAATACCTGCAGAAATACGAACAAAGCGTAGCAAACCCAGAGGGATTTTGGGCCGATATTGCTGAAGCTAATTTTTGGCGCAAAAAATGGGATAACGTATTAGATTGGCGTTTTGAAGGACCAGATGCTCCGTATGTGAAGTGGTTCGAAAACGGTAAGCTTAATATCACAGAGAATATTTTCGAAAGAAATATGTTTATGAGGAAAGACCAGGTCGCTTTGATCTGGGAACCTAATGATCCAAAAGAGAAAGAAGTTAAATTAACTTACGGAGAACTATTTGATAAAGTGAAGCAATTTGCAAATGTTCTTACAAACATGGGTGTTAAAAAAGGTGATAGAGTCGCCATCTATCTTCCAATGATACCTGAATTAACAGTTGCAATGTTGGCTTGTGCGCGAATTGGCGCGATTCATTCAATTGTGTTTGCCGGATTTTCAGCAACTGCTCTTGCCGATAGAATTAATGATTCTTCATGTGTAATGGTAATTACATCAGATGGTGGTTATCGAGGAACGAAAACTATTCCGTTAAAAGCAATTGTTGATGAAGCCTTGGAAAACTGTCCTTCTGTGAAAAACACAATTGTATTTAATCGTACAGGAGAAGATATCAACTTTGTTGAGGGTAGGGATATTTGGTGGCATGATGCCATAGATGGTGTTAATACTGATAATGTTGCTGAAGTTATGGATTCTGAGGATACATTATTTATTCTTTACACTTCTGGTTCAACTGGAAAACCAAAGGGTATACTTCATACAACAGCGGGCTATATGGTTTATGCTGAATATACATTTAAAAATGTTTTTCAATATAATGATGGTGATATTTATTGGTGTACAGCTGATATTGGTTGGGTAACTGGTCATTCATACATTGTTTACGGACCACTGTTAACCGGAGCAACCACCGTTATGTTTGAAGGAGTACCAACATGGCCTGATGCTGGTAGATTTTGGGAAATAGTTGATAAATATAAAATTAACCAATTTTATACAGCACCTACTGCTATTAGAGCATTAGTTGCTCAAGGTGATAAGTGGGTAACTAAATACGACCTTAGTTCGCTTAAAGTACTTGGAACCGTTGGTGAACCAATTAATGAAGAAGCATGGCGCTGGTATCATGACCTTGTTGGTAAAGGACGTTGCCCGATTGTTGATACCTGGTGGCAAACCGAAACAGGTGGCATTATGATAACGCCACTGGCCGGTATAACTCCAACAAAACCATCATTAGCTACTTTACCGTTACCTGGAGTACAACCAATTCTTGTTGATCCAGAAGGAAATGAGTTAAAAGGAAATAGTGTTGAAGGTATCCTGTGTATTAAATATCCATGGCCTGGTATGCTCCGTACACTTTATGGTGCTCATCAACGTTGCTTTGAAACATACTTCTCAACATTTAAAGGTTTATATCTAACCGGTGATGGAGCAAAACGAGATGAAGAAGGTTATTATAGAATTATCGGACGTATTGATGACGTAATTAATGTATCAGGTCACCGCATTGGAACTGCAGAAGTTGAGGATGCAATTAATCAACACCCAAAGGTTAATGAGTCTGCTGTAGTAGGTTTCCCACATGAAATCAAAGGTTCAGGTATTTATGCCTATGTTATTTGTGATGAACTTTCGGAGGCTGAATTGGAAACAATTGAAGCTGAAATCAGAGCCACTGTTACCAAATATATTGGACCAATAGCAAAACCTGATCAAATACAGATTGTTGGTGGTTTACCCAAAACTCGGTCAGGCAAAATAATGCGCCGAATACTTCGTAAGATAGGTGAAGGAGATGCAACTAATTTGGGTGATACATCTACACTTCTTGATCCTGGTGTCGTTGAAGACATTATTGTTGGCGCTAAAGTTGAAGTTGCGCGATAATCCCTTTTTTAAAATTAATTCTTATCCACGTTTGACAATGGAATGTCATTTTTTGATGGTATTCCGGTTTCAAACTCAGATAAGCCAAACTAGTGTTAATTAATTCACAAATCAAATTATAATGAAAAATCAAAGAGTAATGAATCGTGGTCTTGTTGTTTTAGGTGCTATCCTTATTCAACTCGCCTTAGGTGCTATATACGCATGGTCTGTATTTACACCTTCACTGACTGCAGAAGGATGGGCGAAAGCTGATACTCAATGGGTATTTGCAATTGGTTTAGCTTCATTCGCAGTTTTTATGGTAATAGCTGGTAAAAGGCTTAATACTTATGGTCCTCAAAAACTTACAATTATAGGTGGAATCATATTAGGACTAGGTTATTTGTTAGCTGGATTATTTGGTGGCACTAATTTTATTGCACTTCTAATTCTATTAGGGTTAGTAGGAGGTGCCGGTATCGGTTTGGCATATGTAGTACCGATTGCTGTGGGCATGAGATGGTTTCCCGATAAGAAGGGGATGATCACCGGACTTGCAGTTGCAGGTTTTGGTTTTGGGGCAATGTTTTGGGTAAAGCTGGCCGGCTCGTGGGGACATCTTATTAATAATTTTGGTCTGTCATCCACATTTATAATTTACGGAATTGCTTTTGCTGTTATGGTAATTATAGGTGGTATGTGGATGAAATTTCCTCCTGTAGGCTGGAAACCTGAAGGGTACAAAGAAGAAACGGCAGCCGACTTAGAATCAAATGATGATAAGGAATTTGCTAGTAATGAGATGTTAAGTAAAGTACAGTTTTATTTAATATTCTTTGCATTTGTTGTGAGTGCCGGTGCTGGATTAATGTCTATTGGTTTAATGAAACTTTATCCGATGGAGGCTTTACAGGCTAACGGTTATTCAATTGCAGAAGCAAGTGCAATTGCTGGAACTGCAATGGCAGTTTTCTTCAGCCTTGCAAACGGGATTGGTAGAATCGTATGGGGAACATTAAGTGATAAACTTGGACGAAAGACCTCAATAATTATTATGACTGCTACACAAGGGTTATTGGTAATTATGTTTACATATATGGCGGGAAATGAGGTCCTCTTATATCTTGGCGCAACTCTTATTGGATTCAATTTTGGAGGTAATTTTGCCTTATTCCCAACAATAACTGCTGATACTTTTGGAGCAAAAAATGTAGGTCAAAATTATCCATTTGTATTCCTAGCATATGGTGTTGGTGGTATACTTGGACCCATCCTGGGTGGAATGATGGGAGATATAGGCAATTTCTCATTAGCGTTTACTATTTCTGGTTTTGCAGTGTTGGCAGGAACTGTATTAATGATTATGGTTAGACCTGCAACGAAGCATTCTTCACCTGTAATAAGGAAAAAATACGGATATCCACAACGGGCTACTGCTTAACCTGCAGTAGCTTTAGTTTACGAATTTTAGTTATTGATCTCCGAGAGTTAGTTCAACTTTCGGAGATTTTTTTATCTTATCTTTGAGAAATTAATAACAAAATCCATCAATGATCTAATTGATTCATAATCAGATTAACATTATAAGTCAATGCCAATTAAAAAACTTGACAGCATTTTCCGTCCTAAGAGGATAGCTATTATCGGACTATCGAATGATCCAAACAGCGTGGGTAGTTTAACACTTAAAAATCTGGTGGGTGGAGGTTTTCAAGGTGTGGTTTATCCCATTAACCCAAATAGAGAAGCTGTAATGGGAATTCCATGTTATCCAAATATAGAAAGCCTTCCTAAAAAACCTGATTTGGCTGTTATTATGACAGCTGCTAAGCAAGTGCCAGAAATAATTGTCAATTGTGGTAAAGCTGGAATTAACGGAGTAATAGTAATGTCAGCTGGGTTTAAAGAGTCTGGGGAAAAGGGCAAACTCCTTGAGGTAAAGCTTAAAAAGCAAATTGACAAATTCCCTGATATGCGTGTTATCGGTCCTAATTGTCTTGGAGTAATAGTTCCCAAAGCAAAACTTAATTTGAGCTTTGCAAACGGAATGCCTCGACAAGGAAAGGTTGCTTTCATTTCTCAATCAGGAGCGCTATGTGCCTCCGTGCTTGATTGGGCCGATGATACAAAAATAGGATTCTCTTATTTCATTTCGATCGGAAACGCCGTCGACGTTACTTTTGGCGATTTAATAGATTATCTTGGTCAAGATACAAATACGAAATCGATAATTCTATATGTTGAATCATTGGCAAACGCAAGATCATTTATGTCGGCAGCTAGAGCATTTGCACGAAAAAAACCAATAATTGTTTATAAATCTGGCCGCTTCCCTGAATCAGCCGCTGTCGCCGCATCTCATACAGGTGCACTTGCATCAGAGGATGCTATATATGATGCAGTTTTCAGAAGAGCCGGATTGGCTAGAGTTTATGATATTGGTAATATTTTTGACATTACGGATCTTGTCGGCAGAAAACGAATACCCAAAGCTACAGGCCTTGCAATTGTTACTAATGCTGGTGGTCCGGGGGTTATGGCAACAGATACAATAATCTCTTTAGGAGGTAGACTCGAACCTCTTTCAGAAGAAACAATGAGCAAACTTAACCAGCTCTTACCGCCATATTGGTCACACGGAAACCCGATAGATGTATTAGGAGATGCTACTCCTAAACGAGTATCGCAAGCCATAAGTATTGTCCTTAATGATAAATATATAGATGCTGTACTTATAATCCTTACTCCACAGGCGATGACAAATCCAACTGCAATAGCGGAGGCAATCGTTGAAATTTCAGCTCAAACATCAAAATTTATAATGGCTGCTTGGCTTGGTGGTACAAGCATGCATAAGGGTCTGGATATCTTAACAAGTGCAGAAATACCTGTTTATAATACTCCTGAGCAGGCTATGAGATCGTTTATGACTATGACACAGTACATGAAAAACCTGGAACTTTTGTACGAAACTCCAAAGGACGTTCCAGTAGCATTCAACTACGACAGAGAAAGCCTGAGAGAAAAATATATTGGCAGAATATTTAGGAAATCAAAGGTTCTGTCAGAAGATGATTCAAAGCTGTTGATCAATGATTATGGAATCTCAACAACTCATCCTGAATTGGCATTAACAGAAGATGATGCTGTTGACATTGCCAACAGAAAAGGTTATCCTGTTGTTTTGAAGATCAGCTCCCCTGACATAACTTATAAGTCGGAGGTTGGTGGCGTAGCATTAAATCTTGAAACGGAGGAGATCGTTAGAGCTACTTACAAAAATATGCTTGAAACTATTGGCGCAAAAGTACCAGATGCAAATATTATTGGTATCACGGTTCAAAAAATGATTAACAGGAAAGATGATATTGAAATGATTATTGGCATCAAAAAAGATAGTTTGTTTGGTACAATAATGCTTGTGGGCATGGGTGGTACCAGTGCAGAGTTATTTAACGATAAACGCCTTGAATTTCCACCATTAAATGAACAGCTTGCTCGTCAAATGTTAAAGTCGCTTCAAATTTATCCTTTACTTGAAGGATATAGGGGTAGTAAGCCAAAAAATATTGACAAATTAATCGAGGTCCTAATAAGGATATCATATCTCGCTGCTGATTACCCGGAAATTGAAGAATTGGATATAAATCCCCTAATAGTTACTTCCGAAGATGTTATTGCACTAGATGCCAGGATTGTTGTAGATAATGATTCACCCAGTAAAGCAAATGCCGATTATTCACATCTCATCCTAAGACCATATCCTGAACGCCTTAGAAAAATGTCGAAATTAAAAGATCGAACAGATGTCTTGCTTAGACCTATAAAACCTGAAGATGAATCCCTATGGTTGGAAATGTTAGGGAGCTGTTCGAAGGAATCAATTTACCACAGGTTTAGATATGATTTCCATTTTAATTCTCATGAAGTTGCTACACAGTTTTGCTATATTGATTATGATCGTGAAATGGGAATAGTTGCTGAAATAGATTATGAAGACCGGAAAAGATTGATTGGAGTTGGAAGACTGATTGCCGACCCTGATGTTGTGAATGCTGAATATGCAGTCCTAGTTGCTGATGACTGGCAACATAATGAACTAGGGTATATATTAACACAATATTGTGTTGAAATAGCTGGTATTGCTGGTATAAAACGTGTTTCTGCTGAAACCACAAAAGATAATAAAGCAATGATATCGGTCTTTAAAAAATTAAATTTTAAAGTGCATTTCAATGATGACACAACTGTTACAGTTTTTAAGGATTTGAAATGATTGTATAATTAAAGAGAATAGAGTTGTAATTAGATTGTCGTGTTATTTAGATACAATCACATATATTTTTGTTTAAAATATAGAGCCACATATAATTTAAGAGTTAAACAAGTTATTTCATTTGTGCCTTTAAGAAGACTATCTTTGCAAAGTTGAATTAAAGCTCCGGGAATCAGGATTTAAGAGTCGAATTTAGGATAATATGAGATTATCTGGGATATTGATTCTGGGCTCAAACCTTATTATACAAGTAGTCTTAATTCTTCAAAATTTAATCAATCACAAATTACTATCAATCAATTAAAAATGGACCAGTTAACGGATTTTAGATTAGGTGATAAGTTAAAGCCCAAAGGAAAAATTCATTCAGTAGGGATTGTGGGGTGTGGTTCTGTTGGGCAAAGCATTACTTTACTCGTAGCACGTTATGGAATGGAAGTTATTTTTGTTGATGTATCCGAAGACCGTATTAACGATATATTTTTAATGCTAGAAGATCAGCTTAATGATGAAATAAATCATTGGGGTATAACACCATCAGAAAAGCGGCTTGTGTTATCAAGGATTCATGGCACAACTAATTTAAATGAGCTAGCGAATTGTGATGTTGTAATAGAAGCAATTGGCTCAAGGAAAGAGGGTACAATGAAAGAATCGAGAAAAGATGTCTTTCGCAAAATAGAAGATGTTGTACATTATGATGCTATTATATCTTCCAACATAAGCACACTAATGATTTCGGATCTTGCTGAAGTATTGAAAAATCCGGGCCGGGCAATAGGAATGCATTTTATTGAACCCATCGATAAAACTAATATAGTTGAAGTAGTGAAAGGTATTAACTCTACAAGTGAAGCTAATGAACAGGTGATAAGATTTTGCCAGATGATTAATAAGAAAGGAGTAAGTGTACGTGAATCTCCTGGCAATATAAGTACAAGAATGATAATTCCTATTATTAATGAAGCTTGTGAAATATTAATGGAAGGGATTGCTTCGGTTGAAGATATTGACCTTACAATACGTGAAACTCTCGGGCATAATGTTGGGCCTTTTGAACTTGCCGATAAAATAGGACTTGATAAAGTGCTGAAATATATGGAGAACCTGTATGCAGAATATGGTGATAATAAGTACAAAGCATCACCGGTAATTAAGAGGCTGGTAAGAGTAAATTATCTTGGTCGATACGTCGGTCGTGGTTTCTATAATTATGAAAATGAAAAACCGGTTAGTAGTAACATAATCAATGCAGTAATTAAGTAATCCCTTGTAGTTATATTTTAAGAAGAAGAAATGAAAATCATTGTTTTAAATTGCGGAAGTTCCTCAATAAAGTATCAGCTTTTCGATATGCCATCATCAAAAACGATAGCAAAAGGATTAGTCGATAAAATTGGATTAAAAGGAAGTGGAATTAAGCATATACAAGGCGATAAAGATCCAGTAATTATTGAAGGAGAAATTCTTGACCATAAACAAGGTATTGAATATTTACTTGGAATATTGATAAGTGAAAAATATGGAAGTCTTAATAAAGTAGAAGAGATTCAGGCAGTTGGACACAGGGTTGTTCACGCTGCTGAAGAATTTAGCGGGAGTGTGTTAATTAACGATAAAGTAATTCATGCTCTTGAAAAATCTACCGAATTAGCACCTCTTCATAATCCTCCAAATTTAGAAGGTATTTATGCAATGCAGCAATTGCTTCCTGAGGTTAAGCATGTTGGAGTTTTCGATACTGCTTTTCATCAAACAATACCCGAGCATGTTTACTTGTATGCAATTCCATACGTACTTTACGAAAAGTATAAAATTAGAAAGTATGGATTTCACGGTACAAGTCATAAATTTGTAAGTGCCAGGGCGTGTGATATACTAAAGGTTGATATATCAGATCAAAAAATAATTACTTGTCATCTTGGTAATGGCTCTTCAATGGCAGCAATTAGTAATGGAAAATCCTATGACACATCGATGGGTATGACGCCAACCGAAGGCCTTATAATGGGTACACGTACTGGTGACCTTGATCCGGGAGCGCTATTATATATTGCAGATAAAGAAGACATAAGCAATAACTACACAAATACACTTATAAACAAGTTTTCTGGGTTGTTAGGAATTTCAGGTATTTCATCCGATATGCGAGATATTGAAGGTGCTGCCGAAGATGGTAATCATAGAGCACAACTCGCTTTGGAGATGTTTGCCTACAGGGTTAAAAAATATATTGGTTCTTATTCTGCAGCTCTTGGTGGTGTTGATATTATTGTTTTTACTGGCGGTATAGGAGAAAATGATACGAAAACGCGTAACAGGGTATTAAGTGATCTTGAATTTATGGGCGTTTTTA